>Ga0114930_10003485_pt1 | contig 13686 bp, 10 predicted proteins | sample AnhtaG_FD_87300 | JGI IMG/M metagenome (GOLD analysis project Ga0114930, IMG submission 87300) | Deep subsurface microbial communities from Anholt, Denmark to uncover new lineages of life (NeLLi) - Anholt_01485 metaG | ecosystem: Environmental > Aquatic > Marine > Oceanic > Sediment | place... | reverse complement strand
TGAAAATAAGACTGGTTCAATAATAATTTCGCTATTTCTAAGAAATAATCCCATTCCTTCAGTCATTTCTTTAGAAGAATTATTATGCCCAATAAACTCACATATGGTTTTTTTTATTTGACCTCCAAAGACAAAAGTTCTTCCAACTGGAATTTCAGAATAAGTAATTTTGGAAAGGAAAATATTATGAGCTATTTTGTTCCTTAAATAATAAACCATCTCTCGAAATGATTGGAATTTAACTGAATTAATATATTTAGATAGGGTGACATTGAATTTTGACAGTTTTGAAAGAAAATTCTTGTAATCTCTATGATTAGGATTAAGAGTTATATTATATGGACTTATCTCTTTTCTGCCTATTCTCCAATTGATTATCCATGTTAAAGAGTCAAAAATTGCTGTAATTAACATCATAAAATATCCAAAATAATATCCAATGATATCAGGATAATCTTCAGTCTTCTCAAATTTATTTAAATCTTCCTGAATATTTCTAAATTTAATTTCCTCGAGTATGTTTCTTGTAGTTATCAAATTCATTATTCTTGAATTAATAGAAGCTAAGAATTCATGTACAGTCCCATCGAATAAACGAAAATTATTTTTCTTAGTAACAACAGCAGCCCTCCATGCTATATTTAATGAAGGGACCAGAAGTTTTTTCCCGAATATAACTGAGTCCCATTTTGAAAACATATATCTCATGGATTTGCATTCCAGACCTGGCAATAAATGTATAAATGGCCTGATACTTGATAAACATTCAGCTGGAGTTCCAATAAATGTTACCTCATGAAATGTATGCTTCGTATCAAATCTAATTTTGGATTTGGTAACTGCTAAATCGCCCGAAGCGGCTGCTCCGACTAATTCAAGAGGAAAGTCCTTAACTTTATCGTATTCTGCATGGTATACACCTTCATAATCAAAACTTTGTCCGATAAGACGAATTGCGTTTAGTTCTTTATTTATTGCTGCCGGTGCATAGACTTTAAAACTATATTTTCTTTGTTTTATTTCTTTATTCGAGATATACAAAATCTCAAAACCTTTGATTTTATCTAAAATTGATAAATATTGAAGTTCTTTGCTATTATAATCATAAGAATTTCCATCAATTGCTAATCTTAATTCTAATTTATTATTAATTTGCGGCTTTCGAATGATTTCATTCCAAAATGAAAATAGCAAAATATCTTTCATTCCGGATGTCATTTTACCTCCCTTAAAATATTTGTTTTGATTGTATTGCTCAATGAAGAGTTTTGTCAATGTCCGTATTTTTGTATAGGAGCAATATAGATGTAAGTGGAAGCCAGAGACCCAGAAGCCTTGACTTCCTGATTGCGAAATGATGCCAGAGCGAGTAGATATTAATCCCTAAATTGCAGGTTCGAGTCCTGCCCGAGGAAGCAGCGGAGGGATTTGAACCTACAGCTTTCTGATTACGAATCATATGTTCTGCCTAATTTAATTACTTTGATATGTCTATTTTACGAGTATTTATAATTCCTCCCACTCTATATCTTTTTCTATTGTCCCATAGTAACCTTGAAAATCAGGATTTTCTGATTTCCATTTCTCATAAGCTTTATCCCTTGCCTTTTTGTAAGAAATAATGGGAGGAAGAAATTTTTTATTTAATAAAGGGTCTAATAAATCAACATCAGGAACTGGCACTTCAGTTGCAACAGAGATTGTTTTCGATGCAATCTTTATCAAGTTTTTAAACCTCTTTTTTTCTGCGATTCTTTTTACTAACCGTTTAATTTGAATTTTAGTTCGATTCAGAAAAGCAGGAAATCCTAATAAATGGGTCTCTTTAGAAAGTTTTCTATATGTCTCGTCCTCTACGAACTCCTGAAATATTGAAATGAGACGCTCAGGTGCATAAGATTTTAGCGCCAAAGAATCTAGTTCACTAGGCTTATACGCTTGGAATAAACCCAATAAGGTAGCTAAATTAACACGAGATTTTTGATTTTTACAGGAATCTCTTAACATTAAAATTGAATCCTTAAATTTTTTTAAATTGAATTCAATTTGTAAGCCATTCTCAAGACCAACAAGAAAATCTATAAGTCCAAAATAAAGAGAACTCAATGCGTTCCCATGCTTTTCAGAAAATCCAGATTTAAATCTCATAAAATTTGGACTATAATCATCTACCTCAAATTCTTCAGCAATTGGTTGAAATAAAAGGTTAGCTCTTTTATATATTTTCGTAGGGTTTATGAAACATATCCGTTTTCTTAAACTATCAGGTATCTTTTTTAAATAATCTTTGACAATTTTATCCTTATTTACTGCAATATCTACTGCACCAACTGATATTAATTCTTCAATTATAAATGTAAAGCTTGATAAATCAATTGACACTGCTTTAGTTCTACCATTACGAGACTTGCCAAACCTAAAAAATCCTATTTCCTTCAGATAAATTCTATTAAATATTGGAAAATTCGCCTCATTATTTTTCACAACTCCTCCCCTTTGATTGCATTGTAATTAACTACTTTCTTTTTCTATTTATTGATTATATTCTTACTTGGAAAACTGTCAATTGATGTGTACTTAAGCTAAATTCTTTTCTTTGAGCATTTCCACTAAAAATAATATCTAAAATAATAAGAGCCTCCCGCTTACTCTCAGATGTTGGATGGGCATGTGGGCGAGCTGATGTCAGCAAAAGAGGGGTTTTTGATGGGAACTAAATTTGGTAGGTGCTCTCTCCAGCCGGCACAAGAGAGTCATAGGTATTATAGCATATTTTGACAGTAGATTTTTGTTATGATATAAGATGAATAGGAAATTAGCTGAGTAGAATCAAACAGAAAATGGGGGGAATTACCATTTTACACAAAATGAAATTTCTTCTGTCACTCGAGAGGGAAATAGGTGAAAAGATAAAAAGACATAAAGCTGAACTGTTAATTTGCTAAATCCATAAGAAGTGATTTCCTTTGAAATAACGGCCTTTATTTAAATTAAATTATAAAGGAGGATAAGATGAAAGAGCTTTCCGACGACCATATGGATAAAGACCTTAATAAAAGGGTGGAAATAAAGCTGACAAGAAATATACCTGACCTTATAAGCCCATGGGATTTGTCTAATTATATTAACGCAATAGCCTCCTTTTATTACAAAATTGAATTAATTAATTCACTTACTACTGTTATAAATAATGAAATTCCGCCAGCAAATATTTTTATATTAGATGGAAGCTTTAAATTAAATAAATCGAACCGCGAATTAAGAAGAATATATCTAAACGATAACGGCGTGAAGATACTCTTTAATATAGGAAATCCGGTAAGTCTATTCCCAAATGAAGACCTATTTGCTTTAAACTTGATATTTAAACTTTATAAAAACATAAACAAATTTTTATCTGAGATAAGATACCGCCGGCTACACAAAGTTCGACTTAAACATTCTTTTGATATTTTCAGAAAAAATGGCTTCACTCATTCGATAATGTCTATAATTGAAGTAGCAGAGAAAATTCTGATTGAGAAAGCAAAAATATCTGAATCTGACATAGAAGGAGAAAAAAAATTAACAGCATATAAATTTACACTAAGTAGACTAAAAAAACAAACGGTTTCTGACTTCGAGGAATTTTTAAAAATAAAAAACAACAGTATCTTGGATTACATCACTGAGTGTTTACAAAAAAATAATGAAATTATTTTAGACAAGAAGCTGCAAAAAAATGGATTTAAAATAAATGAAATCCTAGATAAATATTATTCAGAGTTCTTTAAAAAACTAAACAAATTATCACGTCCAATTGTTGGAATTTATTATGGAGAAAGAGAACATATAGAAATACTCAGTTTAAATAACATAATATCAAGTCCAAGAAGCGTGGCCTTTTTGGATATCAAACAAATATCTCATAGAAGCCCACTGGAAATTATAATATTAGGCTTGCCTTCATTGGCATTACTGTTTAAAGGAACAATACAGGTCTTAGATATAATAATAAAAAAGCAAGAAATAAAGTTAAATAAACTGAGAAGAAAAAACTTGGAACTCCAAATTAAAGAGAAAGAATTAAAAATAAAAAAGCACGAAGGTGAAAAAAATAAGGAATTGTTACTGGAAACTAAAGACTTGTATGAAAAGAACATAGGAAATGTATCTAGTAAATATCTTAGGGATGGCTTAAGCCGCTCATATGTAATGCTTTTAGATAATGGGGAAAAATTCACCAAAAAAAATAAGCTTAACGTCCACGATGCTAGCCAAGCAACATCATAATCTTGAACTCATTGCAAATACACGCTGGTTAGTAAAATATCATGACAAACAATCGGATTTTTCTCTTCTATTGAGATATATCAGGGTGTGACGGTTCAGCGAAAATCGGACAGGGCATGAATTTTCCTAAGCTACAGATTATTTGTAATAATCTTAAGCGAGGGGAGTTAAAACCCAAAGTTTCGTAAAGGCAATGCTTGAGTCAATTCTAATAGCAGGGGTCATTCTTGGGGGAATAATTGTAATTTTTTGGATTTTTGAAAAAATAGGAAAAGCATTGCCTGATGATTTCTTTATGAATTGTGCGATGATTGTTTTTTGGGGAGTTATAATATTTCTGCTCATTGTCATTGGGATTCCCTTAGCTAGAAAAGGGGGACCGCTTGGTGTAATAGGTGGATTTTTAATAATTTTCGGAGTGCTTTTCGCTTATACTCTAATTTCTAACATGATAAAAGACAAATTCAAGTAAAATAATTGCCTCACAATACCTTAACGATAGCTAAAGGTACTTTATTTGGTCTTGCAAACTGTTTAACTAGGGAAGAAATATAAGAGCCTTGGAAGATTGACTAGTTAATATAAATCAATATGAGAGCCAGAGACCTTGAAGCCCTGGCTTCCCGATGGTTGGAATGAATCCTCAGACCTGAGGATTGAATAGGTAAGCGAGCAGAAAAGATTTCTGAAATGATTCTGAAGTATCTTCGGAAGAATCCTGAGGCTGAAGATACTTTAGAGGGAATAATGAAGTGGAGTTGAAATTGATTGAGCTCTTGGTTAACGAGGTAGTAATAAACTTATAGTGATTAAGATAATTTTATTTTGGGTTGGAGGTATATTTGGTACGCTGGCAGCTTTTTTGTACTTTATTGATGTATTGAAGAGGGAAAAAAACGAAACCATACATGCCTGGCTTAGAGCTTGGGCTAAAGCAATATGGAAATTTATTGAAGATAGCCAATGGATAATATTTCCCGAAAAAATAATAAAATGGTTCTTGCAAATTAACGAAGAATTTATATTAGATTCACTTTTAAAAATTTATAAAACTATAAAACCAATATATATATTTGTAGTATGGATAATCCTTTTCTTTGTTGGTTGTTGGATTTCATTGGGTCTTTATGTATCGCTTATTTCACTTTTTGCTACAATTTCTGTAATACTGTTTTTCCGTTCTGCAAAATTGGTACTTAGAATTTTTTCATTACCTATATTACCAAAAAGCTTAGAGCACAAAATGTTATATTTCTTTGGCAAACAGGAGCATTTATTAATATTTAGAACTGCGACATTAATGTTTGGAATAAGCTTGGCATTTTGGATATTTATTATTTTAAAACTAAATATTTATGTTGCTACTATTGCAATATTATTACAAGTGGCTGTATATCTGTACATAATAGCTTTTCCGCTAGCGATATTTTATTTCTATTTTCGATATTTAGTTCATCCCGGAAGCACTAGAAGAATTAGCTTCTTTGTAAACAAATTATCATTAATTACTTTGGGCACAAGTATTAGCGCAGCCTTAACCATTTTGGCTTTATTTTTGGGACATATTTTAGTTACTGATGCAAGGATTCCTCTAAATTTAAACATGATTATTTCTAATATCTTGTTTGATAGTATAACAGTTGTAACAACATTTATGATTCTTAAGTGGGCCTTAGTACGCAATACATTATTAAGAATCCCAATTGCTATTGTCGTTGATTTTTTTATTGCAAGTTTTTTAGCATGTTGCTCATTATACTTTGGCTTAATATTTGCTGAAAACTCATTGAGCATATCTGAAATTATGAATGTATTTACTGCAAAGTCGCCAGATGGCAGTAGTCACGAAATTGGCCCATTTTTTTGGGCAATGCACACAACATTTGTTCCCACATTTATGTACCTTTCAATATTACTTATTTATTGGATAAGGAAGGCATTTTTAATCCCTGTAAGATGGTTTTTTAGTGTTGGAAGAGACCATGATAATCCTCTAAGACTTACGGCAGCTCTGTTCACTCTATTCTCAGTAATATTTTTTGTTATGTACACTATGCTTTCAAATTAATAGATAATATTTGCTTCTAGTAGAATTATGTAAATGAGAAAAAGGGTGCTTCAATTTTAATAAAGTAAGATTCAAAAGAATCCGCGTTAGATGATATTTGTGAAAAAAATATACTTATTAAATGAAAGAAATAATATGAATTATAATTTTTTTTCATTAAAAAAATGACAAGACAAGCTACTAGAAGCCAGATGTTGATATTCAAGCCTATGGCTACACGAAAATAATAAAGAGAGATGACGGAAGAGGGGGAGAGAAATTCTCATTTTGTAAAAAAAGAAGGAAAATCAATGAAAGAATTAAGAAGTCCGTCTGAAACATTGATTGGAGAAGAGCGTAAATTATGGGGAATAATGTTGTATTACGATGACAAGTATTTCTCTGACATGCGGCTTGATACGATGGAAATCATAAGAAGATTTGGCAGAATTGAACAACTGGACGATAAAGGAATAAGGAGGAAGTATCTTGATGAATCCCCAATTATGAAAGATAATCCTCTCTATGTGGATAAGTGGAGTATCAAATTAGTTAGCAGACTAAAGGATGGGGCTTTGGGTCGATGTGAAAAGAAAAATAAAGTGATAAAAATCGTAAAAGGGCGAAATAAGAGTGAGCTAAAATTGACTCTGTTGCACGAATTGATTCATGTTTATGAATCTCTATATAACGAGTTTTTTTACCTTAAGATTTATGAACAATGGCTGTGTATATATTTATATGAAAGGCTAATAAAAAGACTTGGAGCAAAAGTCATTAAAGAACTTTTAGATTATGACCTGAATTTTTTCATTGTTCGTGATTCATCATTTAGTTCATTTCATTCCCTTCTATTTTTATTTAAATCTCTGGATTTGGATTTAAAACTAAAAAAACCTTTAGGAAGCGTCTATTGTTATGGCAGGGAAGAACTTTTTAAGGGGATTCAAGACAATGTTAGCAAGAAGAGGAAATAGGAATTATTATTGAGGCTAGTGGAAGCCAGTGACTCTGAAGCCCCGGCTTCCCTATAGATGAAATGACGTCTTAGTGATGGAGAATCACCTCACTCGTTAGGACGGTTGGAGATGAAAATAATTCTCATTAAGTAATTTTATTAAGGGGTAAAAAAAATGACTCCCATGCCTAATTGCACATTTTGTAACAAGTCAACAGATGTATATCAAAAAGAAAATAATACATCAATATATTATGTAGAATGCAAAGTTTGTGGAAAATACAAAACTGAGAATTTTAGTGAAACGACTACTTTTACAGGGCTTAATCCGCTTGAAAAAGCAATGATTTCAGCATATACAAGAGAACTTTTTGAACTTAATGCTCCTGTTCCAGAACTTCATACGTTAGATTCTGAAAATCAGATAAGGATTATCATAAATAGATATAAAAATAAGACAGTTCTTGAAAAACTAAATAACTTGGTCTTATATGTGGGGAAAAAATCAGATTACTTTGGTAAACCTTTATATTTTCATGAGGAGACTGATTATCCAATTACTTTTTCATGCAATAAGGAAGAAAGTTATAACATAAGAAATCAAGCTCTTGAATCTGGATATTTTGCACAACCAATTACTGGTGGGAATGTTAAGCTTACTTGGCAAGGCTGGCAAAAATATGAAGAATTAAAGTCACAACTCATACATTCGAAAAAGTGTTTTATTGCTATGTGGTGCGATTTGATAGATATGTATAGGGATGGGATAGAACCAGCAATACGAGAGCTTGGATATGAACCAATTTTCATTGAAAGGGAAGAGCATAACGAGAAGATTTGTGATTTAGTAATAGCTGAGATTCGTACTTGCAGGTTTCTAATCGCAGACGTTACTGGTCAGAGGCAAAATGTTTATTATGAGGCTGGATTTGCTCAAGGATTAAATCGTGATGTTATCTGGACATGTCGACATGATGAGATTAGTGATGCCCATTTTGATACTCGTCAATACAATCATATAGTTTGGGAAAATCCAGAAGATTTAAAGAAGCAATTAAAAAATCGAATTAAAGCAACTATTTTATAATCATGAAACTTATTTTTGTTTCTCAATAAGGGGGAAAAATGTCATATGTGGTCTATGTAAATCATCCGAATAATAAGGCTATTGTCCATAGCACATCTTGCACATGGTATATGAAAAGAAAAAGGGATGTTACACATAACGGATATTGGACAGAGCCAATTGATGATTTTGATATGGCAAAGACTTTTGCCAAAAATACGGGGAAAGCTAGGATTGATACATGTGCTTATTGCACCTGAATGACAATCTTGCCTGGAACTATTGACAAAACAAATATGGTCATGCTGAGGCTCCTATTTTCATGAATTCAGGGATATTGTTATAATGCTGTGAGAGTTTTTTGAAGTAGGGAAGGATGGTTCTATAGTTGTCCTGTAAGGAGAGCCATCCCCTGTCCTGATGCTCTGATACAGAGCTAGGTACCACAATTAATTCAAAACAAAAAAAACTCAATGGACAAATTTGGTCTGTTCTGGCAGGCTAATGTACCTGTTGTGTATATGGGCTTTTTTGATTTGAAAGCGGGCTGATGTCAGCAAAAGGGGGGTTGATGATAGGAACTCTCTCCAGCCCGCCAAAGAGAGCTATATTTATTATAGCATATTTTGACTTTAAATCTTTACTGAGATATTATTGCACAAGCAAAAGGTAAGGAATTGCATACAATTAAGAGAATAGTCTCCGCTTTAGTTTGGATAATACCTTTTTCTCTTATTGTGTCAGTTTTATTGATATTTGTTTTTAGAGTAATCCCAAGTTTAGAACATGAAATAATAAAAAATGCTTTAATTGCTTTCTTTGCGGCATTCTTTGGAGCCTTCTTTGCTTTCAGTTTAGGACAATTTGGAAAATATACTGATAGGATAAGAAAGCACAAGGCTCAGCATATTAACAGCCTGGTTAAAATTGAGCGGATACTCAATAGAGCAATTGATACAATAGATAAAAACATTCAGTTTTATCAGAATTACTATAGAGAACTGGGAATTGGGAAAATTATCATCTGGACTTCAGACAGAATCCCTTATGATGAAAGTCTCCTTGATGACTTGATAAATATTAACTTTGTAAATGATTATTTTACCTTCCTAGTAGATATAAAAAGAGTTAATCAAGATTTTGAAACATTGGAAAATATGTATGAGGAAGTCAAGAAATATTATTTTGTTTATCAGAGAATTGACAGCGGGGTTTATGAACATAATCTTTCTGTTTGTCTTGAAAGTATTGAGCATATTTTAAATTTCATGAAAAAGTTATATGAAGATACTGTTCAATTGTGTGCTAAATCAAGAGTACTATTGGATGAGAGAGAAAGAAAGACATTTTTGTTTGGAATCCATGTAAGCAAGAAATATGAAAAAAACTTTGAAGAATTGGTCAAAAATGAAGCTGTTAAATTAAATAAAGAAATTGAAGACTGTAAAAAGGAATCACAGGAAGAAATAGATAAGTTGAAAGGAAAAACATTGAATATGGACTAATTATGAGATTAAAGCTAAAAGTAATTTTTGGGAAGACATCTTCTCCTAATTATAAAAAAGTAATAAATCTATCAAAAAAATTTTCTGGTTTTCAACAAGCTTCTGAAGAAAGGCCATTGAATATTATTGAAATAGCCAATATTGATGAGATTCGAGATAAATATAACATACTAGAATCAATAGCGGAGATAATTAAATCTTGGAAAACAAGTGAGTTTATTCTTGAAAATGAGAATGTAGATTTTAGAGAATTTAGAGGTATTTTTAAAATCTTAAATTGTTCAAAAAATTATGTTAAATCAGTAATCCCAGAAAATCATTGCAAAATATGGGGAGAAAGAGAGGGATGGGATTGTAAATATTTAACTGCTGTAGAGCTTCATCATGATAAAAATTCTTATTATTATGGAAGAACTCCATTTTGGTATCAATTTGGTCATTTTTTATCAAAAAATATTTGGAAAATTGACAAAACTAAGCTGAAAAAAACTATCCAGAGAGAAGTTATATTAAAAAAGATATATTTATGCAGTCAATTCAACTTTAATAAAGTGAATGAAATAATTAAGTCTTTGCCAGACAAAATATCTCTAAAGAAATCTGATGCTTGGTCATTGATTTTTAAAGAGTCAACAATAGGAGCTATGACAGAAAGAAAACCCATTGGTATTAAGTATGAAAGTCAAGGAGAAAGTTATGGAGAAAAAAGAGGCTTCGGATATCGAATAAGTGTTTCTTTACCTGATAAGAAAGAAAATAATGGGAAAGATAGAGAAGGCATAGAAGATAAAAGAAATATACCTGATGTCAGGTTTTCGGATATTGGGGGGACTGATGATATTATTGAAACAATAAGAGAAGTCATTGAATTGCCTTTAATAGAACCAGACTTAATTGCTCATCTTGGAATTAAGCCTCATAGAGGCATTCTATTATATGGTCCTCCTGGTTGTGGTAAAACAATGATAGCCAAGGCAATAGCTAATGAAATAAAAGCTCATTTTATTCCTATAAATGGACCAGAATTATTAAGTAAGTTCTATGGTGAAACAGAAGAAAACTTAAGGAACATTTTTGAAGAAGCAAGAAAATTCCAACCATCAGTTATATATTGGGATGAGATAGACTCTTTAGCACAGAAAAGGTCTGGTGAGGAAACAGCGAGACTTGAATCAAGAATTGTAAATCAATTATTAACATTGATGGATGGAATCGAAGATTATGGGAATATTTGTGTCATTGCTTCGACTAATAGAAAAGAATTACTTGATGAGGCATTATTAAGACCTGGTAGGTTTGATTATTCTATTGAAGTAAAAAAATCCACAAAAGAAGGATGTTATAAGGTATTTTTAATTTCTATTAAAAATATGCCAGTCGATAAGAATTTTAATGTAAGGGCTTTTAGTAAAAATTTAGTTGGTTTGTCAGGGGCTGAAATTACTTTTGTTGCAAGAGAAGGAGCTTATAATTGTTTAAGAAGAAGTGCTAATCTGAAGAAAATAATAAAAAAACAAGAATCTAGAAATATTGATTATAAGAATTTATTAATTAAAGAACAGGATTTTCAGTTAGCCCTAAAGAGAATTTTAGAATATACAGAGGATTAAATCTAAAAGGCTCTTCGAGTCCATTAGAAGCCAGAGACCCTGAAGCCCCGGCTTCCCGAAGTAGAAAATGAAAGATTTCTCAAGCTTGTATGAAGATGTTGTATTAGAAAAAGACTCAATAGATGAATATCAAAAAACCATTGATTTTTTCTGGGATGAACTTACAAAACTAAACACGAATATTTTTATAATTAAAAAGATATTTGAATTTCCCTTTGATTTATTTTGTTCTCCTGAAGATAAAATCTTTTTTTCAAGGGTAGTTTGGAATTTTTATGAGAATAGCGTCCTGATAATTACAAAGCTCGCTACTGACAAAGGGAAAGACCTTCATACATTGCTTAAATTTAAGAATTGGGTCTTTAAACAGATTAAGTCAGAATATAAATCAGATTTTCGTCAAAAGTTAAGAGAAGCTAAATTCGATTTAGGAACAAAGAAAATTTTTGATAAAGCCAAAGATTTACGAGATTATGTATTTGCACATTTCAATAGGGATAAATTGAAACAAATACCAAATTTAAATCTATCAGAATTAGAAAAACTGAGGGATAAGCTTAACTCTCTATTTGATGCACTTCTTTTCAATGCTGAGTATGAGATGTTACCTTTATCTTATAGTGACAATGTAATTCATCCAGAAGGAGTTGACCATCGGTCTGATATAGAGGCTTTACTTGATTCAGTCGCAAAAAATAGTTATTTGCTTAATATGCCAGAACGCTTCCCAGAGAGGTGGAAGTACGACAAAGAAAGTTATGATGAAGAGGCGATAGAAAAAATCAATAAATATAGAAAGAAATCTAGTCTTCCAGAAGTTTAAAAATGGAAGAGATAATTGTAGATAATGACGAGGAATCTCAATTATGTTGAGCCAAATGGAAGCCAGTGACCCTGAAACCCTGGTTTCCCTGCTGTTGAAATGATGTCTAAAGGACGGGAAATCGCCTCATTGAGATAGATGGATGAGGGGCAGGGAAATTCTCAGTGAATAAAAGACATTTATTCAAAAGGGGATAGAATGAAACTTAGATGTAAAATACCCATATCAACTTATCTATTAGGACATTCGGCTGAGGCTTTAAAACTTGAGAGTCAATTTGAACATAATAATATTTCTGTAAAACTAGAGCTTCTGGGAGAAAAACCCCTTGCCTCAGAAGAAACCGAAAAAGAAAAGTTATTTATTTGTAAAATCAACAGTATTTTCCTCTTTATTGAGGAGGTAAAAGTTGATGTTAAAGAATCACAATATCCAAATTTGCTCAGATTTTTGACACCAATAATTAATCGTGTTTTGCGTAATATTCGTAATTTTGGGACTGTTGCTCATGTCAAAGAAATATATCCAGAAGACCAAGATGCAGCGCATTATCTTTGGAGATGGGTAGTGGAAATATCAGAAGATGGAAAGTCCTGGCAGAATATCATAACTGATGAGCCGTGGAAACACTTACTTTATATGCAAAGAACTGAACCAACTGGAGAGTTGCGTTCCTCAAATTGGCCTGATATCGAGGAAGCAATACAAGATAATTTGGCTCCCCCTCCTGAACAGGAATTTGTAACCAATTCAATTGAATATCTAAGGAATCGTAACTATAGAATGGCTCTCCTTGAGTCTATCATATGTTTAGAGATTGTAATGAATCAGCATCTGTCCAAATATTTGTCCATTAACATGAAAATTTCGAAAGGACGAATTAATAACTTTTTATCTCCTCAACTTGGATTGACTGCTCGGGTTTCTGCATTATTAAATTTATGCTTGCATTCTGAAGACGTAAAGCAAGTTGAATTCGATAATGTCTTAAAGGCAATTAGTTGGAGAAATCATATCATTCATAAGACAGGACATCTTCCCGAAAACTTACCAGAAGGTACGATATATCAAAATATTAATAGTGTCTTGACTCTCGTTTTTTTATTGGCCCAGAGGCGAAACCAAATCGAGACATCACCTGAGATGCAACAAATAGGCAAAAATATTTCTGAAAAACATGATGTTCCAATTCCCAATATATGGCTTGTAGGTCGTCATCGTTTTTTAGTTGAATTTGTTTTTTATATTATTCCTAGTGACTTTCCAGAAGTTCAGGTTTTAGAGGCGTTAGCTCTGGAAGCATCAACTCTATTATCAGCTCGAGACAGTCGTTTTAATCCACATGAACATCTGTATATAAGATATTATTCCTTCAGAGACATAAAAGCCCGTTGGTACAAAGGCT
>Ga0114930_10003482_pt1 | contig 13690 bp, 12 predicted proteins | sample AnhtaG_FD_87300 | JGI IMG/M metagenome (GOLD analysis project Ga0114930, IMG submission 87300) | Deep subsurface microbial communities from Anholt, Denmark to uncover new lineages of life (NeLLi) - Anholt_01485 metaG | ecosystem: Environmental > Aquatic > Marine > Oceanic > Sediment | place... | reverse complement strand
AAACAGCTTTTATTTTTTCAGCCAGTCTTCGATTTCTTCGGTCTCAAATTTTTCTTGTTTAACACTTAGGTCGAGGTTGATAATAAGCCCGGCATGTCTTTGGGCTTCTTCGGATTTTTGGAGTTCCAGATGGCGCTTACGAGATTCCTGGACATCCTCAAGAGCACGCTCGAGCGCACTACCAATAGCAGTACTTTTGTCGATTTCTCCCGGTTTCAACCGTGGATTAATCCCGTTTCCGGCAACTTCTTCGGCAATATGAGCAAGCTGTTTCATCTTGGTCATAGAAAAGTCCATTATCTGCCAGCCCTGGACCCCTTCACCTTGAAAGATCCAGGCGTTACGAATGTGCTGGAGCATCTCGGTGTACTTTTTCTCCACAATTTTCTGAAGAGTTTCCAGGAATTCTTCTGGCAATTTGTTCGTCTCTCCCGGAAGACCAGCTGCTTGCTCTGGGGATAACTTATCCAATATTCTTTGAAACTTGCTGGTATGAATGGAAGATTCCCAGGCTTCCCTCTGTAACACTCTTTTTATATGCGGGTCATCAATTTTGTCGGCTTCCTGATTGTAATGAGGGATTAGTTTATTCTCATAATCAACATAGGACTTAAAAATACTTTCCCGATTAGTAGGATCAAAAGGATATGGGGCTGGTGTCATGTCATGCTCTCCTTCCAAGCGGCCTATGATCATTCCCAGCCAGTGCATATGCCACATCTCTTCCCTGGAGCGCGATATTAAACTGGCTCCAATTGGAGAGTCTTCTCCTTCCAGGTAACCGTGAACAAGGTAGCGGATAATTGCTGCGTGCTCGTCACGCATGTCCCTGTTCAGCATTTCTATAAGCTCGGTCCTGTTCATTTTATCCTCCTAAATAGATTTATAATAAAACCTAATACCCCTTTATAGGCGTTGCGATTTTAACCCATCAATTTTTTTTTAGTCGACCATAAAAAATCTCAAGTCAACATAATCCAAAATGTTATAACATAATAATTTTATATCCTACCTCCATATATCAGGATGTACCTGGATGCCCCGACCTTTCTTAGTAGATAGGAGATGTCAATATAAGCATCTTTGGGCACAAATCTGAGAGGTCACTTATTTTAGCGCCTCAAGAAAGCTTAGATGCCCGATTGAAACGATTCCTTTCAGCCTGACTTAGACTCCTTCAGCTGTGGCTTTAGCACGCTCATCCTGTGACATCCCACCTAATCGTTCAATCTCCTTAACATCCAAGCCTAATCCCTCGGCCACACGACGTCCATAGTCAGGATCTGCCTTATAGAATAGCGATGCCTGGCGCAATTGGATGCGTTTCTGCGCACCTCCAAGATGATCCACAATATTGCCGATCAAGTGGTCCCTGTCCTCATCGGTCATCACCTTACGATACAGATCCCCAGCTTGTTCGAAATCATCGTTGGGATGACTGTATGGATGACGAGTTGCCAGACCGGAGACCTCAAAGGGAGGCTCGCCTGCCGTCGGATCTGGCTCCGGGCCGCCGAAGCTGTTGGGCCAATAATTGGATTCCCTGCTATGATTAGAATCAAGACGCATGAATCCATCTCGTTGGTAATTTTTCTCAGTAGCATTCTTAGGGGCATTCACTGGCAGCAAGTGATAGTTCGGACCTAAACGATGGAGGTGTGTATCGTGATAGGAGAAAAGCCGGGCTTGAAGCATCTTGTCAGGCGAAGCCGCAATACCTGGCACCAGATTTCCGGGACAAAAGGCGGCCTGTTCCACTTCTGCAAAATAATTAACAGGGTTGCGGTCCAATACCAATTTACCCACTTTGATGGGAGGAAAGTCGCCATGGGGCCAGACCTTTGTAATATCAAAGATATCCCAGCGGTAGTCTTTTGCCTGCTCCGGTGTCATGATCTGCATCTCAAGCGTCCAGGACGGGAAATCGCCCCGCTCAATGGCTTCATACAAATCTCTTGTGGCGTGATCAGGATCCTCGCCCGCAATACGAGCAGCTTCTTTTCGGTTAAGGTTTTTTATACCTTGGTCGGTCTTGAAATGGTACTGCACCCAGAAATACTCACCCTTATCGTTGTACCATTTGAAAGTGTGGCTGCTGTAGCCGTTCATGTTACGGTAAGTAGCTGGAGTACCTCGGTCAGAGAACAGAACAGTAACCTGGTGAATTGATTCCGGTGTCAAAGAGAGAAAGTCCCAGAACATGTCTGGGTCCTTACAGTTGTTGGTTGGATGCCGCTTCTGGGTATGGATGAAATCAGGAAACTTCAGGGGATCACGGATAAAGAAAACCGGGGTGTTATTGCCAACGAAATCGTAATTGCCTTCTTCAGTATAGAGCTTCACCGCGAATCCACGTGGATCACGTGCTGCATCGGCAGAGCCTTTCTCGCCTCCTACGGTGGAAAAACGTGCAAAGACCTCGGTCTTCTTGCCAACTTCTGAAAAAAACCTGGCTCTGGTGTACTTGGATACGTCAGCAGTTACTTCAAAATAACCTCCTGCGCCTGCTCCTTTAGCATGGACAACACGCTCGGGGATACGCTCGCGGTCAAAGTGGCCTAATTTCTCCAATAGATGAACATCCTGCATCAAGACTGGCCCGCGCTCACCCGCTGTCAAGCTATTCTGATCGTCTGCTACAGGAATTCCAAAGGCAGTGGTTAAAGTCTTTTTTTCTTTTGCCATGTTAAATCTCCTTATTTATAAGTTTTTTATTACTATTATCAATATTCCAACTCAATATTAATCGGGAATATTTTTCCAAGCGAAACTATTTTATGAAACGATTAAAATAAACAAATCTCTCGAGAGGGATTCTTTCCGGTCTTGTCCTTTCCGCTTCAACCTGCATCTCAGATAAAACCGGATTTATCTGTTTGGAATGTTTGCCGACAATAATAAGTGTAATAACCTGGTATTCATCAGGAATATCCAGAATTTCCTTTGTTTTTTTTGGGCTGAAGCCGGCAATGGGGTGAGCCACAAGACCCAGCTCGGTTGCCCTTAAAATAAGAAAACCTACACCCATCCCGGAGTCAAACAAAAAATACTCTCTATCCCTTATAATACAATCATCTTCTTTTTTGCTAAAAACTGCAATGATCATGGAAGCAGATTGTGCCCATTCGTTTCCGGGGGATAAAGCAGTATGCATATTATTCAAAGTTTTTGTCTCGTAGACAAAAACAAAGCGCCAGGGTTGATTATTAAAACAGGAAGGAGCCAGCTGAGTACTCCTGGCTAAATCTTTGATAAGCCCTCTGGTTATCTTAACCGGCTCTAGAGAGCGGTAGGCCCTCCTTTCTCGTATAGCTTGAGTGATGTCCATAACTTCCCCCTTCTTATATTACTATTTTATCGATTTCTTTAATATTCAGGATTTGTGGGATATTTTATGTCCCCACATTAACTTCTTACTCCTTGTTCTCTACTTTTTACTGTATTTGGATCACCATTTTCCATCCATCTGGAATTCTGCACTATCCAGCCAGAAACCGGACTTGGTCACAGAGTCATGCTGGGATTGCAAAAGGTCATAATGAAATTTTTCTTCTTCTGCGATTTCCCTGAATATTTTCTCGGTCACCGGGTCATCTGTTTCTTCGGCTGCTTTTTGAAAAAAACTGATAGCATCCATTTCAAGCTGCATTCCTATACTTAAAGCCTCGGTCTCGCCTTTTCCTTCTTCTCTCCTCATACGTTCCTTCAATTTTTCAACCAGAGGAGCTTCTCCCTCTAATTCATGACTGCTGATATACTTTTTCCAATCTTTCTCTCCAAGAATTTGACTGAACAGATCACTAAAGGTCTTCAGGTGTTTTACTTCTTCTTGAGCGAGAAACCGGAACATCTTCTTGCCACTCTCATGTTGTGTTACATCAGCTGCATGATTGAAGAACTTTCGGCCATTAATTTCCAACAGAATGACGCCTTTTATTGCGTTTTTAATTTGTTCACTGATTTTTACCATTAATCCTTTCCCTATTTTATTCTTAAATTAAAAAAGTGTATATGCTCTAATTTTGTTTTCTACATTTAGAACAAATCCCATAAAAATAGACTTGATATTTTTCAATAAGATGACCGTCAATTTCTTTCAGATTTATCTTTTTACCCGGAAAAACATCTCTAATTTCCCTGCACTTTTTACAAAAAAAGTGATTATGCGGATCAGTATTGGGATCAAAATTGACTTTTTTTTCAACAATTTTAAGCTGCTGTATTTCACCAATCTCTGCTAACACTTTAAGCGTTTTATAGACAGTAGCGAAAGATATCATGGGATATTTTTTCTTTACTTCGTTGTATATTTTATCCGCTGAAGGATGACATGTATTCCCTTCCAATATTTTTACAATTGCTAGTCGTTGTGGAGTCACTTTTAAACCGGAATCTTTAAGTTTTTGGAAGCAATCTTTTAAATTTTCCATTTTTTACATACAATTTTTATGATATTATAAATAACCTAATATGTCAATAATGATTATCAATTAGTAATAATTATTGACAATAGAACTTCATTCATTTATATTTTTCTATATTTTTACGCTTTGAAATCTATTATATCATTTATATACTAATACAAAGAAAAAGGAAAATTTAATAGGAGTTTTATTATGGATGCTGTACTTTTGGCACGGATCCAATTTGGTTTGGCCGCTGGATTTCATTTTTTATTTCCACCAACTACCTTCGGCCTTACTCTAATAATCTTAATTCTCGAAACTCTCTATATCAAAAAGAAAGATGAGTTATATAAAAATATTTCAAGCTTCCTGATTAAAATACTCGGCGTAGTCTTCATTATGGGAGTTGCTACCGGCATATCGCTTGAGTTCGCCTTTGGCAACAACTGGTCCGAATATTCCAGGATGGTCGGCGACATTTTCGGTGCACCGCTCGCCGCAGAAGGCGTGTTTGCATTCTTCCTTGAATCGGTCTTCATAGGGATTCTTGTTTTCGGGAGAAAGCGTGTTTCTGAAAGAACATACTGGATTTCTTCCTTCTTAGTCTTTTTTGGCTCTCACCTCTCAGGACTCTGGATAATTATTGCTAATTCCTGGATGCAGACTCCAGCAGGTTTTAAACTGGAAGGAGGAAGAGCAGTACTTACAAATTTTTTCCAGGCAGCTGTTAATCACTCTACTTTTGTTCGTTACTTCCATACAGTAGCTGGCGGCTGGATAACCGGCTCGTTGCTGGCAGCAGGTATAGCCTCGTGGTTTCTGATCAAACACCGCCATTTGGAAAAAGCTAAGATAATTCTTAAGACCTCTCTTATAATTTTTATCACATTTTCCATACTTCAACTTTTCCTAGGTCACTGGCATGCTGTTCAAGTCGCAAACACTCAACCTGAAAAAATGGCAGCTTTTGAAGCTCTCTGGGAAACTAAAAAAGAGGCTCCTTTTGCTGTATTTGGCATACCGGATGAGAAGGCACAAAAAACTCATCTTTATGTGGGAATACCAAAGCTACTCAGCTTTCTTATTCATTTTAATTCTAATGCTGAAGTCCTGGGCTTAAACGAATTTCCAGAGAATGAACGTCCCCCTGTTTTTCTTCCCTTTGCCACTTATCACATCATGATATTCTCTGGAATGGTTTTTATTCTTATGTCAATTATGGGCCTATATCTTCTTATTCGAAAAAAGCTCTGGGATTCCAAATGGTATCTGAGGTTCCTGCTGTTCTCAATTCCTCTTGCTTATTTATCCAATGAATCCGGATGGATAGCTGCTGAAGTGGGCCGCCAGCCCTGGGCTGTTTATAAAATCCTTAAAACTGCCGATGCTGTATCTACTGTTGTTCCAGCCGGAAATATTCTATTTTCACTGTTGATGTTCACTGCCGTTTATACTCTTCTCGCAATAACCGGAATTTCCATAATCCTTAAAATAATAAAGAAAGGTCCGGATGAACTTGTTTCATCAGAAATCAAAGGAGACAGCTAATGGAAACCTGGGATTTATTAAGAAATATATGGTTTATTCTAGTCGGGATCTTTCTTGTTGGATATTCCATTCTTGACGGTTTTGACCTTGGCATTGGAATACTTTTTCCATTTCTGGCTAAAAAAGAAAAAGAAAAACAGATGTTATATAAAACCATCGGACCCTTCTGGGATGGAAATGAAGTCTGGCTGCTAACTGGAGGCGGGGCGCTTTTTGCTGCCTTTCCACATGCTTATGCTACTGTCTTTAGCGGCTTTTATCTTGCACTCATGGTTGTACTTTTTGCTCTGATCTTCCGAGCTGTCTCTCTGGAATTCCGGTCACACGACCACAAGCGCAAAGGATTCTGGGAAGGCGCATTTATCATTAGTAGCTTTCTTCCCTCTTTACTTTATGGAGTTGCACTGGGAAATATCGTCGCAGGCGTTCCCCTAAACAGTAGAATGGACTATACAGGAAACTTCTTTACTCTTCTCCGACCTTTTCCCTTGATAATTGGATTATTGGGATTAACGGCAATTCTACTCCAGGGAAGTACATTTGCTGGATTAAAATTAAGCGGGGAACTCAGAGAAAGAGCCTGCAAAACAACCAGGATACTTACAAATGTTCATTTGGCTCTCTTTATGCTTTCGTTTTTAGCTACAGTACTTTATATTCCTGATGTACTCCAGAGACCGCTTGCCTGGATTTTTACTGTTTTTGTAATACTTTCTCTAGTCTTTCTCAGAATTGTGCTACAAAAAGGAAAAGATCTTCTGGTCTTTATAATGTCATCTACAAGTTTTTTAAGCCTTTGGGGAATAGTCGGAGCTATTCATTTTCCCAATCTTGTGAAAGCAAGTAATGATACTACTTTAAGTATTACAATCTATAATGCCTCATCGAGCGAATTGACCCTGCGCGTAATGCTGATTATTGCACTGATCGGAATGCCTTTTGTGATAGGCTACACAATTTTTCTGTATAAGGTTTTTAAGGGAAAGGTTCGGATGGAAGAAGGATATTGATATATTGTACTAAAACAATGCTATAGAAGTAAAATCCGAAATAAAGAGTTATTCTATTGAATTTATAAAAATAGTATATTATAATATAAAAACATCATTATATTTATCCTATCAGGAGAAAGTTTATGGCCAAACTAAGCACAAGGAATAAAAAGTGGATCGAAGAAAAGTTTGGGGAGAAAGCAAACTTTAATCCGATAGAAAGGCTGCTCTACAGCCATGATATTGCAGCTATCCCCAGTCTTTTTAAACCTTTAATCGGGAAGACAGTTCCGGATGTTGTGGTACAACCTGAAAGCGAAGAAGAACTGGTTGAACTTGTGAGTTGGGCTTCGAAGCATAAAATCCCTGTTGTTCCCCGCGGAAAAGGCTCTTCCGGTTACGGAGGGATCATTCCTACTCGGAAAGGTATAGTCATTGATTTCTACCGGATGAAGGAAGTAATTTCTATCAACACAAAAAAGCAAATGGTTACAGTTGAACCCGGAATAACCTGGGAGCAGCTTGATAAAAAGTTAAAACCCAAAGACCTTGTAATCCGCCTCTATCCAACAAGTTATCCTTCTTCCTCTGCCGGGGGTTGGCTGGCCCAGGGAGGCGCTGGTATCGGCTCTTATCAATATGGCTGGTTTGCGGAAAATGTAAAGAGTGCTCGAATAGTTCTACCCAGTGGCGAGGTCAAAGACATTTCCGGAAAAGATCTGGAAATAATTGCCGATGCAGAGGGTACAACCGGAATCATCAGCCAGATGACAATAAAAGTTCAAAAACTCACCAATATTAGTGTTGCCGCTTTTGCGTGTCCTGATGCACAAACAATTTCCAGGATTTTTAAAGAATTAATCGATTTGGATTTACCGCTCTGGTCGGTTGTTTTCATTAATCCAAGAATGGCTGAGATGAAAAATCGGGCTCCGGTTCTTACTCACCATGGACATCCGGTTGAGCACAAAGTTATTCTTCCTGCTGCCTATATAGCAACACTTGCTTTTAAAAAAGAAAATCGGGAAGTAGTCATAGACGGGCTTCATGAGATTTCTAAAAAATATGAAGGAGAAATATTAAGTCAGGAAATTGCGGATCATGAATGGGAAAACCGGTTTAAATTGATGATAGTCAAGCGCCTCGGTCCATCCCTTGTGCCTGCTGAAGTTGTAGTTCCTTTAGATAAACTAGGCGATGTGATGGAGGAGATCGAAAATAAAATCAACCAGCCCGTGGTTAAAGAAGGAGTCATTATCAAAAAAGGAAAAGAAGGAAAACCAGAGGTTGTTATCCTTGGTTTTATCCCTAGTGACCAGCGAAAATTTTCTTACAATTTTGTATTCGGCCTGGTGCTGACCATAATGAAAATTGCCAAAAAATTTGGAGGACGTCCCTATTCAACCGGCTTGTACTTCACACGCGAAATGGAAAATATCATGGGTAAAGAGCGCAGCAATCGGCTCAAGAATTTTAAAAAACAAGTAGATCCCAAAAAAATCTTGAATCCGGATAAAGTTGTCAGAAAAAATCTCGTGAGCAGGGCGCTCGGAATCGCAAATATTTTTGAACCTATGATCAGACCTTTTGGAAATACGGTCACTACTAGTGTTGGTGAGCACTTTGATAAACCTGTTCGTGGTATTCCGCCAGATGTAGCCTGGTATGCCTATGGATGTTCACAATGTGGATACTGTCTGGATGAATGCGATCAGTTCTTCGGCCGCGGCTGGGAAAGCCAATCCCCCAGGGGAAAATGGTACTGGCTGCGTGAATACATGGAGGGCAAGGTCAAGTGGGACCAATTCATGATAGATACTTTCCTTGTCTGTACTACCTGTGAGTTCTGCAACCTGCGTTGTTCAGCTGCCTTGCCGATCGAGTCTTCCTGGATGAAACTCCGTGGAAAATTAGTCAATGAAGATAAAGAGATGACCTTTCCTCCTTTTGAAATAATGGCAGCAGCTCTTAGTGCAGAAGGTAACATCTGGGCCGGTTACCGTAAAGACCGAACGGCCTGGTTCCCTGAAGAGCTTAAGGAAAAGCATGGCCCAGGGATTAAAAGCAAAAACGTATATTTTGCTGGTTGTACCGCATCGTATGTCGAACATGATATCGGTGCAGCGTCTGTTACACTCCTGGATGAAGCAGGAGTTGATTTTACACATTTAGGAAATGTTGAAAATTGTTGTGGAACACCCATGCTGGTTGCTGGCAAATGGGATCTTTTCGAAGAAATAATGCGTAAGAATATTGCAGCGGTTAAAGCTTCAGGGGCAAATACTGTAATTACCTCATGCCCTGCTTGCGACATGATGTGGCGCCATACCTATCCAGAATGGACCGAAAAGCTTGGTATAGATTATGATATTGAAGCAAAACATTACAGCGAAGTGGTTTCAGATAAACTACAGAAAGGTGAATTTAAATTCACACATCCGGTAAATAAAAAAGTGACTTGGCATGATTCCTGCCATATTGGCCGGGTTTCGGGAGTCTATGAGGAACCTCGAGAAGTCATCAAGGCTATTCCTGGAATTGAATTCAATGAGATGGCTCATAACCGTCAGGAAGGGCATTGCTGCGGAAGCGTTTTGACTCTTTTAAAAGAACCTCCGGTTGCGGCTGAAATCGGGAAATTCCGGCTGGATGAAGCTAAAGATATAAATGTGGACACGGTCCTGGCCCTGTGCCCCTGCTGTGAGTTCCAGCTTCGTGTAACCAAAAACAAAAAGAATATGGACTTGAATATTATTGACCTGGCCACTTTTGCCTGCAAGGCCCTGGGAAAAGATTTTAAAGATCCCAATCCCGAAGTCGCAAAACAGTGGGCAGTATTCGAAGCTATGATTGCCCTTATGACTCCACAGGGATTTGCAGAACTAATGTCAACAATGTGGCCTGAGCTGCTTGATGCCATGCCTATGGGAATGGGAAAGATGATGCGGATTATAGGAAAGATGGGCTTTATTGGGGATGCCATGTTCGCCATGATGAAACCCATCTTCCCGCTACTATTTCCAAAACTGCTGCCTGGCATGATGCCTAAGGTCATGCCCACTATGCTGGATAGGGTGGCTGAGAAAATCCCGATGCCGGATTACATGGCGGAACAGATGCCTGATATGATGCCCAAGGTTATGGATAACCTTATGCCTAAAATGCTTCCTGACGTTGTTCCCTTGGTTGTTCCTAAAATGATCAATTACTTGCGTGGCCGTTTTTAATGGCTGCCAGAATCATTTTTATAAAGAACTATTTAAAACTATAATCCTTTCTTTTAAAAAAAATATCATTTTTACTTGACTATTGCTCTATATAGGACTATATTAGTCCTATATAACATAAAAACATATGTATATGTGAGTTTTAAATGGATATGATAAGACGAAATACAGATTATGCATTACGTTTGATGATAAACCTTGCCAGGAATTACAGCAAAGGGACAGTGTCGTCGCGACAGCTTGCTGAAAAAGAAGAAGTATCGTATCAACTTACATGTAAATTGCTGCAGAAGCTTAATACTGCCGGGCTTGTGAAAAGCCAGATGGGCCCAAAAGGTGGGTTTTTTCTCAGTAAAGACCCATCAGAAATAAACTTTGCAGCTATTGTAGAAGTAATACAGGGCCCTATCACCGTGAACAGTTGTTTGTTGGACATAAATGCTTGTTCCCGGCAATCCAATTGTCCTGTTAAGAAAGAATTGACTGAATTACAAAAATACATAAAAAGCTTCTTCAACAATGTCACATTGGATAAATTCTTAAAACGCCGGAAGTCGAATACAGAAATCAAGAAAAAAATAAGTAAGGAAAAAACTGAGTAGCGAAAAAGGATCGCTTAAAAAACGTCAGAACTCTTTAGAGGTTAATAAATAATGATAAATGTATTGGTTGGTATTATTACTGCCGCATGGAATCTACTCCTTGAAATGTCACCGTACCTTCTTCTTGGCTTTTTGGCAGCGGGCATACTAAATATTTTCATTCCAAAGGAAAAGATATACAAGCATCTAGCGGGCAACAATATAAAGTCAATCGTCAAAGCCTCAATCTTTGGAATGCCTTTACCAATATGCTCCTGCGGCGTAATACCTATCGCAGCATATCTCAGACAAAAAGGTGCTGGAAAGGGATCAACAGTCTCATTTCTTTCATCCACTCCAACTTCCGGTATAGATTCCATACTGGCCACATATTCCCTACTTGGTCCTTTATTCGCAATTATAAGACCTGTAGCAGCATTATTTGCAGGTATTTTTGGTGGCATTCTCACTAATATAACCAGAAGTACTCACAGAAAAGACTCACCTCCACCTCTAAATGGATCTTCCTGTAATATATGCTCAACTCCGACGCCTCATTCTTTTAGTTTATTAGATAAAATAAAAAGCATTTTTAATTACGCATTTCTTGATCTTATTGGGGATGTCGGAAAATGGATAATAATCGGTATCTTAATCGGCAGTGTGATTGGATTTTTAATACCCGGCAATATTATTGAAAAATATTTAGGCACTCCTGTACTTGCATACCCTTTGATGCTTTTAATCTCAATCCCGATGTATATATGCGCAACAGGTTCTATCCCTATTGCTGCATCTTTAATTTTAAAAGGGATGACTCCAGGTGCCGGCTTAGTATTTCTTATTGCCGGGCCCGCAACTAATGCTGCGACACTGTCGTTTACAGGAGGAAAACTGGGGAAAAGAACGCTTTTTATGTATTTACTTTCAATAATGATAACTGCCCTTCTCTTCGGCTTACTGTTGGATTTTATTTGGGCATCATCCGGGAAGAGTTTCAATCTGCTAACCAGCAGTAAACAAATACTTCCTCTTTGGATAAAAACTTCATCAGCAGTACTCTTATCAGGGCTGATGATAAATGTTTTTATTCACAAAATTTCACTTTTTTTAAAAAAAGGCACCCTTAGTAAAGCCGGCGCTATGACTATCTACAAAATACCAAATATGACCTGCAATCACTGTGTAGCATCTATTAAAAAGGCACTAAAAAATATTCCAGGAATTAACTTTATTAAGATATCCTTATCCGATAAACTCATTAAAATTGGTGGAGAGCTTGACGAAAATGCTCTCACAACAGCGATAAAAAATGCCGGTTTTATTGTTGAAAAAAAGTGAGGATGTACTTGTGAAAAAACTTTTAAAAGCTGTATTAAAAACTATTTTTTTTGGAGGAATAAATGAAACGACAGATAATTGAAATCGATGAAGAAAAATGTAACGGCTGCGAGCTGTGCATTCCGAATTGTCCAGAAGGAGCTTTGCAGATTATCGACGGCAAAGCCCGCCTGATAAGCGATCTGTTTTGTGATGGTTTGGGTGCCTGTATTGGAACTTGCCCCGAAGGAGCTATTTCCACTGTTGAGCGGGAAGCAGAGCCTTACGATGAAGACAAAGTGATGGAAAATATAATTAAGGCTGGACCTAACACGATCAAAGCTCATTTAAAACATTTAATGGATCATGATCAAAAGGAATATTATGAAGAGGCGGTTAATATTTTAAGAGAGAGAGGAATCCCTGTTCCAGAGATTGAAGTCGAACCACCATGTGCCTCCGCAGGATGTCCTGGATTTGCCCCTCAAACCATCGAGAAATCTGAGACAAAAGATCTCCAACAGGTAGAATTGTCGTCCGAACTACGTCAGTGGCCCATACAGCTTCATCTTTTAAATCCGAATGCTCCTTATCTGGATAATGCAGATCTTCTAATATCAGCTGATTGTGCTCCGTTTGCCTTTCCAAATTTCCATCAGCATTATATGAAAGGAAAGATCGTGATTATTCTATGTCCTAAACTTGATAAAGGTATTGATCTATATATAGAAAAACTGACTCAGATATTTAAAACAAAAAATATCAACTCTATTACTATCACCCGCATGGAAGTCCCCTGCTGTGGCGGAATTGAAGCCATCGTGCAAAAGGCAATTGAAGAAGCTGGAAAAAGTAAAGAGATAAAAGTTAATATTATCTCTATAAAGGGTGAGATCATCTCAGAACAGGTGTCACAATGACCAACAAGAGCACAGAGCTAAAAGGAAAAGGTATTTTATTAAATGAAGCGATTGAATATTCAAAAGGATCAATTGTAAGTAAGACTATAATTGAAAAAAAGACAGGTACAATCACGCTTTTTTCTTTTGACGAGGGACAGAATTTAAGTGAGCACACGGTTCCATTTGATGCTCTGGTGTTTATAATTGATGGTGAGGGTGAGATCATTATCGGCAAGAAGCCTCATATTTTAAAAACAGGCCAGATGATAATAATGCCCGCCAATATTCCTCATGCAGTCAACGCAAATAAAAAATTTAAGATGCTTTTAACAATGATAAAAGATAAATAGCATTTTAAGAAAAAGATGAAAAAATCTGGAGCTCTTGTTTATGAATACAATGGGAAAACTTATTATTTTTGCTCTGCAGGATTTAAAGAGAAGTTCACAAAAGATCCCGAAAAGTACATAAAGTAATTTTATAAGACAAATGTAGGGCCCACTTCCCTATTCGACAATCTAAAATTAACGCCCTTACCAGTTCTCTCCCAAAAGCTCAAAGTGTGCTTGTGGATGTGCGCATGCTTGACACTCTTCAGGGGCTTCTTCTCCTTCATGAATGTATCCGCAGTTGATGCATCTCCATTTTACAGTATTATCCTTCCTGAATACTTTTCCTTTTTCTATATTTTCTAAAAGACCGAGGTATCTTTTT
>Ga0114930_10003477_pt1 | contig 13708 bp, 11 predicted proteins | sample AnhtaG_FD_87300 | JGI IMG/M metagenome (GOLD analysis project Ga0114930, IMG submission 87300) | Deep subsurface microbial communities from Anholt, Denmark to uncover new lineages of life (NeLLi) - Anholt_01485 metaG | ecosystem: Environmental > Aquatic > Marine > Oceanic > Sediment | place... | reverse complement strand
CTCAGCCAAGGATTTTAGATGCGATTGCCCTGTTGGGGAATGCTATCGGACGCCCAGCCGCCACACACCCGGTCACCTCTAGAAAGGACACTAAGGACACGTCCCAGTAGGCCGGCAGGTTCACTCAAGGGCCGCACCCAGCGCACCGACACTGTGAGTATGCTGGGCAACGAGCACGCCCTGCTCTCGCTCTTCGCCGACCCCGCTTGATCTCACCAACTGGTGACGCGGGTGTCGACCACCATGGGAGCTAAACCTTGACGACCCCGCGGGCACGAAACAGCTATCGGGAACTCGTCCAGCAGGCACACCCGCCAAGTGCCAAACCGGACCGTAACCCTGACCCTGAGGAGGAGTTGGACTCACTGATTGTCCTCCTCAAAGAGCGTCAGCAGCAAGCCGGCGACCAGACCGCTGTCCTGGCTCCCGATCCGATCCAGATCCTGCGAGAGCTGACCATCAACAAGCTTGTCCCCATCTTCGTGGAACTCATGGAGAAGTACTCGAAATCCGGCATATCCATGCACATGGACGCTTCCAATTTCTTGGAGGGGGGCCGGGAAATCAAGTTCGAGTTCGGCCTCGGAGAGTACCGATCGCAGCTTCATGGCACGGTCACCACGGAGGCCATCGCGTTTCACGAGACCCGTTACAGACCGGACGTGGACGGCGAGCTGGTTAGCGGACCCATGGTCCGGCTGCGGGGTCTGAACGCTGAGAAGTTCCGCAAATTCCTCTGCGAGCGCCTGACCCAGTTGCTCCGTACGGCTATACGGCGACACTGACCGCCGTGAGACCCGCGGCTACGGGAGCTCCGCGCCGACGACAGAACCGCTCCTCTTATCCAGACGAACCGTTCCTGGCGGAACGCCCCTACGGCTTGTGTCGCTCGCCTAGTTCCACATCCTCGCGTCTGGGGGCCCCGCGATACTCAAGATCCTTTTGGCGAAACTCGTTCATTCCGGGCGGCTCACGAAACGCCAACCTTACCTCCCAAGGCGGATCCATCGCCTCACACAACCGCCCAAAATAAGGGCGGAGATGATCGTACGTCATTTGGCGCTGCGGCAGCGGCAGATGCTTCCAGAGCCGAGCCTTGTATAACGGGGCAATGGCCGGATGCTTCATGTACGCCTCGATCTCGTCGCGAAGAACGATCGGGAACTCCTGCATCTGTCGCCGCTCGGTGATGTCGCCCTTCGTGTCGGCCATCCAGAAGTCATAAGACTGGCGGGCCCGGACCAGCGAGGTCACACCCGCCCTCGTCAATCCCAGCGCGAACTGTTTCAGACTCCGCTGGATGAAACTGCGGATCAAGCCGCTGGCCGCCTTGTAAGTCTCGAGTCGATGCAGCAGGCCCCCCATTACAAACTCGTCGAGCGTTTTGAGATACCTTGGCTGTGTGGAGCCGTCTGGGTGGGGGTTGTTCTCGCGCAGGTAGGCGTAGAAGTTCTCGGCCAGCTCGATATTCCTTTCGCCGCCCTCCAGATAGAGCAACTGAATCCAGTCTTGCATGCTGGTGACAAACCCCGTCATATACACCCGGCCGGGCGTCCCCTCTATAAAGTCCGGATCGTCGCCGAAGTGCTCTTTCCCCAGGCGAAGATACGCGTGGTACAGATAGGGTATGAAGCGCGTGTCCGGGGTCAGCTCAATGTATGAGGAGAATGGGTCGTCGAAGTCGGGCCAGAGGGTGATCCTGCCCTTCATGATCAGATTCTGCAGCGAGAAGAGGATGAAACGTGCGTTGTTGCGCTGGTCGAATATACTGATGTTCTCGTGTCCGCGGCTGAGTTCGTCACCCCGACTCGACCAATACAGTGAGTGTGAGAACGCATTGCGCCAATCGAGCGGACCGTATTTGTCCGCCATCAACGAGAGCATCCAGTCAAGATCGAGGTGATAACGTTCGCGAAGCACCTTCGATCGGACGGCGGCCAGTAGCCGGTCCAGAGACCCCTGGTGATTCGGATCGGATAGGAGCACTAACCGACGCGTCATGAGTGGGTCCGGATACGACCCGCTCTTGAGCAATTGGGACACTTGCAGTTCCGGCCGAATGTGACGGGCCACGAAGTCCAGTAAAGACTCATCCGGTTCCAAGCGGATCTGGCGCAGCCGCGCCACCAATTCTGCCACGCCCGCGTCATTATCGACGAATTCATCGAGGCTGCGCGGGGCATTGACGATCTTACGGAACCAGTCGAAGTACTCCTCGTCGGCAAGCACCACGGGCGGTGCTCCCAACACGCGCTCCATCTCCACCGCCAAAGCGCGCTTGTAATTGAGGTGTTCGTCGTCGAGGAAATCCCCGATCTTGTGCCAATAGATCCAGGCCAGTTCCTTGTACAGAGTCACGGCCTTGGGGTTGTACTGGATCCCCTTGTCCCGAAGAATCTTGATCCCGTTTTGAACCCATTGCCAGCGCGCTTCGGGCGTGTACTGAGATACCGAGATGTTGTATGCCATGTTCCACGCGGCGTTGACCCAGACATGTTGGAACCGCGGCGCCAGGGCGCAGACCGTCTCGTGGAGTTGCAGGGCCTCATAATACTTCCCCTCCTCCTTTAGTCGCTCGGCCCGGATCGAGGCCCAGTCAATCGCCAACGCCCGGAACGTGCCGAGCTTGCCCAACAGCGCAAGATCCGGTGGAAGCCCCTCAATGGTGTCCGGATCAATCACCAGTTGCCGATCCTTTCGGATCGCGTTGACAGGACGGATGAACCACCCGGCCCCGATGAAACACACCACGGCCAGCGACGCGGCGACGGCCTGAATCATCCACTCGCGTCGTTTGGCCGACCGCCGCGTGGCAAGGTGTTCCGGCAGTCTATAGTCTAATACTTGCGACATCGCTCACCCGATCCTCCGCTGGCGCAGGTCATCCTGGTCAGACGGAAACCTCCGCCACCTCGCGTCGGTGGAACAGCAGGATGGCCAAGCCCAGTACGATGACGGTCTTCACCAGAACGAGGCCAAAGACCGCCTGAAGTACCCATACCAGGCTCACATTACGTCCGTTAACCAACGACTCCACGGCATCGAACTTGGCAAAGTCGGGAATGATCCAGTGGATGACGTTGTAGACCTGCATCATCAACTGCACGAAGAACTCCTTCATTGACGTAAACATTGTCGCGAAATCGTCGGAGCTGAAATCCAGCGCCTCCTTAATGAACGATCGCGTACCGGCCAGCACGTAGATCGTAAACGACGCCAGGCAGGCGACCGGGAACGAGAACACCGTGGTCATCAGCAAGGCCACAGCCCCTAGAAACATCAGCTTACACAGCATCAGTATATGCAGACGGACGAGGTTCCACTCGAACGAGCCAACAATGAACAGGACCGCCACCTCGTTCGACTTGCGGAACTCGATGATATTGCGGTACTGCGGCTCCCCTTCGTAGGGGTTTTCGTTATAGAAATAAGCCGTCAGAGTGTGGTCATCGGCGACCGAGTCAGCCGGCACGTGCACGGTGTGATATCGCCCGACCACCTGCCGGACGGGCCGTGAGACCTGGCGCGCACCCATAAACGGATCGCCGAAAACCCAAAGGGCCCGAAAAATCTCGTCTGAGGCAAATTCACTTACGTCGGTCTTGTACCGGATTTGCACGTGGTTGTCGGGCGACCGGTCACACAACACGTTTTCGAACTCGAAAACCCTCATCTGGAGCGGCCCGACCACCCGCCAACGAGCCTCATATTTGCTTGCAAGTCGCGTCTTTTCTACCGCGGGATCGAAATCAGGCACGCTATCGTAGAGCCCTTCCTCGAGATTCTGCTCGAATTCCATCTCGGCCGGTTTCGTAAAGTCGGGCAGTGTGCATCTCACCGCGTGCCGGGCGACCAGTACCTCATTGTTCAGCTCGGCCTTGTCATAGCGGTCATCGATCGGCGGATGGGTGCGCTTGATGTAGTGGACCATCCCGTAGATCGTAACTCCCGAACACAACAAAAATGCGGCGTTGAGAATTGTCATCCCCAGCCACTTGCCCAGCACATATTGCCATCGCGAGACCGGTTTGGTCATCACCAGGAAGATCTGATGCCCAACCAGCTCGTCGGCCAACGACCGCGACATGAATATGGTCAGCATGCCCAATAAAACCCCGGTAGCGCTGAGCCCGTAGGACATGAAGCTTTGGACCGCGCCCGTCAACGAGCTGTCACCCGAAATCGAAAACGGCAACCCCAAGACGACCAGACCGATCAGCACCAGAAAAACCAGGGCAAGCTTCATCCGGATGCCTTCGGCGATCATGTGACGGGCGATGGCCCAGACCGTGGTCACCTCTTATCCTCGCTGTGGCCCTCGGTTTCCTGTTTCGCCCGACCGAGCAGCTCATCGATTACGCTGGCGTCGGCGCTTGGCTTCTCACGTGGGCGGTCAGGGCGAGCCGGTCGCGGTCGTTCAGTCGCGGCCTCTACCGGCTCCGGCGTCGTCTTCGCCGATTCGCTCCCCATCAATTGCTGGATAACTTCCGACGATGGTTCGCCCGTAGCCTCTGGAGGCAGAGGGGCTTGGATCGGAACCGGATCGACCTTTTGCGACGCGGCAAAGACCAGCGAGTCAACAACCTCCTGCGTCGACGATTCCGTCGGTTGTTTCAGAAAATCCGGTATTTCACCGCCGCCCCGGGCTCCCGACGTGCGGATGTTGGCGGCCTGGGCCTCTCCGACGATGCGCAAGAAGAAATCCTCGAGGCGTACCCGGGGGTTGGATATGTCCAGGATGTCTTTCTGCTCCAGCCTGAATATGAGGTCGCGAACCTGTGCTATCGTCTTCTCCGACAGTGAGGGGGTTGTAATCTGCGTGGCGTCTGTCTTGCACAGCAGTTCACCGATATCGCCGGCTGCCCATTGCTGACCGCCGTAGAGAATCGTGACCCGGTCACAAACATCCTCGACATCGGCCAGGATGTGGCTTGACAGCAGAATGGTCTTGCCCTTCTTTCCCAACTCGCGGATCACATCCTTGATCTGGCGCGCTCCAATGGGATCGAGACCGGTTGTGGGCTCATCAAGAATCAGAAACTCCGGGTCGTTGATCAGTGCCTGGGCGAGTCCGATGCGGCGGGCCATCCCCTTGCTGTATTCACCGACACGACGCCTCGCCTCCTGCCGCAGGCCCACCATGTCCAGTAGTCGATCGCTTCGCTCGCTCCGGATCCTTGCAGGCAGGCGGAACAGGCGGCCGTAGTAATCGAGCGTCTCGTGGGCAACGAGAAACCGATATAGATAGGATTCCTCCGGTAGAAAGCCGATGCGGGCCTTCACGGAGACATCCGTGGGAGGCTTGCCGAGCACGGAGATACGCCCCTTCGTCGGGTAGAGCAGGCCGAGGAGCATCTTGATGGTCGTCGTCTTACCCGAACCGTTGGGGCCAAGCAGGCCGAACACCTCGCCTGGTTTGATCTCCAAATCAAGGTCCTTGACCGCCTCGACGTGAGGCCGACGCCAGAAATCCTTGAAGGTCTTGCACAGGCCCGCGGTCTGCACCACGGGCTGTATTTGCCCAGCCATAAACCTCACTCATCGCATGTTCAGACGATCACCGTCCGACCGCATCGAGGACGGACTAGTCCCACTCACCTAGTACCGTGTTTTACACGTAATACGACTACACGCTGTGCCGAGAATCCTTTCTTAGCACCTGCCAGAGGACCGAGAAGGGATTCTCGGTCCAGCGAATCCTGATCCGAGCCGCGGGCTTCAGCCCGCGCGGACGTCCGCGCAGGCCCAAGCCTGCGGCTCAGACACTTGCGAGACTTGTGAAACACGGTATTAGTCATGTTCCGGTCCGATGGGAACGAGTCTTTCGCGACGACGTACCTTACTTTCTTCAAACTCTTGCTTGCGAAGCCGCTGCGCCTCCTCGATACGTGTATGCTCCGGGTCCAGGGGTATCTTGAGGCGAAACTCTTTCAGCCACGGCGGGCGATAGATCTTGGTGACGCCCGGGCTCTCGAAAATCTGCTGCTTTGTCTCCTCCCACAACCGACTGATCAGCATCATCGGATTACGCGTGTATTCGGGCAGCAGCGTCCGGTACAGCTCCACGTCACTCTCCATCCGAGACACGACTTTGGCACGGTAGGCGCTGGCCTCTTTGATCCTCTTACCCGCTTCACCTTCGACCTCTTGCTCGAGCAATCGATCGAGCTCCTCACGCAGTTCTTTGACCGATTTATCTTTCGTTCCGCCGCTGTCGAGTTGTTCAAACAGGCGAGTCAGTCGGGGGTAGGCGGCGCCGGCCGCCTCATTCAGAATCTTAGTCCGCTCCTTCTCTGCGGCTCGAATCCATTGCTCCTTCCTGTTCTCGGCCCGTTGTGTAGCGTCAAAGACGTTGCGAACCTGAAGCGGCGGCGTCGGCTCGTACATCTCCACGAGGGTCACATCTACTCCACTGTTGAGGGCCGCCAGCCGCTCGTTGATCCGGCTCTTCATATCGCGCTGCACGTAGTCGATGCGAGTACGAATAATCTCCTCCGCGGTTAACTCACTGGCGAGCTGGACAGCCACGGTTTCGACGAGCACGCGGATAAGCCCATCCGCCGCCTCCACGCTATCACCCAGTATCTCGGTAACGTAACTGCTTACGTCATTTATCTTGTATGTCACTTTCCACTGGACGTGCGCCAGCCCGGTGTCGGCGGTAAGCAGCGCGCCGTCCAATGAGGGGTTGAGCCCCTGGTCATACCCCCGGCTAAGGAAGGATAACGGCTTGCCGATTTCGTTCTCACTGCGGTGAAACGTGTGGCTGTCGATCAGCAAATCGTTACTCTTCTTGGTGGGCAGTGGGACGATCTCATCAATCGGGTACGGCAGAGCCCAGACCAAACCCGGCCTCTCCACGACACGACGCAGACCGCCCAGCCGAAGCATCAGCGCCTCCTCGTGGCTCTCGACGCTGCGAACATTTGAAAACAGATACAGAACCAGCAGAACCAGCATGATGCCCTTAAGAACGCTGAAGCTGGCTCGCAAGGCGTTGGCCAGTGACTGACTCGCGGCATCCAGCGGTTCTTCCACCATCTGAAGGGTGCGATGCGGATGTTTGTCGCCCTGCTGGTCCATGTTCGTCTAATCCGTCTTTCCTGGAGGCGTCGTATCCGCCCCGTTGGACATCTTACCGGCGGCGCCTTGCCGCTCAACGCCGCCTTCGACAGGCACACGAGCCCGGGCCTGCTCGTCGAACACGTCCCACGGGGGCTCTGTGGTATCCATGATCAGCGTGGTTCGCTCTCGAAGCGCCGCTATATCCGTACGCAGCTTGTCCAGAAATATCCGCAGTTCCGGGTGTTCGTCGAACTCCTTGTAGTACTCACTGACGACTCGCTCCGCCTCGGTTTCGATCTCGGCAACCTTGCCCTGGACCTCCGACATGATCCGCTGTTCCACCGCCCGGGCATCGGCCAGGATCTTGGCGGCCGTAGCTTGTCCCTCGGCGATGTAGCGCTCGGCTTTGGCCTCTTCACCTGACCTCATGCTCTCGAAAATAGCCGTGGTCACCGACTCCGGCAGCCCCAGCTTCTTGATGCTGAAGTCGATAACCTCAATCCCGTATTCCTCCGTGACATCCTCCGCCACGGCCGCAAGCATTTCCCCCTCGATCTGACGGATCTTGCGCCTGGCCGGATCGGTCGAAACGAAATCGCCCAACTGGTGCTTGCCGGTGACGGCCTGCTTGTGGGTAATCACGGTAGTTCGCAACTTCTTCTCGCCGTCCTCAACATCACCCGGAAAGTTGGTGTGGAACCTGGCCGGATCCCTGACCCGCCAGAGGGTAAATGTGGTCAACAGAAGCGTCTTGCCGTCGATCGTGCGGGTCTCCTCGGTCCGATCTTCCAGAATGCGAATGCGCTTGTCATAGCGCACCACGCTCTGAATGGGGCGGGGCCACTTGAAATACAACCCGGGCTCGGTGATCGGATCCTCGTGCATCCGGCCCCAGGTCTTCTTGACCGCCAGCTCAGTGAATCGCACCTGAAACGTGCACATGTACAAAAGTAAGACGGCAGCGACGAACACCGCAGCCGCAATCGTGCCAAGATTCTTCATGAGCGAACCACTCCTACCGACGCTATGGCGCGGGCGGCTGGCGCCCTTTCTGGACGCCTTCGGACAAGACCTGATCGAGTCCGGCCTCTCTAAACGTTTCGTATTCGATGATTACGTTCGAGGGATCACCCACAATGAGGTACTTACGAACGTATTCAAGCTCTTCATACACCTCCAGGCTCTTGCGCTGCATATAGAGGGCTGGGGCGGCTTGATACGCAGCTACCTGCGTGCCGAAGACGCGAGCTTTCGCCGCCGCGTCACTGACCAGTCTGCTGGCCCTGACCCGTGCCCTGGCGATCAGCTCCGCTGCCCGCCCACTGACCGGGGCGGCTGCTTTCGCCGGATTCCCCATGAGCAGATCCTCAATCCGTTGCCGGGTGTCTGCCAATTCCGGGGAATCAGGATCCAGCTTGTTCACCGCTTGGATCGCCTCATCAAGAGCAGTGGCACGGGCCACGCTCCCAACCGCCGATGTCAGGATTCGCTGCGCTTCTCCTTGTGCTGCGTGGACCGTTGCGGCCATCTGCGTTTCGGCCGATACCACACCCTCAAATGCCGCGGCGACCTTATCTGCAGCCGGCGGGTGAGCCCCACGAATCCCAACAAACACAAGCTCGATTCCGGCATCAAGCTGATCGAGGCGAGCCTGAATGAGGCGTTTCAATTCTCTGTTTGACGCCTGACGTCTCGGCCCTATGAACTCATCCATGTCCACGCCCGCGGCATAGTCCGACAGGTACTTATAGGCTACGACCTCTACCAGCCTCTCCGCGTCCTCATAGTTATACAGATACTTCCTCAGGTCCTTGATGCGATACTCGATGGGTACGGAGACCATGAGCAAACTAACGGCCACACTCTCCGTAGCCGTTGAGCCGATGTCCGTGATCGTTGAGAGGTCAGTCCCCGCCGACACCCTGTAACGTTGGGGGGACGCGACCAGAAGCATCAGCTCCGGCACAAACTCGTGTGCCTCTGTCCAGACGATCGCCCTGCGCGGGTCCGCATCTTCTTCTTCGTGGGCCTCACCGATCACCAGCCCATTAATGCGCTTCACCGGTGCACGGCACACGGCGTCAATCGGGTATGGCCACTTGAAATAAATGCCCGGGGAGAGCACTGCAGACGCCCTGGTGACCGGCTGCCCGAAGCGCTCAATGACGACCTGCTCATCCGCATCCACAATCACAACGCCGGTTAGCAGAATCACGGCGATAAACGCAAGAACCGTGATGGGGAACAGCCAGCGCTGTAGCAGTTGGTAGAACCACGTTGAACTGACCTGGAAGCCGAACTGGTAGTTGGCCGCGTCCGCGATCGACTTGGCGATCCCACCCGGCTCGGCAATCATTCCCAACAGCCGGCTGTCAAACGACGGCCTGGGGACCTGGCCGGGAACTCGAGGTCGGTACAAGTCCAGGATGAAGTTCGCAGCGAACTCCACACCCAGCACGATCAGGGCAACGCGGAGCAGATAAGCGATTAGCGGTTCGGTCCACTCGATCGTCCCGCTGGCCATAAGCGCCAGCCAGACCAGGACGCACGCCCAGGCATTACCGGCCATGCACACCGCACCGGCTCTAAGCAACTGCCAGCCCGGCAACGAAGCAAGCGCCAAGACGTATCGGGCGTACAAGAAGCAGATGAAACCGACCCCCACCACAAACCACATCATCAGGGTCGGTTGCTCGGTCAGGTGCAGGACATTCTTGTCGAAGGTCTCATCAAGTGACCAGCCCCAAAGGGCAAAGTGGCCGATAAGCAACAGCAACGAGACCACGACCGTGCAAGCCGGGAGCAACCAGCCGACCATCCATTTGAGACGATTGTGCTCCAACAGGAGCGCTTCCTCATCGAACTCGAAGATGGCCCGGCTCGTACCTGCCTCCTGGGCTCGCCGGAGTTCTTCAGTCTCCAGCGCCTCAACGCCGACCCGCCGGATCTGATTCAGAACCAGATAAAGAACAAACCAGATCGGGATACCGATCAGGACCAAGCGCGATAGGGCCGCCAGAACATCCGACTCAGACCAGAGCGACACGCCGAGAAGGGCACTAAATGCCGCGAGCTGCAACACGAACCCGAAAAGTGCAACGTGTTGGGTACGCCGATCGCTAGGCCCCTGGGCTTTTGTCATAGGCGATTCCCGTCAAACCTTCGCGCCGTCTGAACTTGCGGGCACCGGCAAGCGTATGCACCAGGTGTTAGACAACGACACTCGGTACCGCTTGCCGAAACGAGTTAAGAGCTTACAATAATCAAAGTAAAGTGCCAATACGCGATCCTGTGGTCAACGGCAAGCGGGACTCGCCGGCACTCATGATCCAGAGGTCGCGCCGCGCCGGCAGCCGATAGGCCAGATGGTCCAACGCTTTTACACCATCGCCCTCAACACCTTCGTGGAGACAATACGCCAGCCGCTCTACGGCGTGATCCTTCTGCTTACCGCCGTCCTGTTGATTCTGAACGTCTCGCTCGCGGCGTTCACCCTCGACGACGACGATAAATTACTGCTCGATCTGGGACTCTCTACGCTGCTGCTGAGCGGTTTGTTCTTGTCCGCCTTCAGCGCCGCCGGTGTCCTGAGCCGGGAAATCGAGAACAAGACCGTGCTAACGGTCATCTCCAAGCCCGTTGGCCGCCCGATTTTCATATTGGGGAAGTTTGCCGGGCTTCTCGCGGCGTTGCTGGTAGCCTTTTACCTGAGCACACTGGTGTTCGTGCTATCGGTCCGCCACGGGGTGCTGCAGAGCACCTCCGACCCGTGGGACATGCCGGTCCTGACGTTCGGCCTCGGGAGCCTGATCGTCTCCGGGATCGTGGGCGCCTTTTGCAACTACTTTTATGGCAGGGACTTCCCAACCACAACGATCACGGTCTTGACCCCATTGCTGACCGTGTCAGTGCTGCTGGTCGGCAAGTTCGACGAGCATTGGGAGGTGATCCCCTTTGGCAGCAACTATATCGGGGGACAGATTCTAATCGCCGCATATCTCGTATTTCTGGTGGTGACCATCACCGCGGCCGTTGCCCTGGCCGCCTCGACCCGCTTCGGCCAGCTCATGACCCTGGTCATCTGTACCGCCGTCCTCGGCTTGGGGGTCATTTCGGATTATGCCCTGGGGCAGTACGAGCAATCGCACCTCCTGGCTGCTGTCGCCTACCGGGCGGTCCCCAACGTCGGGTTCTTTTGGATCATCGACGGGCTGCAGGCAGGCACGGAAAAGACCATGGTGCCGTTCACCTATGTGGGGTATGTGACCTGTTACGCGATCCTGCTCATTATCGGCATACTGAGCATTGCCATCGTCGCGTTTCAGAGACGCGAGGTGGGCTGATCGGCGGCGGGCAGCAGGCGATCCAGAGCGTAACCCGCTTGCAGGCAAGATGCACGCTGAGCCGTGCCGCTGTAGAATGCCCGTAAATGAAGCGAATCCATCATCCCGGTGACGCGGATCCCCGATCCATTTTAGTCGTGCTGCCCACGTGGGTAGGCGACTTCGTAATGGCCACACCGACGCTGCGGGCGATTCGCAACCGCTTTGCCAACGCGCACATTACCTTCCTCATCGAGTCCAACCTGCGCGGCCTTACTCGCGGTGGTGACTGGATGAACGAGTGCTTCGAGTGGCCGGCAAAGGACCGACGGTCACCGCTTTGCAGGGAATACCGCGACCTGGTTTGGGACCTTCGTCGCCGGCGATTCGATTGGGCCGTGCTGCTCCCCAACTCGTTCCGGTCCGCCCTAATCGTCCGGCTCGCGGGAGCCGGGCGGCGGATTGGCTACGATCGGGACGGGCGCGGGCTGCTGCTGACCGATCGGCTGCCGCTCAGAAACCGCCGGGGGGAGAACGCGCTATCCGACAGGCATGCGGGTCCCTCCGCACCGCCGCCAATCGAGCCCTCGCATGTCCGACCCCGCAATCGTTTACCCGTGCCCCCGGGGCGGTTCGTTCCGATGCCGCTGGTCGAATACTATGCCGATCTCGCAGAGGCGATCGATTGCGATCGGCCTGGCGACCGGCTGGAGTTGTTCACCACGCCCGACTGCGACGACTCCGTACAGGAGCGGCTGGCGTCGCTGGGCATCGTGGACCGCCGACCACTTGTCGTCATCAGCCCCGGCGCAAGATACGGCTCAGCCAAGTGCTGGTTCGCGGATCGTTTCGCAGGGGTAGCCGATCGGCTGATCGAAACGGAAGGTGCGGCCGTCATCGTCACCTGCGGTCCGGGCGAAGAGCCGATCGCCCGGCAGATCGGTTCCGCAATGCGGTGCAAAGGTTTCATTTTCGATTCCCCCCCTCTCACTCTGGGGCAACTGAAATCTCTCGTGTGTCGCAGTGACCTGTTGATCTGCAACGACGCCGGACCGCGACATTTCGCCAAAGCGTTCAACGTGCCGGTGGTCACGATCTTCGGCCCCACGCACCCGGAATGGACCGCCACCAGCTACCAGGCCGAACGGATCGTCCGCATCAACATTGACTGTGGCCCATGCCAGCAGCGTGTCTGCCCGCTGGGTCACCTGAAATGCATGTACGGCGTGACGGTGGACATGGTCTTCGAGGCAAGTAGCGATCTCCTGAGAGCGAGCCGATGTCACTATTCTCGGAGGTTGCCAATTTGACCCGGACCGTGACCAGTCGTTTCGCCGGATGGTGGATCCCGATTGTGTGCATCTTCAGCGGGTGTACCTCGATCTCCATTGAGCCGTCTTGTCCCGACGAGCTCGAGGTCGGGCAGTCGGGGACGGTTATGGCAAATGGGCAGAATCCCGGCGAGATTCCGACCTACCTCTGGGAGGCGTTCCCCGCGGACGCCGGCACCTTTGACGATCCCACCGCCCCGAAGACCGGCTTTCTAGCTCAAAAGGAGGGGGAGGTGGTCATAAGGCTGACGGCGAGTGACGGCCTTTATCAGATGATCGCTGAGTGCCGTACGACCGTCGTTCCGTCGGTGGACGTGGCGGTGTCCCTGCAGGTAGACCCGGACCCGGCTGTGCTCGGCGAGTCGGCGATTCTCTTCTGCAGCAGTGTCGGGGAGACGGAGGCTGTAACGCGGACCCTGGAGCAGGTCGATGGTCCAACGGTCACGCTGAGTCCCCTTGCGGAAGGTGTGGCCACGTTCACCCCGGAGGAAGTCGGCGAGCTGACCTTTAGCTGCGTCGGGGCGACAGAAGAGGACCGCCAGAGTGAGGCAAGCGTGGTCACGGTCTCCGTCATCGCGTCGCCTGATGGCAACGGCAACGACAACACGAACGATAACGACAACGGCCGCCAACCGCCCAGACCGGGCAGGTGACGCGCGGTCTTTGGCACCGCGCCTGATGAATCAAACCCTGGCCCCGGCCTGGACCGGCAAGCACGGCCGAATGGATAATCTGCGCCTGACATGCCCGCCGAGGAACCAGCCTGGATACCTGAGCTTCTGGACGCCCCCCATGACGCGCCGGACAAGGCGGGCCGCGTCCGGCGTATGTTCAACCGTATCGCACCGACTTATGAACTGATCAATTCGGTGTGCAGCGTGGGGCGCGATGCGGTCTGGCGTTGTAAAGCAGTTGAGCTCGCATCCGTTCGCAAGGATGACAAGGTCCTCGACATCGCCTGCGGAACCGGTGACTTCGCCCGGGCGTTCG
>Ga0114930_10003476_pt1 | contig 13712 bp, 16 predicted proteins | sample AnhtaG_FD_87300 | JGI IMG/M metagenome (GOLD analysis project Ga0114930, IMG submission 87300) | Deep subsurface microbial communities from Anholt, Denmark to uncover new lineages of life (NeLLi) - Anholt_01485 metaG | ecosystem: Environmental > Aquatic > Marine > Oceanic > Sediment | place... | reverse complement strand
CCGGCGTCAGTACCAGGAATCCGCCAGACTTGAACGATTGCCGCAGGACCTCGGTGAGGTCTGGGATTGCAGCCTCAGGGATGGGTACCGTGCGTTCCTTACTCTCGGTGGACTGACCTTCGGCTTTGACGGTAAATGGTGGGGTGTCAGCGGTCGCGGCACGGTTTACAACGTGCACACGCCGGCGCGCTAGGTCTACGTTGGCAGCCATCATGTTCCAGGCTTCGCCCGGCCTAAGACCGGCACCGTACATCAGCCAGTAGCACGCCAGTTGGCGCACGCTTGGGACCGCTGCCAGCAACGTCATGAACTCATCTGCGGTTAGGTGATGCCACGGGCGGCCCTTCGGGTTGACCCTTAACGCTGAGTTGCCGGGAACATGCGATCCGCTGAACGGGTTGCGGTCGACGTAGCCCCACTGAACTGCTGCACCAAAGATGGCCCGGCAGTGGATCAGGTGGCGAGCCTTCGACCAACTCGATAGCTCGCCCCTGCGACCGTCTCGACGCTTACGAGTGGCCAAAAAGGCCTCGGCGTGACGCTGCTGGATGGCACGTACCTTGCGCGTGCGCCCGAAGTATTCGAGCAGCTGGGTCGTGGTGTTGCCATAGCCGATCTGCGAAGCGTAGCTCAGGCTGGCCAGGCGGGCCTCCTGGAACTCGGCAAGCAAGCGGCCCAAGGTTACGTCGATAGGCAGGTCCTGTGGCATACCCTCGTCGAGTTGATGCTGCTTCTCGATTAGGAAGGACTTGGCGTCGCGGCTTTGCCGGAACGATCGGCCGTGGCGCTTCTGTTTGCCGGTTTCCGGATCGGGATCGCCGTACCAACGGACGACCCAAGGGCTCCTGCGGTGGGGTTCGTGCAATAACAGTACCCTAGTGATCATAACATGCCCCTTCGCGGGCCATTTCCGCCGCTTCCGGCACTTCTAGCCAATCCCGCTTGCTTCAGGCCCGCCAGCAAGCTGAAATCGCCTGTGTCGGCCTCCTGGCACTGCACCCAGCTGTGCCATGCCCCGACGATCGCTCTTCTCACACCGGGATGCAAATCAAATCGCCCAGAAAGTGTCATAAAAGTGACACTTATCTTCGATCCCGGTGTTAGGCCTTGTCATCGCTGCTTGCTCCGTCCTGCGCGATTCCCGCCGGTCCTGGCCGTCGTCGGCCGCGCGGCGATGAAATCCAACACGTCGTCCGCCCGAAACCGCCGTTCCCGCCCGATCCGGATGACCGCCAGCTCGTGAGCGTGGACGTAGCGTTCAACGGTTTCTACAGAGCACCGCAACACGGCAGCCACCTCGTCAGTGGTCATGACCAGCGGCAGGGGCTGGATAGGCGGGGACGTCATGGACTGCCATTCTCCGCTGTCTTCAACTGCGGGCATGAGGAGGGCAACGGCGCCTGCCCGGCAACCAGCGAACAGAGCTGCAGGAAGGCAATCCGCTCCGCTTCGTCGACGCCCAGGCGGCCCTCGTGCTGGCAGATGGCCGCACGCTCTTCGAATGCCTCCCGTAGGGCCGCCCGCTTGGCATCGTCCGCTACTCGCGCCAGCAGGGCAGACGCACATTGGCCCCAGGTGCCGGCAGGCAATGGCGGCGCCACCATGTGCTGCAGGAGGGCCAGCAGGCCCTCTTTGTGCCGAAGCAGATCGGACTTCAGCTGTGCTGTCACCGCTTCCCGCGGGCGATACCGTAGCCGGTTGCCGACGGCAGCCAGCTGGACACCGCGGTGAGTGAGTTCAGCCAGAAGGGTTGTGGCGGTATCGGTCATAGCTCTCCCCATTCGCCGTTTTCTTCACTCCCAGAATGGGTAAGGATCGGACCGTCCCGACCGTCCCTACCGTCCCGAATCGGCCCTGGCTGGGCGGAAACGGGGCTCTCGCCGGGACGGTTGTCGAGCCCTTGGTCGCCCCCACCGTCCCGGCACCGTCCCGCGGGAATGGACGTTTCCGTTGCGCCAGGTGGGTTCCGGGACTGTCGGGACGGTTGGGACGATGGAATCCGTAAACACTCCAAGCGAAGCAGACGCCGCCGCTTTCCGCCGGCCTCGCGCTCAAACCGCACATCGATGCCAGTTGCGCGCAGGTTGGGGGCCAGTCGCCGAAGGTCTGCGCTTGCGCCCCTGGGCGTCTTGGGCCAATCGCGGCGCTTACGGGTCCGCTCGTCTGTATGATGATCTTCAAGCTCCGTCAGCAGCTCGGCGGCTGTGCCAGTCCACTGACCCCGCATGTCCATCAGCCCACAGACTGCTGGCCACAGGCGTGATGATTCGAGGGCCAGCGCATTCGCACCCTCACGATTCTCGGTGTAGGCCGCCAAGAAGGTTCCCGGCGCCCAACCGAGCGCAGGCTCGGCAGCCGTCACCCAGGTCGCAAAGTCCGCCATGCGTGGCACTGTCTCCAGCTTGACCGTCGGCAGGCTGCGGAGGGCTTCGCTGACCGCGTTACAAAGTGCCCCCAGCACCTGCGGTCGGATCTGCTCGAACTCAGACCAGAGCACGGCCTCGGTTCGCCGGCCTGACTCGGGCATTGTGGGCAGTGTCAGGCAGATGGCCCGATCAAGCAGGTCGCTGCGCGTGGCTAGCTCCTCGATACCGTTGATCACCACGGGCCGTTGAGCATCAAACAGGATCTCCTCGGCGTCGGTGTACAGCTCCCTTGTTGCGAAGCCGCCACCCGTGGCGAGGCGGCAGATCGCGTCCGACAGCCAGATCGGCACATGCGCCAGATTGTCAAAGGCCAACACCCAGCCGTTAGTCGCCGCGATCATCAAATCGCGGGGCTCGCGCGGCTCAGATCGGAGTGAGGCGCTGTTGGGATCAACGAGCGACCGCAGCACGCGGCACAGACTGCTCTTGCATGAGCCCTGTTCGCCGCTGACCACGAGGACGGGGTACGGACCCACGGTCCGCAGCGCTGCGACCAACCAGCCGACCACGAGCATCCAGTCATCGTCGGCGGTGACATTGACGAACGCCCGCAGCATTTGGACGCTGCCACCATCAGCAGGCCTGGGCAACGGCAGCATGCCACGTGGCCGACGGAACCTCACGGCCGGATCGGCAACAAGCCGCCAGCCCGATGTTGTGATCTCAACAGCCCGATGCGACGCGTCGCCCAAGTCAATCCAGATCGCGCCGGCGTGCTCGGCAAGGCGGACAAACACCGGCAGCTCCGGGCCATCAAAGAGGGCCTTCCCTTCAAGGACGCCCACAGCGTCGTGAAGTGCCTGGGAGTTGGGCGCCTTGCCGAATTGGCTCCAGAAGCGCTGCCGCAGCCACTTGCGGAACCCCCTGCCTTTAAGCGGCCACGTCTCGCGGTGGTCCTCCACGGGAACTGTGCCGTAGCACTCACCATCGTCGCCGGGCGCATGGAAGAGCTCAGCATCAGCGGCTAGCTCAATCAGCTGCGTGGCCTGGCTGGGTCTTCCGTGTTTGCGACGACGTTCCACCGCGCCCACGATGCGCAGAAGCTCCGTCTCTACGTCGGCGGGGTCGATGCCGGGGCGGGACTCGCACAGCTGCTGAACGAACCGGCCACGCTCCGCAGCTACGGTGACATTCAGTTCGTCCGCGTGGATCACCGTGTCACCGAGCCGGGCGACGAGCGAGACTGTGCCGTCGCCTTGCAGGGTGTGCTCCAGGACGAGCTCGGTTGTTGCGGCCGGTCCTGTCATTTTCCCGCCGGCCTCCCACCACGCCTTCTCGAGCGCGCTCGAACCCGAAGCCGCAGGATCGGCGCAGCGTCGATAGCTGACGCGACATCGTCGTGCTTGGCTCCTCCGCGTATCCAGTCACGAGCATCCTTTGCAGGCGGAGTGACAATACGTACAGAAGGACAGTGGCAGATCAGCACCGAGGCGAGTCTTGCGGCGCCGCGCTGCCCCGGGTCGTCTCGATCAGCAACAATCACCGTGTCGCGCCCGTGGGCCAGCTTGCTGAGCAACCTGCCCCCGCTAAGGCAGCTCGGTCGCCCAATGCAGTTGAGATCCAAGGACAGTAGGGCAGCGCAGTCGCTCTCCCCCTCAGCTATGAGAAGCTGTCCGGTCAGCCGCAAGTCGGTCGGTATAAACAGCCCATTGCGGGAGCCGAGCACCGCGCGCTTGGCTCCGTCAGGGAAGCGGCGCCGAATCCCAATGATCCGTCCTTCGTGGTCTCGCATCGGGAAGACCCAAGCACCTCCGTCCCAGCCGACGCTCAATTTTCGCAGGCTCTCGGCAGACACGCCCAGGTCAGCCGCAAGGCGAGATATCAGATTGCTGCTAGCGCGGCAGACAGAATGCGCGGCATACTCCTCCAAATCCGTTGCCTGAACGGAACGTGTGTTAAGTGTCACCCTATGGCATGAATGGGGATTCGGACTGTTCGACAACTCGTTAAGCCGGTGCAACCACCCGGCGTCGCCACAGCGCTTGATCGCTCCTGCCTCGATTCGTTGGCAGACGGCTACAGCGCCGTCGCTTGACACCAGGCACCAGTCGGCTTTCCCGCAGATTGGGCATGGGCGTTTCTTGGAAACACGCTGGAACTGTAAAGAACCGACCGTCGTCAAGCTTCTGCTCCCCAGGACACCCAGCCCTCGCGCTGGCCTCGGGCAAAGATCTCCAAATACGGCCCAGGGGAGCAGCTTTCGACGAGTTCGTAGAACTCGACAGGTTTGCTGGAATGGCCCCCCGGCCCGCGCGGTGCCTCGAACCAAGTACCGGCGTCGCGTCGTTTCAGGGGTTGGGAACCCTTGACGCCGAACAGGATGTGCTCTGTACTGCCGCGGAAGTAAGCACCCATACCATAATGGGCCTTGCACCACGTGAGCATTGTCGAATACCTGAATCCCCAGCCCTCAAGGAGTGACTTGCCGCCAAATACCGTGCGGTTCGTGACCCACAAGTAAATGTGGCAATCCTCATCGGCGTAGTCACCAATAGGCAATCGCGCGATTTCGTCCAAAGGCATCGTGGCGTAGAGTGGGCTAGCGCGGCCGTACAGGCCCTCGTCTTCTCCGTCACCCTCATCATGGGGCCAGGGCGGATCGATCGTGATCGCTGCGAACTTCGCCTCGCCGAGCGCCTGTTCCAAGGTGCACGCAGAATCAACAAGCCTCTGATTCTCATCACGTCGCGCGTGCCGCACCTGCTCCTTCTGCTCGCGGCGGACCTGCTGCAAGGTTGCGTCACCTTCGTCAATCCTGCGTTGCTCCTCCGCCGACAAGGCCGCATAGGCGTCCGCCTGGGCAAGACGCCATTCGGCCGTCTTCGGGTCGACGCCCAACTCTCCCGCAACATCCCTAATTGTTAGGGAAGTACTGTCGTTCCTCGCACCCCGCCCGCGGCGGACGCCGCGTAGGGCGAGCAGTTGGCTGAACACGTTGCCCCACCGAATGGGATCCAAATGCCGGCGCGCCAAGTTGATTTTCAGGACGTGTTCCCGTTTGTCCTCTTCGCAGTCGAACTGACGGACGATCGTCTCATACGGGATACCCAAGCGGCCCGCGATCTGGGCCCGGTGGTGGCCGTCGAGAATCCGGCCTTCCTCGTCGACCTCGACCGGCACCAATACGCCCCGTTTGGCGATGTCCGCCTCAAGGGCCGCATACTCCTCAGGCCGCAGCTTCCCGAGCAGCTGGTACTTCTCAGCCATGAGCACGCCCCTCGGTCCGATAGCGGGCCGTCCTGTGAAGTGCTCCGAGGATCGCGCCGATTTGGCTCTCGGTGAATGTCCGGATGATGCCGACACGGCCTGTAGGAGCGATCCCGTGGGTTTGAATGGCGTACTCAATCTGCCGACGGGAATATGCCTCGAACCTTGAGTCTCTCGCCAGATCGCCGATCGTCAACAACTGCGGTAGCCCGCCACTCACGCGTCTGCACCTCCACATCAACCGTTTTCTTTACGGAAAGCGGATGGCGCGGACCCGGCGCGGACCGTGGCTTACGGGGGCAAGAACTGGGAATCAGGCGGAAAGCGGCGCGTTCAAAAAATCCGCTTCGGTCCGGTTGGAAGTAAGCTTGGGCTATGAACCACGGCTTCGCGGCTGGTCGAGTCCGCCAGCAGAAACAACGCTTCGGCCCGTCCGGCCATGCCGCGGCTTGTGCTTCTGAGTGCCGTAATGACGGCGGGCTGCCCGCACGTGGCGCGCCCACGTCTTGAATGCAGGAAGTCTGCCCAGTTCGTCGCAGTCGGCGTGCTCGCGCAGCCAGTCATATGCTTCGCGATCCGTTTTGAGCGGCTCTGGCATACGTTCCTCGGCCAAGTTGAACTGCTGATAAGCTATCTCCTGCGCGGGCTTGAGCTCCGAGTGCCCCTCGCTAACACTCTCTGCAGTTGCGGCACCGCCGGAAGCTGGCCCGTCACCCACTGCACTCGTTGCCTCGGGCGACCCGTTGCCGATATGCTCCGCCTCGGCCTCGATCAGGTCGGCAAGTTGTGGACAACCGTTCATGATGAAAGAGTCGTCAAATTCACCTGCTTCGCAACCTGCCGCCTTTCGAAGCCAGACGTATGCGTTCACGAACGCGTGCCACGCTGGCGGCGGAGAGATGCCTTGACCTGCCCTGCGAGTTCCGGGAGGATGGCCCAACTGGTGCTCGAGCTCTCCCCTTGTCGCCAGTTCGACAACGCGACAAAAAGAGATCCAGTGTTCTGCGCTGAACACACCGCGCTCGACCGCGCGGAGCAGAAGCTCACCGGCCAAGGTCGCCGCATCGAGCAGTCTGATTTCTCCGCGTTGAAGCTTTGGCGGAAGTTGCCGCAATTGACGTGGTAGTTCTTGTAGCTCAGAGACCGTCATACCCTTCTCCTGAGAGTGGTGATGCTCCGGCATGTGGTCTGTGCGACGTACTTGCTCCCGAAGCAGCTCAGTCATTTCCGCTATCAAGGCACCAGGCCTGTCGGCATTGCCAGTCAACTCCCCCATCATGCGTTCAAGGTATTCGCTTACACGACTGCATGGGTCCACCCGGTTGAGGCTCGGGAGTCGGGGGACATAAGGCGGGATGGGCCGGAATCTTTCGAGACGCTCTGCCACATAGGCGGGCACTCGAACAGCCCTGGTTGCAGACTCGATCTGCATCCCAAAACTGTCCATCCACCGCTTGCTCTCCGCAAGCATATTCACGTACCTGGCCGTTGGTGTGCGGACATCCTTGAACAAGGTGTCCATCCGCTGAGCAGCCTCCCGAATCACCTTACCGGTTGCCGCGAGACTGGTGAGAGTTGACGGCCTGTGAGGTTGGACGCCCCGTCGGTCTGGTTTCTCGCTGGTTGCCACAGCTGTTGCTCCTGCAACTCGTTACCCCTAACTCGAATCCATTCACCTTGCGCGCAACACAACACTATCACAGAGCGCCTGTTCAGGAAAGTCCCTCGGCCAGACTATCCGGGGCGTTCGTGAAGACTCTGACGACAGTCCAAATGCGTCTGTGGAACGGCAGTCAAGTGTGTTTAGTCTCCAGACTCATAGTGACTGTGACAGAAGCTACGATTCACAGACACTGACATCGTTCATCTGCTCGGCCACGGCCGTAGGGCCCTGGCCGGCCGCCACGTATGCGGCCGATGTCTTGCCACATCCGGCATGCCGTCGGATTCAAACAGCCACCGCTCACCGCAGCCGTCAAACAGCCACGGATCGGTACAGGCTTCCCGTATCTCGTCGATGACCGGTTGGCCTACGAAATCGTCCCACGTTTTCGGTCAGTATCGTTCCGATAGCATCTTGCACCCCCTTCTGTATCGTGCACCAGCACGGTGTGAACGCCATCGTTGTCGATCCATACTTCCACCAGCGGTTGGAAGCTGGACACAGCGTCGGTCTCGATGATCCGCTCCAGGACAGTGTCCACGTCCACGTATTCGCCCGCACAGCCAAACACGTCACGGCACATTGCAGCCCATTTATCGTCGGGCATGCTCGTCAGCGCATCGGCTACGGTTGTCGGCCGATCGGACGGTGTCGCGTTGTATGGGTCGCCGTAGAAACACGCGGTGAAACTGTGTGCGTGTGCCATTACGCCACCGCCCTTCTGCCGCCCAGGCTTGCTACGTCATCGATGATGTCCCGTGCGGTGTTGGCGATACGCTCCAGACTTGCCCGGAGCGCTTTCGAGTCACCGTCCCACAAGGCGATGTAACGAGACGCCCGGACTTCCACGTCCAGATCGAAGTGTGTGCAGACCACGTACGCCACGGACTCCGCTTCCAGCTCGGCGATGGAGCATGTGATCGGTCCGCAGTCTTTCCAGTGTAGGGCCTCGTGCGCCAACTCGTGCGTGAGCGTCTTAGCTTGCTGGCCAGTCGCGTGCCGGTCGTCTACGTCGATCGTCCCGCGTTTGGAAACGCCGAACGTTCCGCCGGAAATCGCTTGAAAACTGACTGCAATCTTGCGTTGTTCGGCCACCCGGATCAGATCGGACAGCAGATTATCGGCAGCAGCATCGACCGTCGGCACGTCAACGTCGGGTCGATTGTGGAAAAATCGGCGTTTGCGGAGCGATATGAAGGTAGCGCAGTTTACCCTATGTTTTCCGGTGTTTTTCGACGTATTTACGGTGTTCTTGCACGCGTTTTGCGGTGACGTACTCGTGGCATCGCTACGGCGCTGTGTCAAAAAACCTTTAGATCAAGTAGTGGACTGTTACGGCAGAGAAAAGCCAATGCCCGAAGGGGGCCTTGCGCCACGAATCCCCTAAAGTTAACTCGCGTCCTCGTTTTCGCGACTCCGACACTAAGAGAATGCCAAGGGTCCCTCCGGCCCTGCAAAAGTGAACCAACCCCCCACCCCCCAAAAAAATCAGGGCAGCCGGAAGAGGCCCGCGAGTCGTTCGTAAACCGCTCTTCAGCAAAAGGTTACGTCATAGTAAGCTGCTGAGCTGGTTGGCTACGGCATATCTGATGGGCACCAGGAAAGATGGCTCTAAGAGTGACCAAGGTTTTGCGCAGATTGCCGATACTCGTAAATGCTTGAGAAAGAACGAGTTACGGCGATTCTGGGCCAGAAAAGGTTCTGCATCGCGCAGGTGGAATCGGGGGGGACTTGACTGGTTCTGCGCTTTTTGCCGACGCGCTAAGCCCTTGTATCTGCGGGGCTTATGACGCCCAGCGTAAAACCTTAGGGAATACGTAATCGGCAACGGTACCGGCAACAGCACAACCGGACGCTTCAGAAGAAATCGGGCAAAGGCGAAGACCGGCCAATGTGAACACATGCCCAACATGCTGCCGGGATTCCCCCAAGAATGGCACACCCTGGACGATTCTGGATGCCGGTCGTTTCCGGTGGACTCTATTGGTCATGTGAGGAGTCTTGCGGCGGGGTCGAGGCAGGTCAGGCGGGATCGGCACGCGTCACAAAGGTTCGGGAGAAGCATCGAAGGCTCGCGGCGGGCGACGACGACGGAGATCCGGCAGCCGTGAGCGTTGCGCAAGTCGCACTCCTTGCGCTGCGCATCGGTTCAGTCTTACGAAACCGCCTGCTACATAATGTCGTCGCTTCGGAAAGTAGACCGCGAAGCGATGACTGGTTGCGTGAGCACCTCGACGCGGAGGAGTGCCAATGGTGCCGCGGAGATTTGCCGGAGGGTCGGCTGATCCGTGTACTCATTGCGGCCCAGGCCACACCAAGGGTCACGCCTTCACGGACGACTTGCGATACCTGACGCCTGCCTATAAAGAAGTTCCCAGCTTCCGACCCAAGTGGCGCCGGGTTTCAGATGAACAGTCAATAGCCGACAGGTTTACTGGTGCTACTCGTCCTGGTCTGCCGTGCTCGTCGAGCTCTCTTGGGTGGTAAGGATAGCAAAGGCGATTTTTCTGATGCCCAGCGGGGCGCCAGGATCCTCGGCAAGCGCAGTGATTTCCGCCAGACGATTTGCGTCGAGCGCCACGCCCGATTGGAGGATTGCTCGGAGGGCGTTTTTGCGCGATGAGGCGTCGCCGAGGAGTTCGAACACTCGGCTGAGTTCACTTTCATCTTGAAGCTCTCCTGCCCTGGCGAGAGCCACTGCCGCGGCCGCGGAAACGACGTTGGAATCGCGGCTCAGCAGGCGTGAACGAACGACCTGCAATGTCGCCTGCGCAGCTTCGCTCGCTTGGCCGACTGCACCAACCAACGTCCCCATCGCCAGCAGGCAAGCTACCCGTTCCCCGTCCGACGCGCCGGAAGCAAGCAGGTCGCTAAGGGGAGCGAAAGCTCGTTCATCGGACGTCTGCGAGTACGCGTAGGGAAGCGCCGAAATCACGATCTTTCGCAGGTGCTTATCCGCCTCGATTCGTTGGAGATACTCGACGCCGACCGCCCCCATATTGCCGATCGCCAGGATCAATGCGCTGCAACCTGCGGGCCGAGTATGATCGCTGAGCACGCCAAAGAGTGCCGCAGCCACGCTCGCTTGGGTCTGTGGTGTGAGGCGACGACCGAGCTGACCGAGAGCACCGGCAAAGATCGCACCGCGATCGGCGTCTCGTCCATAGGAAAGTTGTTGGGTCAGCAGCACCGCAACCGTCTCCGGGTCACGAGCCGCGAGCGCGTGCACGCTCGCGTCCCAAACACCAAGGTTCTCGTCTTCAAGGCCTTGAAGCAAACGACCATGTAAGGTGGGCCAAGCTGTGGCGTCCGCCTCGCCTGCCAGCCCTACCAGTTGTCTCTTTGCATCGAGCGCTGCTTGACGCTGTTCATGGGTAGCAGCAGGATCGAACGCATGCGACGCACTTGCAAGCAAAGACTCTGCGGAGGACTCGTCCGCCGATGCGACTGCAAGAAGCGCAACTATCACTGTGGCGTACATCCGCTTCTCCCTTCAGAACTTAGCGGGACCAAACGTGCAACCGGGAAAGTAGTCGCCGGCAAAAACGTTGTACCGCGTGTGCGACCCGGAGCCCAACGACCCCTCCCCGCCCCAGTTTGGCCCGTCCTCGTGAGCCCAAAAACCGTCGGTCGCGAAAAGAATTAGACCGGTCTCCGTGAAGCCGACGACTTCGTTGACTTGTGACATCAGCGCCTCCCTGGATGTCGCGACCAAGGGTTCGATTGCCGAAGCCGGATCACCGGCCGCCTCCAGTTCGTCTTCGATGCGACCGAAATGACCTTCCAGGGAAGCTGGGCTGGGCGGCGTCCCCCGATATTCATGGTTCATTACGGCCTGAACGAAGTTGGCCATGTTGGCAATACACGCTGTAGTATTGTGGTCAAAGAAGTTGAGCCTGCCCTGCTCCGGCGGTGGGCCGCCGGCCTTCATGTAGCGGTTGATCACCGTCTCCTGATCGATCTCCATGATCTCGCTCTTGACATACCACAGCCCCGCGTTCGGCCCGGACTGGACCTGCCCCAGGACGACCGCGTCTTCCCAATCTCCCGTGCTGCTCTGCGGCACGATGATGTGGGTAACGTTAGAGTCCCTATCGCGCTCCTGCCCCAGCGGCTCATTGAAACCGAACAGGGGGGCTCCCCAGAGCGGTTCGTTGTCTTCGACGCAGTCAATGGGCGTTTGCCATGCGATGCCGGCGCGGTTCCGCACCGTAACCTCAGCCGTTTGGGTTGCGGGCACACCCAGGACCGTCGCCGAGACCCACGCGGTGCCACTTAGCACGAATCTCCCGGGCCAGAACGTGAAGCTGTCATCGTTCGCCACATCGGTGAAGTCGTTACTGCCGAGAGCCGTGTCGAAGGTCCAGTCCCATGAGGACACGTTCGGACCGAGCGGATCGGTGCGGGCGATCAGCAGCGAATTCGTCCCTCGAAACGGCTCAAACACCCCGATGATGACGATGTCAACAACGTTGACGGTGACGTCAACCGACTGATCGGGGATGTTCTCAAACTCGAACGTGGCCGTCACGAGCAGGTTCTCCGCGCATATCCAGTCCATTGTCCTTGTGACCTCGTACGGGGGGGACCATATTTCGTCGATGTCGGCGGTCCCCTCGTACGAGAAAGTCACCGCCACCACCGGATCTGCTTCATCCGTCGTAGCAGTAAAGGTAATTTCTCCCCCCCGCTGGACGCCCCCGACGTCGGCCGACAGATACGCCGCGCCGAGGGTTTCCGCGGTCCAGTAACCAACCGCCACACCTAAGACCGACAGCATCCGCATGGTTTCGCCTCCTGGCCTTGCCCAGACCGTAGACCCCGTGCTAAGATAGAACTTCAGGATATTCACCCATATAAACCGGCTTTGGCTCGCTTTCGACGAAAGAATCGAGAAAGAATTGCGGGGTTCGGGAGGCGTGCACAGTGAGACATGTGCGGAAGGGTTGTTTCACGACATGAGCAGTAAGCCAAGTGGAGCCGCTTTGCTCCAGACGATCATCGAACTTCACTACAAGGGGGTCCGTGAATTCTTCATCCGACGCACGAACTCACCGGAAATTGCCGACGATCTTGTTCAGAATACATTCCTGAAATTGGCACAGGTAAGGTCGCTTGAACGGAAGTGCGAGCCTGCGTATATTTATAGAGTGGCTCGTTCAGTCTGTGCCGACTATTACGCTGGTCGGAACCGTCGGTGTTCGCCCGGCGATTGGATCTCCAAGCGTAGTCCGGACGTCGGCGATGTGGCTGACTCCGATCAGGCACAAGCAGCGCTGCAAGGAATCGAGCGGCTGCCGGAGGAGTGCCGCGCCATTCTTGTGCTTCGGCTCTATCAGGGTCACACGTTTCGAGAGGCGAGCGCGATGTTGGGCGTTCCTGAAACCACGCTGGTTGCGCGCTATAATAAGGCCATCCGATGTCTCAAGAAGGTGATCAACTTGGCGAGCACATGACCGAGGCTGAGGCCAAGCTCTTTACTCGTCTCGCCGACTTCGTTGACGGTCATGGAAACGACGCCGAGCGAGCGGAAGTCGAGCGGCTTATTCGGACCGATCCGGCCGCAGCGAAGACGGCCGAGGAGATTCGCGAGGACTCGGTGCGGCTACGCGAAGTCCTGGGCTGGACTCTCCCTTGGCACGCAGGGGAGCCGCCTCAGCGAGACCCCGAAACACGCAAGAAAGTTGAAGCTCTCAAAGCTCTTGTCGCCGGCGAAGAAACGAACCGCCTTAGACGAGGGCGCTGGCGGATTGGAGTCGTCGGTTCAGCAGCGGCGGCGGCAGCCGTGGTTGGCTTCCTCATCCTTCGCCCCGCGCCGATTGTGGGAGAAGCTGAGGTCCTGAGTGCGGCGTTCACGGACTCCGAAGTCAGGACGTTCGTCGTGCGCGCCAATCAACCCGTCGAGGCGAACGCCGCAACTCGTATTGAAGTCAAGCTGAGCAGCGGCTCAGTGGTCACATTGGATCCCGGTGCCTCAGCCAGGTTCGACACTGGTGTGGTGACCATCGAATATGGCGACTTCCATGGAACCGCCGGTCCGAGCGGTCTGCACTTACGCCTAACGACCGGACTCATCGGAGTTGCTGGGAACCAGCGGTTCCACTTGCAGTATGACGAAACTGGTGCAATCTTCAAACTCTACGGTGCTGATGCGCGCTTCTCTGGCAAAGACGGCGAAAGGTTGCTCCCGGCGGGGAAAACGGTTCGCATCGACCGCGACGGCTCGGTCATCGAAGGACCGCCGTAAGCGTCGATCCTCCATCTAACAGCTCCGACGGTGGACCGAAGACCATCGTGGGGTGACGATTGAAGCTTGGCGAAACGAGCGTCGGGGGCGTCATTGTGCAGTGGGACAGGCGGATGCAGAAAACCGGCCGATCGCGAATGCGCCCTCGCGCCAAACAGACGCGTGCCGG
>Ga0114930_10003472_pt1 | contig 13722 bp, 16 predicted proteins | sample AnhtaG_FD_87300 | JGI IMG/M metagenome (GOLD analysis project Ga0114930, IMG submission 87300) | Deep subsurface microbial communities from Anholt, Denmark to uncover new lineages of life (NeLLi) - Anholt_01485 metaG | ecosystem: Environmental > Aquatic > Marine > Oceanic > Sediment | place... | reverse complement strand
TAATAAATATTAATTAAAACCGGGGCATGACATTTATATAAAATTTTGTTTTATATAAAAATTTTTTTTAGAAGTTTTTTATTTTTTTTAAAAAAATATTTTAAAAATGTCTAATACTCCTATTGGTAATGATTATCCGTATTTAGTGCGCTGCCCCCGTTGTGCTTCGGTAAATGTAAGCACTACAATTATTCCACCCAGACATGCTGATCAAGAGTCTCAACTTAGAATAAATTGTCGTAATTGTGGTTATAGCACCACAACATAAATAAAAAACTAATATTAGTTTTTTAAATACTAACATAATAACACAAATAATGATAACCATTATCTAATAATCCCACCCCTTTAATAGTTTTATTACATTGTTTACATGTAATACAATCATAATGATAACCATGTGATAATAAATTTTGCCCCGGAATTATTTTATTACAGCCCTTACAGGACTTACATTCTGTGGAATCTTTATATTTTAAATTGGATATATATTTAATGGTATTATTATAACCTTTAGATCTAGTATTTTCATCTAACCAATTAATTAACGTATGAACATCAATATTCATTTTTAAATAATATTTATTATTCTATAAATATTATTTAAAAATGAGTTAGAATTTAATTATTTTTGGAAATAATTAAATTTAAAATTTTTTATACAAAAAAATATGAGTCGAGTGGTTGATGTGCATAAAAAGGAATTAAATAAAATGGATTATGCCGATTTTACCGATTGGCTTAGCCGTGAAAATCATGCTTATATTGGTCGAAATATGGCTTTTTATGTTCCAGGAACCTTTCATAGTAAATGGCATAGCGTTGTCCAAAGGACAACTCCGGTCAACTAATAGTTGATCCAACTCCTTATAGTGTTAAAAAGTATGGTTTACAATCATGTTTACAAATGTATGAACAACGCATTAGAACTAGTTTGGATTTATATAATAGTTTAGACGAATTAGATGGTAAAATCTTAGGTTATTTTAACAACAACGTTGTTAAAAACGGTTAAGCATTTTATGCTTAACACTGTTGGTGTGTTAATACATCGGAATATGGTACTAATGAACAATGTCATGGTCAAGTATTAATGCGATTATTGAATGAAAAGAAAAATAAATCTAATCCTGATATTACTACAGGTAAGATTAAAATTAAAATTAAAATTAACCCTCCTGCTAATATTACCGCAGGTAAAATTAAAATTAGTTATTAATAAAAAAACTTATATTAAATAAGTTTTTTTTAAATCGGAACTAAATATTTATATAAATCGGCATTAAGATTAGTAGTAGGGTTAAATTTATCGATATTAACATCTTGGTATAATAAAATATACGGGGTAAAACCGGTATTTTTGTAAGCATCTTTATTAGCCACCATACTAACACTGGAATCATCATATAAGAACCAATTATTATCATATTTAATATAGGCAACATAATGACCGCCTTGTAATATACCAGCGTGGGCCACCATTCCGACTAATTCGTAATTGGTATTATTTAAAATTAGATTAGAGTTTAACTCAATATTATGATTAATTTTAGTACCATCTTCGTTAGTTAAATCCAGCCCAATTAGTAAATAACCGTTAGGCTTAATTATAGTATTAGTGTAAAAGACCATCTCACCCTGGTTATCACGAATTTGTTGGATGTCAGCACTATTTTGATATTGTAGTAATAATTCATTAATATCTGCTACCGAATATTTATAAATACGAATATCTAACATATTAATATTTTGGCTAATATCTAATTTAGTACCATTAAAATAATGATCTATTTCAATATTAACTAAATTACGTGAATCTTGGTCTGGAAATTTATAAGTTGGACTAATTAATTTTATTTCATCACCCTCCAGATCAATAAAGGTTTTAATTTGACATAAATCAGCTTTATTAATATTTAAGGCGCTATCAACACAATTAATACTCATTCGATCTAATAATTTATGTAATAACTCTTTGGCATCAGCTTGTTGTCCGCGGATATAATCTAAACCTAAAATTGGACATATTTTACTTAACACTAAATTACTAATTATTTCCGCGGTTAAATAATTATTATTCATATCATTAAAATTAATATGTATAAATTCTAATAACCGTATAAAAGAATTAAAATATTGATCATTATATTGATTATAAATAGGTATCTGAATAATAAAATTACTTATTTTTAGCATGCGATAAAATAATTGTGCAACTGAATTATGAAAGCAAGTATTACCAACATTTACTATTCCAGGAGATTTATTTATATTTGACATAGATATTGGGGTAATCGGTATATAATTTGAGCTAATAGCTATAGGAATAGTAATTTTAGGTGGAGACATTATATAAGATGTAGTAGATACGGGCGTAGTAATTTTAGGCGGGGGAATTATATTAGAGGTAGTTGAAGTTTTAATTGTAGGAGGTGCCATTACATTAGATGTGGTAGGTATTACAATTTTAGGTGGGGACATTACATTAGATGTGGTAGGTATTACAATTATAGATGGAGAAATTACATTAAATGTGCTAGGTACTGTGATCTTAGGAGTAATTTTAGGTGTGATTTTAGGAGTAATCTTAGGTGTGATTTTAGGTTGAGTATCAACATTATTATTTTTAGGAATAATTTTATTTAAATCGGTTGACGGTATAGTGGGTCTAACTGTAATTTTTATGACCGGTTTAGAATATGGTTTAACCATAACCTGGGCCTGATATTTGGGTGGCACTGTAACCGGATCAAAAGTTAGACTAGAATTATTTTGAGTATTATTTAAATTAGACATTTTTTTTAAAAAAGTAAAATATTTTATATAAAATATTTTATATATAAAATATATTTTAGCACATATTATGTAAAATATATCTTAATTCAGTATAATCTATTTTACATAAAATATCCAGATGCCCAGTATTAGGTAAATAAGTAGGTTTCCACTTTTTATTAGGAGTACAGCGATATAATTCTTGAGGATGATCTAAACCAATTAATTCATCTCTACAACCATGATAAATTTTAATTGGACAAGTTACACATTTAATTTTATCAATAGAATTAAATTTATCGCACATAAATAAATAATTATTTTGTAAATGGATATAATTAATGATAATATTACCAATACTTTTATAAGGTGAAATTAATACTATGCTATTAGGCCATTCATGATAGGCCGCAAAATGTATTACTATACCAGTGCCTAATGAGCGACCCACCAACATAATATCTCTAGTTTGATATCGACAGATAGTATCATTTACTACTTTTTCTAAACTATCATAGATTTGTTGCTCAGCACCTGGTTTATTACCAAGTTTACTTAATCCGTAACCGGGATAATCATAGGCAATAACGGTACAATTTAATTTATCTACAAAATCTAGTAAATAATTTACTAAGGTCGAAATATTACTACTATTACCGTGGCTATATAGCATAATTTTATTATTATTATAATTTAAGGGGCTAATTTTAAGCACATGAATGTTGGCTACAAAATAGGACTCCGAACTATAATTACAGTTATTTAATAAATTTTGTATTGAATTTAGATTAGTTTTAGGCGGATTATATAATTTAGTGTCAATGGTTTTGCTTAACCAAGACATATTTAAAACTATATTAAATATTTTTAAAAAAACTTAAAATATTATTTTTAAATATAATTTGATTTTATTTAAAAATAATAATTAAAAATTATCTTAAATCTAATTTTTATTAATATAAAAATTATAATGATTGGTATTATTGGTACTGGGCGGTTAGGATTATCCTTATTTGAATTTTATAATAATACTAATAAAATAGTTTTAACTAGTAGTCGTAATGTTGATAAAAAATTTATGTTAAATAGGAAAATATATCAAAATGTTGATAATACTACCAATATGCGCGAATCTAGAATAATCCATTTATGTATTAAACCAAATGATTTTGAAGTATTAAGTCAACAAATACGGCCGTATATTAGGAATGATCATATATTTATATCGTGGATGGCTAAAACTAGTATTAACGAAATTAGTACTAAACTTAATATTTCTGATGAGCAAATTTGTCGAGCAATGGGTAGTGTATTAATGCGACACAATAATGGGGTAATATGTTTATATAAAAATAATACTAAATATAATTTAGATAGTTATTTTCCGTGTATAAATAAAATATGGTTAGATGATGAAAAACATATCGATACTTGTACTATCGCCGCGGGTTGTGGACCGGCCTATTTAAGTGAATTTGTGGATAGTATTATTAAGCAGAATATGGCCAAAGGTTTAAAATATGAGCACAGTATGTTAATTGCAAAAGAAAATTTACGCGGATTAGTACATTGGTTGGATCAAGGATTATATACTAGTTATTTAAAAGAACAAGTGGCCTCCCCCGGCGGATTAACCGAACAAGGTTTAAATAAAATTAAAAATAGTAATTTTGATGATATTATTAAACAATTATATTAGATTTTTTTATTATATGGTTTTAAAAAAATAATATATAATACCTAAATTAAAATAATAAAAAATATTGTTTTAAAAAAATATATAATAAATAAAAAATGGAAATTTTAATTATTACTCGGGTCGGCGAACGGGCCTTAGAAGATGATATTCAAGCTGATCCAGATATAATATTAGCGCTTATGGCGTTACAAATTGGTCACCAACCTAAACCCGAATTTAAATCAACTTTATTAAAATTAGGTTATGCTAATATAGTGCAAAATAAATATTATTAGAAATTTTTATATTATAATTATATTAAATTTATATTATAGTATAATATAATTTTTTTATATTATATTCTAATAAAAATAAAAATGAATCTATAAAATTTTTATATTTTGGAATTACAAACTAGAATTAATTTATTATGACCGGTTTTAATGAACTTAATGCCGTATCTAAATATTATTTCTTAGAATATTTATTTAAATTTAAACCCCGAGTATTTGTAGCTTACATTAATATGGTTAAACCAGATTATGGTGAATTACAAGGGGTTATGTTACAATTTCGGTATAAAGGCTTAGTTAAAGACTTATGTAGTAGTGATGATCGACTTAACTTTACCACCCGCTTATTAACCGACGGACCTAAGGTTAAATATGCATACCAAAATTATTGTAAGCCTGGTCGTGACCAAGATGATATTATTTCTAAATATCTAATTAATAATCAGTTATATATGCTACCATATTTAATTAAGTATTACCGGGGTGATAAAGCCAATATATTTTTAACTATATTTCACCAATTAAGTTTTCAAAATAACTTTTATAAAATTTATATTTGGCTGCTGAAAAATAATTATATTACTTTTCAGCAAATTATTGAAACTGGTTTAGTAAATTCTATTAATGATAAACGAGTATTAATTGATATTATTAATAGTAATATTAGTGTATTATATAAAATTACTATAATTCATGATCATGCTATTTTTGTACTGTTTATTAACCGCCTTATTCAGCAAGGTAATACTAACTGGAGCCTTCAATTGATCAAGCAATGTATTAAACGTAATATCAATATAGATATTATTGATACAATGTTAAATAATGATAGCGCCTGGCAAATCTTATATGCTTGTTATAAAATTAATTTTAGTCCGGAGCATATTGCGCTGTTATTAAAGCATATGACTGAATATAAGCCGGAGTATAACGCCTATGGTATGAAATATATTCTAATTAATAATTTAGCAATTATTGAACAGGCTCATAGATTAGGTATGGTATTTAACTTTAATCATTTAATTTTAAGTTTAGAAAAATGTAGTAATGCTATAATTTATTTTTTAATTCGGAATATTGAACCAGCTAATCAGTACCAAACATTAGAGTTGTTGAATAAATTAGTTAAATTAGGTTATTTAGCCCCAATTAAATTAATATTGAGTTTACCTCGTAAATATAATTTAGATGGTATGGATACTAAAAGTTGGACTGATTGTTTAAATGAAGCTTTACGACAAAACCATACTCATTTGCAACATTTTATTATTCAATATTGTATTGAAAATAAATTTTATATAAATATTAATAGTTGCTTAATCAAAGCCGTTAATGGTAATAACTTAGGTGCGGTTAAAACAGTTTTAAAATTTGGGGCCGATCCAAATTACAATCAGGCTGAAGCCTTATATCGGGCTAAATATAATAATAATACCGAAATTGTGCAATTGTTATTGGAACAGGGTGCCAAAGAAACGTTAGCCAGTAACCATGGTTCTACCCGCGGATATATGACTAGTCAGCGTAAAAATGTTGCCTGTAATTATACAACTATTGCAGGTGGTACTAGTAATATTATTAGTGGTAGTAGTAATACTATTAGTGGTATTAATAATAATATTGTGGGTGGTTATCGTATTGTTGTAGATCCGGGATCTACAAATCCAACAATTATACAAGGTCCACAAGGTCCACAAGGTCTACAAGGTCCGCAAGGTCTACAAGGTCTACAAGGTCCTAGCGGACCCTACCCATTTACTGTTCCGGGTTTTTCTAATCCAAATAATGGGGTAGTTCAAAATCCAAATCATATTAATATACCTAATTTACCTAATACTAATTAAAAATTTTTGTATGGTATATAGTTTTAAAAAAGTTTTTTATATTGTATATAGTATATAAAAATTTTAATTATGGGGATAACGTAAAATAAAATCTTCTTCGTTAAGGCTAAGGGTGGTTTTACATTCATGACTAGCACAAGCGTAAAAGAAGGGGTAGCAATGATTTTGTTGCCGTAATTTAGTTATAATCGTTTCGGTACGCATATGAAATAATTTCATTGGTTGACGTTTTAAAGTCATTTGGGGCGGTAACCCTTGTTCATTATATTCTGTATTACTTTGATTATATTCAGTATTATCCTGTTGAGTATCTTCACTAATATTATTAGGAAGTTGACAAGTACAGGTCGGTACTTCATTGCCACCAAAATCATTACGTTGCTGCTGTTGTAAATTAATTAAAATTTTACCATTAATACAGGCTCTAATAATCCATTTCTTAATACTAAATTTAGTATTTTTAGGATCATAATGATTACGGGCGCCTTTACCGGTAGTTATTTCTAAATAAAATTTAGCCTCTTGTTCAGTAATAATATTATTGTATTGAGCAATTTCTAACATTTTATGGTTTAAACCACAATCGGAGTAATTGGTAATTAATTGTTTATAATTCCTAAATAAAATACCGGCTAATTTATCAGCCATAAATTCATCTTGACAAGTTGATCCCACTCGTATTTCAGTACCATTATTAATATTAACGATGGTAATTAATTCTTTAATCGGTCGACCACAAATACAATAGGTCTTTTCCACCATATCAGAGATTGTGGTAGAGTTAGATCTATCGTCATTATTTATTTTTACATTACAAATTTGCCATTGTGATTTAGCTTTTTCATAATCTGATTCCTGACTAAACCCGGTAATAATACTAGTAAATAAATCTTTACCTTTAGGTAACTGTTCTAAATTAAGATAATTAGCATGACCATCTGTAATACTAACTAAATTAATATTATTTTTATCCCGATATACAAAATATTTATCATTGGTATATTTGCTAAATGGATTAGCCGGCCTAATTTTAATTTTAAGCATTTCTAATTATAGTTTAAGAAAAAAATATATTTAAATATATTTTTCATTTTTAAAGTTTTTTAAGATTTATATAAAAATTGTTTATGGTAACATTTTTTTAAACAGTAATTAGAAAATGATTATTATAAAATTTATAATAATTCTATAGTATTACCTATTTAAAAATAATAATTAAAGTTAAGAACTATTGTCCAGCTCGATTAAATCACTCTTAAAAAATTTTAAAAATCTGTAATTAGGTATATATAAAATAAAAATTTTTAATAAGACCTAATATAAGTATTAAAAAATTGGTTATGATAACATTTTCTTAAACAATAATTAGAAAATGATTATTACATTTTTTACTTATATTATATCATAATATGATATAAAAAAATAATTATTAAAGTTAAGAACTGTCGTCCAGAAATTTAAATTACTCTTAAAAATTTTTAAAAATCTGTAATTAGGTATATATAAAATAAAAATTTTTAATAGGACTTAATATTGTTTTAAAAAATCGTTTATGATAACATTTTCTTAAACAATAATTAGAAAATGATTAGTACAACTTTTATTTAAAATTATATCATATTATGATATAATTTTTTTTATTTAAAATATTAAATTTAAATTGATATTAAGTGGAAAACTCGTATTTTAAAGCCGGATGACATTGATAATCTTTAATCACAAAATCTTCACGTGTAATATTATCCAAATATGTATTTAATTTACCGACAAAACTATCTTGATCATAAAAATTATCTGGTACCGGGGCTAAATTAAGTTCTACAGTTGGAAAAGGATAGGGTTGACGTTGCAATTGTTCAGTCATAGTCTCAACTTGATTTTCATATACATGGGCGTCATTAATCGTATGCACTAATTTATAGGGAGTTAAACCAGTCAAATGTCCGACAATATACATTAAAAAGGCGCAACTGGACATATTAAATGGTACTCCCAAAGGTAAATCACCCGAACGCTGAGTCATACATAAAGTTAAATATTTAGGCACTGATTCACCATCATCAGTTGTTGGAACTTCGGAATCCGGTTCAACAATAAAATGGTATAAAATATGACAGGGTGGTAAAACTGCAAAATCAATTTGTAAGGGGTTCCACATCGAAATAATATGTCTACGACTAAATGGATCATGTTTAAGATTATAAATTAAATTAGTAAATTGATCACCTAACGTTATACCATTAGCATTAACCCAATTACTACTGAATGATCTATCTCCAGTTTCATAATCATCAACAATATAAGGTGTAACATTATAATTAAAACTACGGATTTGAGCTCCGTATACTGGACCACATTGTTTTTCTTGTAAAGTCGGATCTAGATCAACCCAATCATAAGGTACTAAGACGTTAGTATGTTCATAAATGTTCTTGATTCGACGATTTACTTTATCAACTTGCTCTTTGGTCGAATTATGACTCCAAATATTAACTCCTGTTTCTTCCAAAATTTTACTGTCAGTTTGTCCGCGCAAAAACCACAGTAATTCTTCAATTATACCTTTGGTGAACATCTTTTTAGTGGTTAATAGCGGCAAAATATGCTTATTGTTATCTTTATCAAATAAATTAAATTTTAATTGATTACCAATAATGGAGCGATGTTTATGTCCACGAGTAGTTTTAATACTACCAGTAGCTAAAACCTCTTGGCACAAATCTAAATATTGCTGTTCAGCCGACATTTTTATTTTTAAATTATTTTAAAATTTGTTTTTCATTTTTCTAGATTACGATACTTAATTCTGAATATCTTAATCTAGAAAAATGAAAATATTATAATTTTAAAATATGTAAGAATAAAAATGTTTGCTAGAATTAAACGTAACGCTGCATGGTTTATAGGTATGAACCTGTTTTATTGTGCTTTATGATATGGATTATATTGTAATAGTATATATGATTTATATGATGATCGTTCCCGCAAACATGTTGCTATTAGTAATTATAATTTTTGGTTGTTTAATATGATGAGTTATTGGATAGATGATCCAGCTGTATGTTACGGCCCATTTAGAAATTATAGTTTATGCCCAATTATAATTAATCATTATAACAACGAGCATAAATTAATTAAAACTTATGATGAATCCGAACTATTGCCACTCTGGTTATTACCATTTTTTTAAAATATTTTAAAAAAATGAAATTTAAATTTTATTTTTTAATTTAGAATATAAATAAATTTACCTATGTTAAAAGAAAAAATTCCCGGTCCGGTTCCGAGTGAACACCAATTTGATGATTTAGTAGGACGGGATAAACCCGGATTACCGTTGGGGGAATGGATTTTATTTAATTTTCCCCCAAATTTAGAACATATTCGAAGGGGAGAAATACGTTTTTACAAAAATCGTAATGGTGCATTACGTAATAGTATTCATACTTATTATATTATAAAAGATGGAAAATTACAAGCAAAAATGGTAGGTAATGATTATGTTTTAATAAAAGATTATCCTAATATTCGTAATAAAAATGAATACTATGATGAAATTATTGAAGCTAAGCAACTGTATCAACTTGTTTTAGTTGATGGTCAATTTAGTTTGGCTAAAGTTGAAGAACCCTGGCCCTGTATTTTATTTTAATATATTCTCAGTTAATCATATTAAAAAAAATCCCAACTATTTATAGCAAAATAAAATTCCAGTCCGGTATTTTAATATATTCTTAGTTAATCATATTAAAAAAAATCCCAACTATTTATATTAAAATAAAATTCCAGTCCGGTATTTTAATATATTCTTAGTTAATCATATTAAAAAAAAATCCCAACTATTTATAGCAAAATAAAATTCCAACTAGTCATATTTAAAAAAATATTTTGCTATTTATTATCCATAATAAATCTGGTTTATCCGCATTTTAACAATTAATTTTATATATTTATATATGCTATTTTAGATATATTTTTATTTTAAAATAATTGCTAAAATGCGGATAAACTTGACATATTAAAAAATTTTTTTAAAAAAATAAAAATTGACTGCATAAATATTTTTATTTTTTTAAAAAAATTTTGATAACTAATAAATATAATATGCAGAAAACGTTACAAATTTCAGACAAGGGCCTCACCGCGTTACAAAATAATAGGGTTAACGACCCTGATTTAAAATTAGCCATGCACAATTTGCAAGATGGGGTTATGCCTAGTAAAGATATAGGCAGTACCTTATTGAAAATGAAATATGCTGATTTAATTAAGCATAATTAAAAAAAGTTTTTTAGAAATAATTTTACCGGAGTAAAATTGAATTATTTAATTATTTTATATTTTATAGAAAAAATAATGAATTTTAATACCAATATTCCACTAGATAAAGTTTTGGGTATGTTCACCGCCCATTTTATTGGTGATGCTCTGGGCGCGGGTTATGAATTTAAAACTAGTAATTTTGCTAATTATAATGGGGTAATAAATGTTGATATTCATTGGATTAGTCGCTGGATTGGAGAGAAAATTGGTCCCAAAGGTCAAACTACTGATGATACGGCTATGACCTTATGTTTATTAGCGGTGTTATTACAAAATCAGGGCCATTATATCAATAGTCAAGCCATACAAGCCTATAATATTTGGGCTGGGGGACCAGCCGGATATTTAAATGATTTGGCAGGGGGACCAGCCGGATATTTAAATGATTCAGATAGTTCTACTAGTTCAACCACTAAATCCAATGAACGTAAATCCTTTAGCACCCGGATGATTGGTCGGAATACTAATGATTTATTTAAATATCAAGTTAAACCCGAAAATGTAATTAAATCTTATTTACATCGTTATGAAAAGAAATTTGTGGGTGATAATGATAATGCTAGCAAAGCCCAAAGCAATGGGGCCTTAATGCGCTGTAGTCCGTTCGCCTTATTAAAAGAATTTGATAAATATGCTCATATGGATTGTTATTTAACTAATCCTAATCCAGTGTGTTGGGAATGTAATTATTTATACTTATTAGCCTTACAGAGTATATTAACTAATAATAATAATAATAATAATGATAATAATAAATCTAATAATTTAGGTAAGCAAGTATATCAAAATATTAAATGTAAAGCTACTTTACCCGAGGTACAGGCCGTATTTAATATTATTGATAATAATGGTTTTCCGGATATTCGTAAGAATAAAGGGTGGGTATTAAATGCCTTGGCAGTAGCATTACGGGCCATATTATTTATTGATACACCTCAAGCTAAATTACAAGATTTCTTAGATTGGGTCATCCAGTTGGGTGGGGATACCGACACTAATGCTTGTATTGGTGCAGCTATAATTGGAGCTTATTTAGGTTATCAACAGTTATTAACCGAAGATAAAACTAAACAAAATTGGGATATTATTACGCAAGTTGATCTTAGTAATTCTGAGCTTGATACTCGTAGTGAATATCAAGGTAAAGATTTAAGGTTAATATTACAGCCTATTTTTAATTAGTGGTTAACTATACCTATTGGACATTCTAATAATAAAAAAATGAATTTTTATTTATAAATAAATAAAAATAAATAAAAAATAAAAAAATAAAAATGAGTAATACCGAATTATTAGAGTGTCCAATATGTTATTTAACCATAACTACTGTGGAAGATCATACTACCAAGTGTGGACATCATTTTCACCACCATTGTTTGACAGCTTGGTTAAACAATAAAAATAATTGCCCCTTTTGTCGAACTGTAATTAAAGAAAATAATCCAGTTAATGAATCTATTGTAAATAATGTATTAATGAATGGTTTTAATCAATCAACATTAACTAATCGTTTTAATAATGATGAACGTGACCAATTAAATCAAACCATGGTTAATGTGATAAATAATTTAAGCAATATGAATTTAATACCAAATGATGTAGATACTAATAATTTGGATATTGGATTATTAACCAATATGTTTAATTATTTAGATAATAATTTTGATAGTATATTAGAGAATATAAATATAAATAGTGATAATAGTATTGATAATATTAATAATATTGATGATATTGTAAACGATATAATTAATAATACTAATACTAATGATAATGATAATGATAATGATAATACTAATAATGAAAATAATACTAATAATGAAAATAATACTAATAATAGTAATACTAATAGTAACAATAATAGTAATACTGATAGGTTAAGTATGTTGATAGCCGATGTTAATGTTGATGATGAATTAGGTATATTACGCGAGGATGTTGATTAATAAAAAAATATTTATAAATATTTTTTTTAATATTTACTGGGGAATAAACTTGCGCTTAGGACCATCTCCAATAATGGTCAGCATTTCATCTTCGGTGATCTGATCGGCGGACTTTTCCTGCAATAATTTATGCAAATCTTCAATCATATTTTTATTATGTACCGCATCATATCCAGGAGCATGATAATTTAAATAATGATACATTATACCGGCATCAGAATCAGTGGTATAGCGCTTAAAGAAGGCATAATTACCAATCACCACAAAATGCCGTGGATCAACAGTCTTCTTCTTACCGCACTTACCTAACATTGCTTTAAACTGTTCTACGGTAGTTTCCGGATAATCATGAAATACTCCTGGTTCTAAATCATCATTATACGGAATTTTGTCCAAGATTTCTTCATACAACGCTGATAATTTACGTTCTCTATCAATTCCGGGGTAATTATCATGCGGTACAAATTCATAACTTTCTACTCCATTACCATGGTTTTCATAAACAAAGTGATAGGGTTCATCGGTGGTAGCCATTTTACAAAAATATTTTTGTATTCTTTACAAAAGTAAAATTTTAAATTCATTTTTTTTAATTCTGGAATTCTGGAATAATAAAAATGACTTGGAATATATTTATTTTTGGTTATCACAAAATTAACTATTTTTAAATAACTAAAAATGGAATGATTATTTACAAATTTTAAGTTGGTTGGTCCGGCTAATGATTTAAACTTGCCTTGGATTAAATCAACCCATAATGATGATGATTATACCTTGTATCAAGTCGATGACTATGAATTAAAGGTGTATAAACGTTTGACTCGACCCGCAGCGGCCCTATTTCAAATAATTGATCAACAAGC
>Ga0114930_10003471_pt1 | contig 13726 bp, 9 predicted proteins | sample AnhtaG_FD_87300 | JGI IMG/M metagenome (GOLD analysis project Ga0114930, IMG submission 87300) | Deep subsurface microbial communities from Anholt, Denmark to uncover new lineages of life (NeLLi) - Anholt_01485 metaG | ecosystem: Environmental > Aquatic > Marine > Oceanic > Sediment | place... | reverse complement strand
GGTCGATACCGGTATGAGCCGTTTGGGTGTCCCTCCAGCGTTGGCTTTTAAGCTTCTCCGTCGCCTGACCGAAGCGCCAGGTGTGGAGGTAGAGGGCATCTTCACCCATTTTGCCCGGGCCGACGAGCCAGATGAGCCGACAACTGAGATTCAGGAGCGTCGGTTTCTCGATGTGCTGGCTGAGGCCGAGGCAGCTGGACTGCGCCCGCCACTAGCGCATGCCGCCAACTCCGCGGCCACCCTAACTCGGCCCAGCACCCATCTCGACATGGTTCGCATTGGGGTCGCACTCTACGGCTTGGCGCCTTTGTCAGGGACTCCACTGCCGGAAGGTTTTCGACCAGCTTTGACCTGGAATGCGAGGTTGACCCACATTCAGAAATGTCGGCCCAACACAGGCGTGAGTTATGGCCATGTTTACCGGACACGGGGTGAGGAGACCATTGGCGTCGTGTCAGTGGGTTATGCAGATGGTTACCGCCGGATGGATGGTAACCAGGTTTTAATCCATGGGCGGCGAGTCCCCGTGGTTGGACGTGTGTGTATGGATCAGATAATGGTTCGGGTAGACGATGTGCCTCACGCGAAAGTTGGCGATGAAGTTGTCCTCATCGGCTCACAGGATGCTGAGCACATCAGTGCTGAGGAAGTGGCTGCGCGTTGGGGAACGATCAACTACGAGGTTACTAGCGGTATTACCTCTCGAGTTCCTCGTGTCTACCTCGATAGGCAACAGCCTTAAGTGATCGGATTGATATTTTAGGTGTTACACAATTAAAGAAGGTAGGGGCGCACCGCTGTGCGCCCCTATGGTTAAATCAGACTCAACCTCCGAGGTAAGCTTTCTTCACCTCTGGGTTTTCAAGAAGTTCTTGTGATGGTCCTTCGAGGACGAGGTTCCCATTTTCGAGCACGTACCCTCGTTGAGCAAATTTGAGAGCCATGCGGGCATTTTGTTCAACGAGGAGGATGGTTGTTCCCTCCTGGTTGATTTCCTTCAGGGCGTCAAACACACTCAACATCAGCAGAGGGGCTAATCCCATAGAAGGTTCATCGAGAAGCATTAACTTCCTGCCACTCATAAGTGCTCTTCCAACTGCCAGCATTTGTTGTTCACCGCCACTTAATGTACCAGCCTTCTGGGTAATTCTTTCTTCCAGACGAGGGAAAATTGAGAACACCCGATTTAGATCGCGCTTGATCTCTCGGCCATTCTTCCTGGCAAATGTGGCCAACTTTAGATTTTCCCTTACCGTCAGGTTGTCGAAAAGACGTCTCCCTTCAGGGACATGCGAAATTCCCAACTCACTGACAACCTTATCAGCTGGGTATTTAAGTAAGTCCTTGCCCTGGAAAGTCATGATCGTACCCTGCTCCGCTGGAACAAGGCGGGAAATCGCACGTAATGTGGTGCTTTTCCCTGCGCCGTTCGCTCCAATAATGCAGACGATCTCTCCTTCATCGACCTGGAAGTTTATGCCATGCAAGGCCTTGATCTGATCGTATGAGACCTTTAAATTTTCCACTGAGAGAAGCATTAGGTCTCCACCTCCTTGCCCAGGTAGGCATCGATGACTTCAGGGTTGTTGCGGATTTCTTCTGGTGTTCCTTCAGCGATGACCTCGCCAAAGACGAGCGTTTGGATGATCTGGCAAAGGTCCATGACCACCTTCATCCTGTGTTCGATGAGGAATATGGTCAGGTCAAGCTCCTCATGAACCTGGCGGATGATCTCCATCATCTGATCCAACTCCTCCAGGTTCATCCCGGCGGTGGGCTCATCCAGAAACAGGATTTTCGGTTCCATCGCCAACGCCCTGGCTAACTCTACCCTGCGCTGCGAGCCATAAGGTAGATTGATTACAACTTGATCTGCCAGGTGGCGAATGCCGACCAACTCGAGTAGGTCGTAGGCCAAAGTTTCAATCTGGGCTTCTTCCCTTTGGCGCTTAGGTGTCCCGAAGAAGGCTCCAATCAAGCCATAGGTGATTCTTGAGTATCGAGACATCTTCACGTGTTCGAGCACGGTCATATGGCGCCAGAGGCGTAAATTCTGGAAGGTCCTGCCCAAGCCCCTGGAAGCGATCTCATTGGGCTGCAGGCCTTTTATCGATTGGTTCCCCAGATGGATTTCCCCTTCAGTCGGCGAATAGACACCAGTGATCAGGTTAAAAATGGTGGTTTTCCCAGCGCCGTTGGGTCCGATCAACCCGCGGATCTGGCCGGGGTTGATGCTTAGATTATATTTGTGGACCGCGCGCAACCCACCGAAGAAGTGGGTCATGTTGTTAATATCAAGCAGTGCCATGGTCTACCCCTTCCTCAGTGAGTGACTTGGGTTTAAGAAGAGATGCTAGATCGAGTTCGGTGAATGCGATCAATCCGGTTGGGCGGAAGATCATTACTAAAATTAGCAAAACTGGGATGATGATCCACTTCCAGATCTCTAATGGTCTCAGCGCTTCACTGAGTAGATTTAAACCCACCGCACCGACGACTGAACCGACGACTGAGTTTAATCCTCCAAAGTAGACCATGGCCAGAACTTCGGCGAGTTTACGGATGCCAAAAGTCCCTGGATTGATGTAGCGGATGACATGGGCGAATAGCCCTCCGGCTACACCAGCCCAAAAGGCAGAAAAAAGAAATGCGACCATCTTCGTTCGACGGGTGTTGACCGTCATAACACTCGCTGCCAATTCATCATCTCGCACGGCGTTGAGCGCTTTCCCGATCGTGGAGCGAACGAAGTTATTGATGATCCAGATCGAAAGCATAGTCCAGACAAAGATCGTTGTCAGATTGGCGTAATCCGGTTGGTTGCTCAAACCGCGCGGTCCACCGACGACCTCGAGGTTGTTGAACAAACTTAGAACGATGAACATGAATGCCAGTGAGATGATCGCCAGGTAATCTCCACGAGTTCGGAAAGATGGGATAGCGACGAGCAAGGCGCCGATCGCGGCTACGATGCCGCCAAGTATCAAACCGACGGGGAATAAGAATGGACCAATTTCTGGCGGGAGTAAAGGTGGTCCGAAGCGGTTCTCCTGCACGAAGAGAACAATAGTGAAGACTGAGGCTGTATACGCGCCTAGGGCAATAAAACCTGGGTGGGAGCAGGAAAATTCCCCCATATACCCGTTCACCACATTTAGACTCAAAGTGATGATGATGGCGATCAGAGTCAGTTTCATCACCAGAAGTCGATAATCGCTGATCCCGCCCCAGAGATGGAATACAGAGTACAGCAGCGCGATATGCAAGATGGCCGAGAGTGCAATCGAGGTGTTGAAAAGCCTATGGGCGATGCCATTGGCTAGTTTCGCACCGAAGCGGGCGATTAGCCCAATAGGCAATATGTAGATCAGGAGCAAATACACGAATGCGCTCGGGATCAGCCCAGGCTGTTTGAGTATGAGGACCATGCCGAAGAGGGCCGGAATCTTGGACATCCCGAGGATACGTGCGAGATAAGTTCCTACGAGTTGTTCAAGCAACACTGCGACCAATGCCGCGATCAGCCAACCCAGGGTTGGAACCTGCTGGTAAGGTTCCAGTAACTTGGTCAAGGTTCCTCGAATTCGTTTCCGATTCTCCTGCAGTGCTTCTACATTAAGTCCCATTTGTTCCCTCAAAATTTCCTTTGGATAAGTTCTCGGGGTGGATTCACAGTCGCATTCGTGCGCTGTAAGGCTCGCCGAAGAAGCCGTGGGGCCGGAAGGTTAGAATGATAAGGATAATGGAGAAGGCAATTAAGTCACGCATCGTGGAGGGGAAGATCGCGGTTACGAAGATTTCGATGAAACCTAGAAGGAACCCAGCGAGGCCGGCGCCCAAGATAGACCCTCTGCCACCGAGGATCGCAGCCACGAAAGCCTTCCAGCCAAAAATGATCCCCATATAGGGGTCCAGGACAGGGTAGGCAATACCGTACAAAATTCCAGCCGCAGCGGCAAGCGCAGAGCCTAAGCCGAAGGTGAGCAGGGCGATCTGGTTGATCGAAACGCCCATCAGTGGAACAACGACAAAGTCGTATGCCATGGCCCGCATGGCCATGCCCCATTTCGTTCGACGGACAAACTGATGCAATGCGAGCGTGAGCAATATAGAAACAAGCACAATCACGATCTTCTTATTGGTTACGCTCACGCCGGCAAATTGGAAGGTTGCTGTTTCAATCAAGGCGGGAAAGCTTAGCCTTTCCGCCCCTAGGATTGCAAGATTGCCTGTCTCAAGGATGATGCCAATCATAAGGCCGGTAATTGCAGCTGATGCCCGAGGTGCTCCCCGCAGAGGTCGATAGCCTATCCTTTCGACCAGCATGCCCACAAAACTGTTTAGGAACATCGAGATGATGAGGGTCAGCACAAGCACTAAACCCAACATAACACCATTAGGTAAGGCGATGATGCCTGTCGAAGCTAGTGAAAGCAATCCGGTTGAGACAAAGAAACCAATGTAGGAGCCGACCATGAAAATGTCACCATGAGCGAAGTTGAAGAGCATTAAGACGCCATACACCATGGAATAACCTAAGGCGATGAGAGCATAGAAGCTGCCCCACTGCAGTGCGTTGACAAAGTTTTGAAGGAAGAATTGCATCGAGTCCGCTCCTCATGCTCTTAAGGGGGCGGGTCAAGGCTAGCAGCCCTGATCCCGGCCCCCTCTACAACTGATCTCAGCTCCCATGGTTTGGGTAGAGTGCTATAGATGCCCAGGGAGCTGATTTACCTCGTGTTCTACGGACAAACTTGCTCGTAGAACTCGAACTCGCCTTCCTCGCTGATCCTGACGATAACAGCGCACTTTATCGGATCACCTTCCTCAGTGAAGGTCATGTCACCGGTGATGCCTGGGAATTCCTTGATCTGGGCTAGCGCATCTCGGACGCACTGGCGATCTACCGCTAGATCACCAGTGATCTCACCGCAGTCTTGAATGGCTTGCTGGACGATGAGCATCGTATCCCAGGTCAGCGCGCCTACGTCATCAGGGACGTAGCCATACTGCGCTTCGTAGCGATCGATGAACTCCTTGGTTGCGCCAGTGGCACCCTTTGCAGCATAGTGGGTGCTGAAGAAAAGCCCGTAACAGTCCTCGCCACAGAGGTTTACGAGCTCAGCCGAACCCCAGCTGTCGCTGCCCACGATAGGCGCATCCCAGCCCAATTCATGTGCCTGCTGCACGATGAGCGCAACTTCGTTGTAATACTGAGGGGTGAAGATAAACTCGGCGCCTGCTGCCATGATCTTGGTTAGTTGCGCGCTGAAGTCGGCGTCGCCGGTGGTGAAACTTTCAAAAGCCACCACAGAACCCGCGCCGTGGATGTCCTCCCAGCCTATCTTGAAGAAGTCAGCCAAGCCCTTGGGGTAGTCACTGGCGACGTCGTAGAGCACGCCGGCTTTGGTGAAGCCGAACTCTTCGGTGACGAAATTCGCAACCACTGGACCCTGGAAAGGATCGAGGAAAGGCGTTCGGAAGACCCAGGGTCGATCGAGGGTAGTGTTGGGATTGGTGGACCATGGGCTGACCATAGGTGTTGAGTTGTCATTGGCCACTCCACCCGCTGGAACCGCCTGTTTGGATGCTTGCGGTCCGACGATTACCAACACCTCATCCTGGGTGATCAACTTGGAGTTGACGGTCGCCGCCGATTCGCCTTTGGATTCGTTGTCCTCAATGACTAGCTCGACTTGATATTTCACTCCGCCGACCTCAAGGCCGCCGGCAGCGATGATGTCCTCGAGCCACATCTCGGCAGCGTACTTTGTGCCCTCGCCGACTTTCGGGATGTCGCCGGTTATCGGTGCGTTGATGCCGATCTTGATGGTCTCTGGTGCGGCGGGTCCACAAGCTGCAAGAACGAGGGCGGTCATAATAGTAAGAACGACTAGTTTCTTAAACATACTTGATTATCTCCTCTCCCATGTTTCCTATGTGTTTGCCGGAAGGTCATAACAGCGAACGGAATATTCGGCGATTTTCTTGAATGTCACCTCCTTCGAAATCAGAATACAAAAAAGGCGAAGTAAGAATGATATTAAAATTTTATAATCAGATGCATACTATATTTGGACGCAAAGGTGGTATTTCTCATCAGCATTCAGGAAAATCCGGCATCTTGAGTAATACACAAGCTAGGTGATATGGAGCCCAATATTAAATTTAGCTATGATAGTGTTAGATCTATATAGAAGATCATCTGAAGTTTTAGATAACTTCTAATCAGTGAACCCCGATGGGTTTTAGTATTAGCTAGGATAAATGTTAAAATCTCAATTGTCAAATGTCATTTATCCCAGAATAATCGATGCCATCTTGACACTCGGCTTCCCCGACCGTAGAATGGGCTTCACAATCCAGCACAGGTAGGGGAGAGACTCGGCACCTGGGGCCGAGCACCGAAGGGGCAAGCTTCTATTGGAAGTGCAACCGCGGAGTGAAACTCTCAGGTCAAAAGGACCCTATCTGGTCGAGCCTCTGGAAAGCTTTATAGCACCGAAGGGGCAAACCGCCACACTGCGGCGAATCTCTCAGGTTTTCGACAGGGGGACGCACACCGCGATGGAGTGCGTCTTTGTATTCTCTACCGGAGCGCTATAGCTCCAATTCGATAGGAGGTCATGATGGAATTTCCTGCTAATCTGATGTACACCGATAATGACGAGTGGATCCGGGTGGAAGGGGACATCGGCACGACCGGTATTACCGACTACGCCCAAGACCAACTCTCAGACATCGTGTATCTAGAGATCGCTACGGCTGTAGGAGAGAGATTGGAGAAAGGGAAAACCCTAGCTGAAGTCGAATCGGTTAAAGCAGCCGCTTACGTATATATGCCGGTTGCGGGGATCATCACAGAGGTCAACGAAGAACTAGCAGACACGCCTGAGATGGTCAACTCCTCTCCCTTCGATGAGGCATGGATGGTCAAATTTGAAATCATCGACCCCGCTGAACTGGAAGACTTGCTTGATGCAACCGCTTATGAAAAGCATTGTCAGGAGCGAGAACACTAATGGCTTATATCCCTCATACGGACGAAGACCGCCGTACGATGTTGGCAACTATCGGATTGAAACGGATGGATGATCTGTACGACGCCATCCCGCAGGATGTACGCTTCCCCGATCTCAATCTTCCTGATCCGATCTCGGAGATGGAAATAATGGGGGAATTACGGGCTCTCTCGGAGGCTAATCTTGAAGTCCAGCATGTCTCCTGTTTTCTCGGCGCGGGCGCGTACAACCACTTCATCCCCTCGGTGGTCGACCACACCATTCGGCGGAATGAGTTTTATACCGCGTACACCCCTTACCAACCGGAAATCTCCCAGGGAACGCTTCAAGCTATCTATGAATACCAGAGCCTGGTGTGTAACCTGACTGGTATGGAAGTCTCTAATGCCTCTCACTACGACGGCGCAACCGCGTTGGCTGAGGCAGTGATCCTGGCTCTCAGCCAGCATCGCGGCAAGCGCGGCAAGGTTGTGCTCTCGCCAGCGATCCATCCCCAATTCCGACAGGTGGTTCGAACTTACACCCAGGGCATGGGGCTGACCCTGGTTGGAGATGAGTCGCTGGACAACGGTGTTGAGGAACTAGCAGGTATGTTGGACAAGGATACTGCTCTGGTGGCAGTCCAATACCCTGATTTCTTCGGTCGGATAGAAGACTTCAGCAAGCTCGGGGAAGCGGCTCAAGAAGCCGGGGCGTTGCTGTGTGTCGTCGTCAACCCGCTGGCGCTTGGGTTGCTAAAACCGCCATCCGACTTCGGTGCCGATGTCGTGGTTGGGGAAGGCCAGCCGCTGGGTATCCCTCTCGCCTATGGTGGACCGTACCTTGGCATCTTTACCACGCGTAAGAAGTATGTCCGCAAGATGGCCGGTCGTTTGGTCGGCGAGACGGTTGACAGCCGCGGCCAGCGCGGCTACGTGCTCACCCTCACTCCGCGCGAGCAGCACATCCGCCGCGAAAAGGCTACCTCCAATATTTGCACCAACCAGGGGTTGATGGCTCTGGCGACAACTGTGTACCTTTCGGTGATGGGTAAGCATGGCCTGCGTAAAGTGGCTGAACTTTGTTACCACAAAGCGCACTATGCTGCGGAGCAAATTGCTGCATTGGAAGACTATAGCCTGTGGCATGACGGGCCCTTTTTCCATGAATTTGTTGTCAACTGCCCTCGGCCAGTAACAGAGATTAACGACCGGTTGCTCGATTATGACATTCTTGGTGGATACGACCTGGGCAAGGACTACCCAGCGCTTGAAAATCGCATGCTGGTCGCAGTTACCGAAGTCAACAGTAAGGAAGAGATCGACGATCTGATATCCGCTCTGGAGGAGATAACCCATGATTGAGCCATTAATATATGACCTTTCCTCCCCGGGGCGTGAGGGTGTGAAGTTGCCCGAGGTGGATGTCCCTCAAACCGCATTTCCTGAAGGATTGACGCGGGAGGATTTGCCGCTGCCAGAATTATCTGAGATTGATGTTATGCGTCATTTCGTCCGCCTTTCGCAATTCAACCACGGGGTTGATACCGGTTTTTATCCTCTTGGGTCGTGCACGATGAAATACAACCCCAAAGTCAATGAAGACACCGCCAGACTTCCTGGTTTCGCTTTCTCTCATCCATTACAGGATACGGAGACGGCTCAAGGCAACCTGGCGTTGATGTACGCCTTGCAGGAGTGGTTGGGTGAAATAGGCGGTTTCGCTGGTGTCAGCCTGCAGCCGGCAGCCGGGGCCCATGGCGAATTGGCCGGCATCCTGATTATCCGAGCCTACCATCGGGATAGGGGTGATGATAGGCGCACCAAGATCCTGGTCCCTGATTCAGCTCATGGCACCAACCCCGCCACGACGACGATGAGTGGTATGGAAGTTATCGAGATCGCCTCTGATGAGCGCGGTAATGTTGATCTTAAAGCGCTGCGAGGTCATTGCGACGATTGTGTTGCTGGCCTAATGCTCACCAATCCCAATACCCTCGGCTTGTTCGAGGAGCATGTGGCGGAGGTGATCGAGCTGATCCATGGCTGTGGTGGGCTTGTGTACGGTGATGGCGCTAACATGAATGCCCTCTTGGGTGTGGTGCGTCCAGGAGACTTAGGATTTGACGTGTTGCACTACAACCTGCATAAGACGTTTTCGACGCCTCACGGGGGTGGTGGACCGGGCTCAGGACCAGTGAGTGTGCTTAAGCACTTAGTAGACTTCCTGCCGGATCCAATCGTCGATGTAATTGAGGAAGGTAACGATGAAGTTCCGCCACTCTATGGATTGGTTAGGCCAAGCAAGTCCATTGGTCGGGTCAAGAGTTTCCATGGACACTTTGGTGTAGCGGTGCGGGCGTATACCTACATGCGTATACAGGGCAAGTCCGGCTTGAGGGCGGTTGCCGATCATGCTGTCCTGAATGCCAATTATCTGCGGACACGTCTGAGGGATACCTACCATGTGCCCTACGACCGGATTTGCATGCATGAGTTTGTAGCAGAAGGTTGGTGGGAAGACGCTCCACAGGTGCATGCGCTTGACATCGCCAAGCGTTTGATGGACTTCGGAATTCACCCACCGACTAACTACTTCCCATTGGTCGTGCGTGAAGCGTTGATGATCGAGCCAACCGAGACGGAGAGCATCGAGATGCTCGACGCTTTCACCGATGCGATGATTAAGATCGCCGAGGAGGCGCGAAGCGATCCCGAAATACTCAAGACCGCGCCGCACAACACACCTTTTGGCCGCTTGGATGAAGTCAAGGCTGCCCGAGAATTGGTGCTCTGCTGTCGACCTGTTGATAGTGACCCGCGGTAAACGAATTGCCACGCTATTTGGTAGCGGGTAAGTCAATCTGGATCCAGAGCGAGGAATGGCTTACTAGTCTTCCACCCGCGGGCTGTTTCGCGGTCGATACTGCTTATTTTCACCGAATCTGCTCGCATTCAAAATGATCGGGTGGAGAATAAAGAAATTTCTTGGCCGGCGCGATTTACGGTAGAATGAGTCCCCTGGGAGGAGACGGTCCCATGTCCCGCCAATCTGATAGTCTAATTCGTGAAACACCAGCCAGGGCTACCGTGCAGATCCATCTTCCCGATGGACGTGTCCTGGAAGGACCGCGCGGCAGTCAGTTAGCGGATTTTCTCGCGCAGGAAGATTCCATTAAGGCGCCAATCGTCGGTGGAATTGTCAATGGTGAGTTGCGTGAACTGACTTACCCGATTGAAAGTGATTCCAGAGTCAAGCCAGTGACCATGGGGTCTCCGGATGGGATGCGCATCTACCGCCGTTCGCTAACCTTCCTGCTGGCCGCAGCCTTCGAGGAACTCTTCCCTGAAGCCAGCCTGACCGTAGACCACTCGATCGCTTCCGGAGGTTACTACTGTCAGGTGCGTGGGCGTTCACCGTTCAACGACCAGGAGTTAGCTCGCCTGGAAGCGCGCATGCGCGAGTTTGTGGAAGCAAACCTGCCGTTCGCTAAGAGCTATATACCAATCGACGAGGCCATCAAATACTTCAGAGAAAAAGGCTATACCGATAAAGCGCGCCTGCTGGTCAATCGTAGGAAGCCGCATCTGGTCATGTACCAGGTAGGCTCGCTGCGTGATTACCATCACGGCTACATGGTCCCCACCACCGGCTATCTGAAATGGTTCGCTCTGCTTCGGACAGGGGATGGTTTTACATTGCGTTTCCCTCGCCGCCACCAACCGACCGAGTTGCTACCTGTTCCGGAATACCCCAAATTATTGGGGACCTTTCTCCAATATGGGGATTGGCTCGAAACGTTGGGGGTCCCAAGCATAGGTGCGCTGAATGACGCCATCGTCGCCGGTCGAGCGCGTGAGGTCGTCCTGGTTTCCGAGGCATTGCACGAGGGTCGTATCGCTGAAATCGCGGCCATGATCGCTGACCGCCGTCAGGATGCGCGGTTGGTGTTAATTGCTGGACCCTCATCTTCAGGAAAGACGACTTTCTCTAAGCGTCTCTCGATCCAGTTGCTGGCGCGTGGGCTCTCACCTTATCCAATCGGACTCGACCATTTCTTCGTCGACCGGGAGAAGACGCCCAAGGATGAAAACGGAGATTATGATTACGAGTCACTCTACGCCCTTGATCTTGAACGTCTGAACCATGACCTGCGTCGTTTGATCGATGGGGAGTGCGTGCAACTGCCGCGCTACGACTTTCTAAATGGTCGGCAGGAGGTGGGAGAGGAGGTACATCTCGCCCAGGATCAGATCGTCCTGCTAGAGGGAATCCATGGCTTGAATCCAGAATTAATTCCGGAGATCCCAGCTGAACATGCATTACGCATTTATGTCTCTGCCTTAACCCAGCTTAACCTAGACCGCTTCAACCGCGTCTCGACCACCGATACAAGGCTCATCCGGCGTATCGTGCGCGATGCCTCCCAGCGTGGTTATTCGGCAACTGAGACCATCCGTCGTTGGGAGTCAGTACGGAGAGGGGAAAAGCGGTACATCTTCCCTTATCAGGAGAACGCCGACGTGATGTTTAACTCAGCACTGGTATATGAGGGCTCAGCTTTAGCCCCGCTAGCGGAGCCACTCTTGCGGCAGGTACCCTACGGTACAGAAGAGCATGTTGAGGCGAAGCGATTGCTGGTCTTCCTGGATTGGTTTCTGCCACTCGACATCAATTTGATCCCCGACAACTCCATTCTGCAGGAGTTTATCGGGGTATCGATTCTGCATGATTTCACACCCTGGCAACCACCATAAGACGCATAAACAATCCCCTAAGTTTGAAAGCCAACTGAAAGGACCCCGCAAGGGGTGAGCATGGTATGCTGAGAAGGCCAGGATTTTTGAATCCAGGCGTCTGACTCGATTCTAGAGGTAATCGAGGGGTGTTGGTTATTTAATTCTTTATGCCAGAGGGTTACTGGCTCTGATTGCGCGGCAACAATAGATTGATGAATGGGCAATGCCTGATTTGATTGGAAAGACCGTAGGTTGCTATACCGTCCTCGAACAGATCGGTCGAGGTGGAATGGCGACTGTCTACAAGGCGCTTAATCGGAACGATGGCCAAACGGTTGCCATCAAGGTGCTCACGCCTCAACTCGCCCTGGAGGAGAACTTTAGGGCACGCTTTAGACGTGAATCACGGGTTTTGCGCGAGCTTAAGCATCCTAACATTGTGCCAGTTCTGGATTATGGTGAAGCGAACGGTCTGGTCTACTTGGTGATGCCTTTAATGCAGGTGGGAACCCTGCGAGATCGCATGCTGAGCGGCGAGCTAAGGGTGCAAGAAGCGGCAAGCATCGTCAGCCAAATAGCTTCAGCGTTGCAGTATGCGCATGACGCAGGGGTGATACACCGGGATGTGAAGCCGTCAAATATTCTGATAGATGAAAGTGGCAACGCTTGGCTTTCGGACTTCGGATTTGCCCACATTAGTGACTCGTCGTTGAGCTTGACCGGTTCAGCGCTGATAGGCACCCCGGCGTATATCTCCCCTGAACAGATTAATGGGAGTAAGATCACCCATCTATCAGATCAATATTCTCTTGGTGTTTTGCTGTACCATTTAAGCACTGGTCGCCTGCCATACGACGCCGACACGCCAATAGCCATCGCCATCAAACACGCCACCGAACCCTTGCCGCGTCCACGATCGGTAAACCCCAATCTTCCTGACGCGGTTGAAGCTATCTTGATCAAGGCGCTGGCCAAAGATCCAGCTCAGCGTTTCAATTCGGTCGCCGAGTTCAACGACGCATTTCAAGCTGCATTGCAGCAAGCTTTAGACCCCGTTTCAGGATTATTGAAGCCGGGAGCAGTGGGAACAGCCCCGTTGTCCCCACTTATTGATACCGCTCCAGAGGTGGAGGAAGATAATGGGAGAGAAGCAAAGCGGTCTAAGAGTTACGTCTTAGCGCTGTTGCTCCTGCTTCTGTTAGCAATCCCGTTAGCCTGCTGGGGAATCAATTATTTTGGATTCGGTCCGGTTGCCGCTGGAGGTCAGGGTGAGCAAATCGTTGAGGCAATCCCTACATTTGACTTGATGGCAACTGTGAATGCACTGTCGACCATCAACGCGCCGGCGGAAGGAACGATCATGGCGCCAGGACGGGTGGAGACGCTGGTTGCCGCCACCTTGACCGCCATGGTGACCGATTCTGAGGGTCTAGGCGGTGAGTGGACGGCGACACCAGGGGGTGGAGGGACAGAGATCCTAATGTCCAGCACACCAACCGAGGATCCCTTCAGGACCTCTACCTGGACAGTTGTGCCCTCGGCAACGCCTAATGTTAGCAAAACACCCACCCGCACGCGGACCCCGGCTGGACCCTCGCCAACCCCCACTCGGACGCCGATCGGATTCATCTCGCCCACCCCTACCCGCACGTTGACACCGACGACGTTCGTTTCGACCACGCCGACACGCACCAAGACGCCCACGACCTTCGTTTCCCCTACTCCGACGCGCACTAAGACGTTAACACTGACAATGGTGCCCAGCTCTACGCCATCAATAACTCTCCCTCCAACCAAAATCCCCTCACCGCCCCCAGATCCCTGCGATGATATTTCATTAGGTGGTCTTACTACCTCCGGAGATAAAGTGAAAATTGTGGTGATTAACGACACAAACTCGACGATCACAATAACCGACCTGTGGGTGAATTGGCCGGACGAATACGTAGAGCTCGAAGATGTGAAATTGGATGGGAAGGAGATTTG
>Ga0114930_10003469_pt1 | contig 13729 bp, 16 predicted proteins | sample AnhtaG_FD_87300 | JGI IMG/M metagenome (GOLD analysis project Ga0114930, IMG submission 87300) | Deep subsurface microbial communities from Anholt, Denmark to uncover new lineages of life (NeLLi) - Anholt_01485 metaG | ecosystem: Environmental > Aquatic > Marine > Oceanic > Sediment | place... | reverse complement strand
CCTCATCTACTTCAGCTATGATTAATTCTTGGATAATGGTTTTATGAGAAAGTAAAGCAGCAGCTTTGCTAGCAGCAGCTAGGGCTGTAGAAACGGAATATGGAATGTTTTTTGGTCCGGCTGCGCATCCACAAATATAAATCCCAATATTTTTTGTTTCTTGCGGTTTCAAACAGCCATGAATTTCAGACAGAAATCCGTTTGGACCTTTTCCTAAACCTAATACTTCAATAGCTTCCATAGTCCCTTTTGAAGGATTCATTCCAGTAGATAATACTACCATATCAGCTTTATTCTTAGTAAGTTCCCCGGTTAAAGAGGAATAAGCGCGTACCATTAAATTATTATCATTGTCCTCGGTTAACTCACCAACTTTTCCCCGTATCATTCTAACATCAGCTTCTCTAATTGTTCTATAATATTCCTCATTACCCTTATCAGTAGTCCTAATGTCAATATAGTATATTATAACATCCATTTCAGGATACTCTTGTTTTAGCAATTGGGCATTTTTAAGAGCAACACTGCAGCATACAAATGAACAATAAGGATTAGCTTTTAGCGATCTAGAACCAACGCATTGTATCATCACAACAGTTTTAGGTGTTTTTCCGTCTGATATCCTATAAATATGTCCCCCTGTTGGACCAATTGGGCTAAGCATACTCTCTAATTCAATCTGAGTGATTATATTTGGATAAATGCCATAATTGTATTCATTTGTCTCTATAATTGGATATTCGTCGTATCCTGTAGCAACGATAACAGCCCCTACTTTAACTTCAACAATTTCGGGTTCTTGTTCAAATTCTATTGCTTCTGCAGGACAAATTCGTTCTCAATTTTTACAATCAATGCACACACTTTTATCCATAACAGCATACTTTGGGACTGCTTGAGGAAATGGGATAAAAATTGCTCCTCTTTCACCAATCCCACTATAAAATTCATTAGGGACATTTATAGGGCATTTTGTAGTGCACAAGCCACATCCGGTACACGTACTTTCGTTCACATACCTTGGATTTTTGCGTATCTTAACATTGTAATCTCCCGTTATACCGCTAAACTTGATAATTTCGCTATAGGTGAAAAGCTCGATATTGGGATGTTTTGAAGCGTTAACCATAATGGGGGCAAGAACTCAGATACCACAATCATCTGTAGGGTAGATCCTATCTAATTGAGCCATCTTGCCTCCAACAGTTGGTTGTTTTTCAACTAAGTAGACTTGTATCCCGTGGTCTGCTAAATCTAAAGCTGCGTTCATTCCAGCAATTCCCGCTCCTATTACTAATGCCGCTCTTTCTACAGATATCTCCTTGTAAGGGACATTTTCTAATTCCCGTGCTCTATTTATACCCGCACGAACTAATCGTTTTGCTTTTTCGGTTGCGTTTTTATTATCACCTTGATGAACAAACGAGCAGTGCTCCCTAAGATTTACCATTTCAAAGAAGTAAGGGCTCAAACCTGCTTCCCGTAAAACCGCACGGTAAGTAGGCTCGTGAATCTTAGGAGTGCAGGCTGCTACGACTATTCGATTCAAATTAAGTTCTAGAATGTCATTTTTAATTGTTTGTTGTCCCGGATCGCTACAAGTGAAATTGTTCGTCCTGGCGATAACAACATTAGGTAACGGTTCAACAAAATCTCTAACTGCATCACAATCAAGGTGAGCTCCAATATTTACACCTCATCTACACACGTAAACTCCTATTCTTATCTTGTCAGTGGTCTGTTTTTCAGACATTTAATTCACCTTAAGTTAAAACATCACCCAAATAATAAATTGCTTTTAAGGCTGTATTTAATTTTAATAAAACCTTTTTGTGTTTGGAAATTATTGAATTAATTTATTTTTATTGGTTAAGCTGATAAATTCTCATCAAATTTGTCATTTACTTAAACAATTGTTTAGTTATAAATGTACAAATTTTATTCAAAATTCTATTCACATTAAGTTTTTTATGGATTTTTCATTGAGTCTAATTATGGTGGAGCAAGAAGAAAACAAAAAAGAAGAATTCGCTCGAGAATTTATGACCGAGGAAGGTCTGAAAGGTAAAGCAAGGAGAATAAAAATCATGAGCATTATCGATAAAGTAGGATACGATAAAGCAAAAATAAAAGTTGCTTATCTCCGGTCAACAATAACTGAAAGAATTCACCATGAATAATTCTTTTATTTTTTAACACGCAAAAATTATTTGCGTAAATTAATTTAATGATTGTTTATAATAGAACTTAGAAATTTTATATTATAATGAGATTGGACTTTGAGAGACATAGAAGATTTTAGAACTAATATAGATGCTGTTATCGAAACTGAAAAAAAAAGATTTAAAAATCCACAAAATGCCGAGAAAGTTCTAGAATTCGATTTATTATGGAGAAATGTACTCCAAGAAATTCAAGATTTAAGAAAGAAAAGGAATGACCTCTCTAACAAGATAAGTGAGTTTAAAAAATCAGGTGAACAGGAAAAAGCCAATAGTACTATCGAAAAATCAAAACAAACTAAAGAAACAATTGATGCACTTGAAAAGAAAAAGATTGAGTACCTTGAGGAACGAGAAAAATTTAGATATATAATCGGAAACGACTTGCATAAATCCGTTCCAATTGGGGAAACAGAGGAAAGTAACACTATCATCAGGGAATATGGTGAGAAACCCATTTTTGACTTTGAACCATCCTCGCATGTTAACATTATTCATGATATTAATGGAGCTGACATAAAGAAAGCTTCTGAGGTAGTAGGATCTCGATTTTATTACTTGAAAGGTGACCTTGTTTTACTAAATTTGGCTCTCCTTAGATTTGCTTTAGATAAATTAATAAGTAAAGGGTATGAACCCTTATGGACTCCTTTTTTTATAAAACATGAAATAATGAAAGCTGCAGCAGAATTAGCAGATTTTGAGAATCAATTATATAAAATCCATGATGAGGATCTTTATATGATTGCAACTTCAGAGCAAACTCTAGCAGCATATCATTACGATGAAATTATTGATCGTGAAAGATTACCTCTTAAATATGCTGGGATTTCCTCGTGTTTTCGACGGGAAGCAGGTTCACATGGTAAAGATACACTTGGTATATTTCGAGTGCATCAGTTTGAGAAGGTTGAACAATACATTTTTTGTAAACCTGAAAACTCTTGGGACTTGTTTGATGAACTAATATCGAATGCAGAAGAAATTTATAGAGAATTAGAAATTCCATATCGGATTGTAAACATAGCGTCTGGTGAATTAAACGACAATGCTGCCAAAAAATATGATTTAGAAGCGTGGTTCCCATCATCTGGTAAATTTCGAGAATTAGTTTCTTGTAGTAATTGCTTAGATTATCAAGCAAGGAAGTTAAAAGTACGCGTAGGTAAAGTTGGTGCTTCTCAAAAGAAAGAAATAGCACACACTCTTAATTGCACCGCGATTGCTACAGAGCGTACAATTTGTTGCATTTTAGAAAATTACCAAAATAAAGATGGGACAGTTTCTATACCTAAAGTCCTTCAAAAATATATGAATGGGAAAAAAATATTCAACTCATAAATCAAAAATGATCAGACATGAATGAAATTCTATTAGAAGAATTTGAAGATTATTACAAAGCACAGCTCGAATCACAATTTTTTAAGGTAAAAAAAGCTGTTAAAAAGCTGTTATCTGATATCAACGAGAGCTTACTTGAAATTAAGGTTTGTACGGATCATTTCATAGAAGCTGGAGAAGGAAAAATAGAAGATAAAGCTCTTAAATCTTTACACTTCTTTTCTGATAAAATAAGAAAGGAAATCGATGAAGTTGGAGTACCTGAAGAAGATATCACATATGATGCCATGTATAATCTCTTAAACTCGATTAAAAAATTATTTACTAACATCAACGACATAGCAAAAAAATCGATCCCTAAATTTCAAAAAGAGTTACAAGGAGAAATTAAGGAACTAAGTTATATCACGCGCAAATTAGGTAACAAGCAAAAGGTTTTAGACGAATTTCTAAGAAAAAAATATACGGATCTAAAAGATGCAGAATATCTATTGAAAAAATTACCGAAATTGTTTACTTTGAAAGAAAATATTGAAAACGCTAAATCTGACTTAGATGGGTTTGAAAAAGAGTTAGAAGAGCGACACTCGAAGCAAGAAAATTTAACAGAAGCTCTCAAAAAAATCGAAAAAAATGAGCTTTTTAATGAACTAGATCAGCTAGAAGCCAAGTTAGCTCGTTTAAGAATGGATGTTAACAATCAGTTTGGATTTAAAAAAGCTCTTAAAAAGTTGAAATTTGAACTAGAAAAGGATACACTTAGGAATCCAAACATTAATATTTATTTCTTAAAAGATTTTTTAAAGAACCCTATTAATACGCTAGTTAATGAAAGTAGAGATTTACCTAAATTTTCAGCCTTACTCATCCAATTACGGCATATATTAGAAGAAAATAAACTTAACCTCAAATCTGAAGTAAAGGATAAAACTATTCAACAAATTAACACTATTTTCGACGAGAAGACCATTCAAAATGAAATAGACAATATCAAAATAATCCGCTCTGAAATTGACGATATTAAGAAAAAGATAGAACAGGAAGGATTAGCAGTTAAGAGAGATGAAATTAAAAATAAGATTTCGTTGAATACAGTAAAATTAGAACATTTAGAAAACGTTCTTGATAGAAAAAACAAGGATTACCTAAGATATTTATCTTCACTTAAAAATGAACGAGAAGGGATTCAAAAGTCAATAAAAGATCACATAAATGAGGAAGTTAAATTGAATATTACATTTAACTTCTAATAATACTTCACTTTGCTTTGCTAATCTTAAATTCTCTGTTATTCTTTAAACTTTTTTTCTGTAATACTAATTTCAAATTATCTTTTAGGAATTTAAACGTTTCGGAGCTCGTTAAATCGAAAATTTTAAGATACTCGAATCCTAACAATAAATCTTGTTTAATATCAATATCGAATCCTGCCCGTAAAGAATCATATACGGATATCTTTAAGTTCCGACTTTTAGCATCTTTTAATAAGGCAACAAACGAAGGAATGTTTGGGTTTGAAAAATGGGTAGGCACAATGTCTGGAGGGTTTCTTCCAAATATAGAAATTCCAGCAGAGTGAATTGCAGGGCAAACAACAAGCTGGTTAGTTTTCATTAAATTACTGATTTCCATCAAATTATTTTCGGAAAGCAATATAACATCTAAAAAAGTAAAAATTGTACTAACTGCATCATACTCGTTAATTGCAACATTGTTCAAGTCATTAATTACTAAATCAAACGATTTACGTGGATGGGTAAGTTTTTCTTTAATTCCTATTAATCCGAACTCTTCTGCTAGTTCTAAAACCTCTTCGTCATGGCAATAAACTATCTTATAGTCGAAGTAATTAACATTTTGGACTTTTTTGGCCAAGTCTTTAAACATAGCTATAGTTAAGTCCTTAAGTAAACCTTTTGGAAAACAATCCCTAAGACGAGACTTTGTCCTTGATAAAGGAGCAATAGGAATTAAAAGAATACTCATTATGAAATTTAGGCAAAGTTATAATATAAAATATACCAAAATTCGAATATTAAAAAATTATTTTAAATTATTTAAAATTTGAATAGATAAACTTTCAAAAGCCAGATCAACGTTTTCATTAAGTTTCGCAGAAGTTTCAAAATATTGGATACCTAGTTTCTTTACTTCTGCTTCAACTAGCAATTTGTCTACATTTCTATCTAAGTCTGTTTTGTTTCCAACTAGAATGTAAGGCACCTCCCCACTTAAATCTTTTAATTTAGTTAACCAAAAATTTATGTCATTGAATGTCGATAAATCGTTTAAGCTAAAAACAATCATAGCTCCAACAGCTTGAACGAAATAGTATTCCGTACTGTATAATTTATCGTGTTGTCCTCCAAGATCCCAAAAGTATAACTTAAATCCCTTTTCCTTAATATCTTGTTTCAGTTCAGGTTTTTCTAAGTTTAATTTATCAACTATCTGACTTAAATCAATTTCTTTTATCAGGAAATTAGCACCTATCGTTGGCGCCGAATCCTCGTGAAATTTACCATCTACATATCGAGCTAACAAACTCGTTTTTCCTACAGCAGGGTTACCACAGAGTATAACTTTACCACGATATGAAATAACTATAAACCTCTTCTTACTTTCACTAAAAAATTATAATACCACACAGTTTTTATCCCCTATGATCTTTTATAAATATGTTTATCATTAAACACTTTAATTTAAACTTAATTTTATTTTTGTTATTCCGTTTTAATTCTATTAACCTACCGTAATTTTTATTTGAGTATACGATTTAATTAGAATAGATTAAACTTGATAAGGTATTTTTACAGGAGTTAATTTTATTTCTTTCGTCTCTGAGCTAATAAAATGCCTAAATAAATGCTCGTAGCCTATTATTTGACTTTGCTTTCCGTTTTCCAACCATAAACCAGAGGTGTATTCCGGAGCTTCTTTTACTTGATCTAAAGTAGTTAACAAAAATCCATAATCTGCGATTAACAACCCGAACGGAATGACATTATCACCCTCAATTGAATGGATTTTTACAGAAATTTTTAATAATTTTTTGATTTCTTCCTTAAGTTCTTCGAAATATTTAAAGGCAATTACGATTTCCATTTCTGATGAGAATTTTTTACTCCAGATTTCTTTTAATATCCACTCGTGACCTCCTAATTCCTTAATCAACAAATCAGGTGTAATTATAAAAAATATTCGGTTTTGAGAAGTACTAATTAAATCTTTTATTTTTTTTCTAATTTTATCCCTTGAATTAATCGCCCATACCCTTGGCTCGACTTCTTCCTTATCAATTTCCAATTCAGTAATCGCTTTTTCAATAGTTATGGTATCGTCAATTTTTTTTTTATAATTGTCTCTAAGCATTTTAAAAACCCTAGTAATGGGGATCACTTGATAATTTGCGCCCCTTTTTACTGGTTCTTTTTGGATAAATCCTTTTTCAATTAAACGATTAAGACTATCATATACCCTAGCGCGGTCAACATCAGAAAATTTTGCTATATCTGCTGGACTCAATATTTTATATTTTGCAAGAGCTAACAAAACTTTTGAATCGTTTTTCGTAAATCCTAACGACTGCAATGCAAATTCGATGTCAGTTTCTTCAAGCTTTATGTTATCGCGATTATATGACAAAATTGGAATCTTGATCCTTTTTAATACGTATTAAATAACTAATTTTAAAACTTTTATTTTAATTTATACATTTGTTTAAAAAAAAAAAATTAAAGATAACTTATTAAAACTCCAATAAAGGCGAAGTGACCAAACTCTTTAATAGTGTAGCTCTTAAAGTTTAAGAAACGCTTGTGTAAAATTCAAGTGCTAATATAATAATAAAAGACGATTTTCAATTTTTTCAATATATTAAAACTTTAATAATGGTTTTATTTTTTAAGTAAAAAATAGGAGAATTATGTGAAAATGACTTTCGAGTGAATTTTAACACTCAAAGATTTTTTATTTCCTATTTAATAAAAAGTAAAATTTTTATTCAAAAGGGGTATTTTGTCGCACAGATAATTTTTAGTAAATTTCAGATCCAACAGAAAATAGTTAATTTCATTTCCATAAACTATTGTTCCGAACCATAATATTTATATAATAGAAATTCGTAGTTATTATTAATAAAATCTATATTAAAACGTTTTAATACAAAAAAAAATAGTGGAGGAATAAAAAATGGCTAAAAAAGCTCCAGCAAAAAAATCAGATGGTTATATTGCTAAAGCACCAATTCGAAGATTAATGAAAAAAGAAGGTGCTGATTTAGTAGCGGCTGACGCTCTAGATAAATTAATTGGATATCTTGAGAAAATGGCGGCTGATGCAACTAAAGAAGCAATAAAAATAACGAAGGCAGACAAGCGTAAACTCGCAATCATTTAGATTCGAGGCGATCACGTGTAACGGCTGCCGACATCAGAAAGGCAACAAGATAGAGAACCGAATTCTTAAAATCTTTATTCTTTTTTTTTCTATATATTTTGTCAACGATTATTTTTCTCTTAAAACTCTTTAGAAAATTACAAAACTCAAGGAAGCAAGAGGAGACTTTGTGATGTCTGAAAAGATAAATTTTTTTTTTAACTATTCAAATGTTAAGTTAATAAAAGTCAATTTAATCTTTTAAAATGTGCAGAACAAACAAATTAATAATTTTTCAATTGATAAAAAAAAATAATTGAAAATAGAATTTCTATTTGTTAAAGCTATAGTCGTTGATGAATTGAATCAATTTACACGCTTGATAAAATATATTAGAATCTTGAAACCTATGCAATCTTACATAATTAAATTGATAAACCCATCAAAAACGCGAGTTCTATTTACTTCGGAGGCGAAAGAACGATCTCTATTGAGCTTACATTGTTTTCACGACCATCCTCGCCTTTAAGTTGCTCCGTAGTAATGCGAATCTCTTTATATTCAACTCCTTTCAAAAAGCGGTTTTTTAAGATCTCGCAAATATCGACGGCGTGAGAAATCGCTCTACCACGAGCCTTTACAGTGCATTCTACTCCTTTATTCAGGACCATCATTACAGCCATTACATAATTCATCGTAGGACGACGACCAACAAAAACCGCGTTCTCTTGACCTGGCTCTCTTTTTCCTTTTTCTTTTTCTTTTTCTTTTTCTGTCATTTTTTATTCTCTGTGAAATTTATTTTTTCTATTCTCTATGTTGATAGGTTATCCCTATGTAGTATGATTTAAATATATTAAGAATCCTTTTAGAGTTGACATAAAAAGGTGTAAGTTAATTAAAAGGTTGGTTTAGATGCATTAAAATCTCGTTTTAATAGTAAGATTTTGCGATTTCGTGTGGTTAAAAATTTTTTCCTTTAAATACTCAATACTTGTTACTACCCTAAAATAAACATTATTGGAGAAAAATTTTTTCTTATTTTGGTTATAAGCCTGTAATTTGTATTAAAGAGCGCCCTTTACTTGAAGTTTTCAAAAAATTCTTTGTTTAAAAATTTATTAACATTTTGAGTTAGCTTTTTCTTCACGGAATCCAATCCTTCAGGAAGAACTCGAGTGTTTCCGACTATATCAATAAATCCTAATTCTGTGCCATATCTTGGAACAACATGGAAATGTAGATGGTCTATACTTGCCCCAGCATAATTTCCTTGATTTATTCCAATGTTGTAACCTTTTGGGTTATATAAATCATCGAGTAATAGTTGCAAACCCTGAATTGCTCTATTCAGATGTAAAAGCTCCTTTTTCGTTAGTTCGGTATATTTTGTAATATGTCTATTTGGAACGCACATGAGGTGTCCAGGGTTGAAAGGATAAATATTTAACACCACGAAACAAATGTTATCCTCATAAATTTTTAAGATGACTACTTTCTCGTCGTTTTCTTTAATTGCGCATAAAATGCAATCAACATCTGGTCTTGTTTTACCTTGAACATAATCTAGTTTTCCTAAGGCTTGTAGCCATTTGTCAAAAATTATTCTACTCACTTTTGGTATTTAATTATGAATATAATGAGAAGTCTGAAGTAAAATCTTTAGATTTAGCCGTATCCCCTGATTTTATCTTTCCTGAGCAATATTCGTTAAGGAGCATATTAGAATAGGCAGAACACGTAAAAACCTTTCTAATGCTCTTAAAAAAGGAATTTTTCGAGATAGTCCCGTCTTTTTTGAGAAACATCTGATCGCTTATTTCATATCTGAATTTTTGAGTATCTATTCTAAAAAAAACATCTTTTACGAGGAAAAACTTTCTGATATCCATAAAAAAGAAAATTTTTCTATTGTCGTCTAATGAGTTTAAAACTTCAACTTGCTGGGGAGAAATTTGAATTGGATTAGAAATAATAATTAAATCCTTATTTTTCGGTTTTATTACTACCATTTTTTGCGCTATAGGCCCTGGTGGGAATACAAATTGAAAACCAAACTCAAGTTTTTTTTCATCGATCGAAATTTTGTTTCTTAGAAGCCCTTCGTCAAGTAAATAATCTTGAATTAGATTTTTTATATTATTAGCGGTATCTGTCATTATGATTCTTATTCAATATTTATATCCAAACCATATATTTTTTATGGATATGATTGCTTTATTGATAAACATAAATTCATGAAGTTTTAGCATGCAAAGAAGAATGACAATTGCGATAAATCTTAATATTTACCTTTCGGTCTAGCTTGGGGCTGGATTCCAGAGTTCTTTAGTTTTTCTATATTTTTAACGAGTTCTTCTGATGAGGAACAATACATTACTTGCAGAGAATCAACATCTATAAAAAGTGTTCCCACAATCCCCATTCCCATTAGTTTATTATCCTTATCTATAAAAGTGTTATCAATATTCATCTTAATTGCTCGTTTACTGTTCTCGAGTTCGACAAGTTGGGGCTGACAAGCGGTATATCCGGGTCCTCTATTTGTGATCAAATAATTCATTAAAGCAAAATCTAATTCATCGTTAATCTCTCCCTGTTCTTGGAGAACTTTTACCACATTTGGAGTACTTGGCAACGACATTATATCTAATTGGTGTTAACTAAATAAGATAAAAAAAATTGAAATAAAGAATTAAGTACGTTTATCAATCTGCACTCGATCGACGCTATGCAAAGCACAATTCATGCTTTCTAATTTCTCTTTAACAGCTTCAAGTGAAAGTTCTTCAGTTCCATTAAGTGTTATAAATACCGATGTTGTTTTTTGATCAATCTCATCTGTTTTAATCTGAACAAACAAAACGCCAGGAATCTCATCTAATGCTTGCGCAACAGCGTAATTCGATGGAATATGTGGTTTTAAGACGTCTAAGTCAAATTCTTTTCGACCCATTATTTACATTTAAACCTTTTTTGAATTAAATTTTGATTATTTAAGAAAATTATTTCAATAATAGATTAAATGGTATTTATTATTTATTTTTATTATATTACAAAAAATCTTCAAGAGTTTTTATTAATTCATTCGGTAACTCGTCTGGTTGTATTATTTTATCTGCTTTTTCAAACGCTTCTCTCGTAATAAAGCTAGGGATTTTAGTATTTAAAGCGATAGATTTAGAATTAGTCAATATGGCTGCTTCGATATCCCTTCCGGTATCACCAATAATAACTATTTCATCTAATTGCACGTTTATTTTTCCGCACACATATCTTAGGTGATCTGAGTGTGGTTTAAGGTTTTTAATGTCGTCGCGACCAGCAATAACATCGAAGTAGCGTGTAATTCCTGCTGTCTCCAAAGAAGTTCTCGCATTAATATGAGTATTGTATGTAAAGATCGCTTGTTTAAGTTTTTTTTTATGAGCAAATTCTAATACTTCAGCTATTCCCTCAATTAATGTGGCTTTAATCGCAGCTTCACGTTCAACTTCAATTATCGCTTTGTTGACTTCCTCACTGATTTTTTTAATTTTTTCAGGGGAATATCCAAATTCGATAAAAAATTGCTTAGATATTTTAATTGCTTCTAGAATAGGCATATCAATTGATAATTCTTTCTTAGAAACTCCATGAACCCTCAAGATTTTTATCGCTTTCCTTCGAGCTTTAATAGAGTTGATTTTAAAATGAATTAAAGTGCCATCGAGATCCCAAACTATTGCCTTAATCGGTTTGTTATTCATTTAGTATACCAAATCGGAGTAAATTGGACCTTTAGGGGTTAGATCAGATTTTTTTAATTTTACTTGATTGATAGTAAAAGGCCCCAGTTCTAAATTTTTATTCTCATTGACTAAGTTTTTTAAAGCACTAAAAGTTTGATAATTTATTTTGCCTTCTTTTAGCCTTCCAATTGTCAAATGCGGTACAAATCGTGGTCGTTTATCTCTTGGAATACTCATTCTTTCAAATAGGATATTTTCAATAGAAACCTTTACTTGTTGTAAAAACGGGATTTCTCCTATCAACTTAACCCAAATTACAGAGAATTTTCTAAACTGACCAACGCCTTTTAATTTGTAATTAAAAGTTTTTCCTTTAAACATATCTTCGTTTATTTCTTGCTTTAAGCTGTTATATATCTGCGATGCTAAAGATTCAGAAATGTTTCCTAAAAATTTCACAGTCATGTGAAGGTTTTCTGGTTTAACCAGTTTTATGTTAGGCTGATTTTGTTTCATCCGAGATGAAAACGAGTTAATATTTTCAATCGTAATTTTATTTTTTAATTCGATGGCAATGAATGCCCTTATCATGGTAGTATCCTTAATCTCGATTGTTCTTTTACCTTTTTATTTTATCTGGTAAGTAAAAATCGTATTTTTTCTTAAAGAGTTTAGTTTTTAGAAATCGATCGATCTTTCTTGCATTTTGAAAAATTACCCAAATCATCTTATCGTTTTTGTAATATTTTTGGACTTCTTCAAATGTAATTGGTTCAATATTGAACTCGCTCGCTTCTTCTTTGAAGAATTTGTTTACTTGGCGAATAATTCCTGGAATAAGCTCTGGTTTCTGTTCCTTAAAGAAATTTGCGATTAAATCGATAGTTACTAAACGCCAATCGTAATAACGATCTATGACTTCGTCCAGAAACGCTGCTTTGACGAGAAATCTCAAAAAAGACGGAGTACTTTTTAAGAATAACTCACCATCCATTGCCTCTACCCCGTTTTTTCTAAACATTGGAGTTGAAGTGTCAATATAAGTTAATTTTGTATTCATATCGATATTAGGATTGTCTGGATCGTATCCAATTAGCATAAAATTAGAGATTTGCCCATCTAATCCTAAATCAATTGTTTCATGGTTCTTGCTATATTCCCATACTTTTTTCATCTCTTTCATTACTAGTAGAATCAAAGTATTGATATCTTCGTCATTTATTTGATGTATTACGCGGTTCCCTACTGATTCTGGGGAGATTTTTTCTTGCACACAATAAAACTGAATCTTATCTTCGTCGTCTTTAAACCATGCTACATCATATTTAGGAAGATTTAATCCTACTTCTTGATCTAAAATTCTATTATACTCGTTATATGCCCAGATATGGCGATTAACTTGTTTTTCATTGTCAAAAATAGGAATTCTCTTATAAGCTATAGGTTCTACATCGCTTAGTAGCTCAAATACTAGACTTATTTCACCAAACCCAAGTACTTTTATAGGCACTTCTCCTTTTTCGGGATTATAAATATCTATTGATCGTTCTAGTTTTTTTAAAACTTCAATATCGATTTTCAATCTAATCAATTCTCTTCTTTAATATTTAAAGAAATTAACTTAAATCTATATAAAATTAACTCTAATTTTCAATTCTAATACTTTCCTAGGTTCTCGACTAAAGTTCTAGCAATCCCTAAATTTCTGCTTGCCATTGACAACGGTTCCCAGGGCCATTCACATCCTGCTGCATATTGGTACATACCCCTTGGTTTTCCTTGTTCAATTGTTTTTTCTATTTCACGGCTTACATCACTAATTGAATAGGTTTGACTTCCTAGAACTTGAGTATTAGTATTTCCTCTTATACAATTACTTTTTCCAATCTTTTCTTTGGCTAGTTTTAAATCTACTTGATAATCTAGATCTATGATCGCAGCATTCGTGCTCGATACTAATTTTAGCATGTCTCTACCTTCCTTGTCAATTACACCATTATCGCCACAAATGTGATACAGGACCGGAACATCATTTTGAATCGAGTCAAAAAGGTCTTT
>Ga0114930_10003467_pt1 | contig 13735 bp, 10 predicted proteins | sample AnhtaG_FD_87300 | JGI IMG/M metagenome (GOLD analysis project Ga0114930, IMG submission 87300) | Deep subsurface microbial communities from Anholt, Denmark to uncover new lineages of life (NeLLi) - Anholt_01485 metaG | ecosystem: Environmental > Aquatic > Marine > Oceanic > Sediment | place... | reverse complement strand
GCAGCGTGAAGAAGGACATTGCCGAGTTACGTGCAATAATCCAGGAGTACGGGGTGCAGCGCATAGTGATCGGGATGCCCATTATGATGGCGGGAACGGTTGGTGTGCAGGCGCAGAAAGTCGAGGCGTTCGCGGCTGACCTGAAGAAGCGCGTCAAGACGCCGGTGGTCGCCTGGGATGAGCGGCTGACGACTGCCCAGGTCGAGCGCATGCTCATCGAGGCCGGGCAGAGACGCGCCGCTCGGAAAGAAGTCATAGATAAACTCGCCGCCGCCGTGATTCTTCAGTCCTACCTGGACCGGCGTGAAGCCGAGGCCGGCAGTGGAGAGAATGGCGATGAAGCCTAAGACTGCTCGCATCTTGCTGGTCGCCGGAATCGTCTTGTTTGCGGGTCTGTGCGGTGCTTATGGCATGCTGGGACCGGCGGGCCCGAGCCGGAAAGTCATGGTCCAGATCCCGAAGGGCTCGTCCGCTGGCCGCATCGCGGACATTCTGGCCGGGCGAGGCGTCGTGCGGAGTGCGTTCGGGTTCGAGCTGCTGGCACGCCTCTCCGGTAAGAGTCCCCGTCTCAGGTCAGGAGCTTACGAGCTGAATCCGGCGCATGGACCGATGGCAGCCCTCGGCAAAATGGTGCGCGGCGAGGCGGTCGCTCGTTGGGTGACGTTCCCGGAGGGGTTCACAGCGCGCCAGATCGGCGAGCGCCTTGAGGCGGCGAGGATCGGAAAGGCGGACCGGTTCATCTTATTGGCGCGCAAGGCAGGCAGATCATTCTCGACAGCGTTTCCGCATCCCGGAGACGACGTGGAAGGCTATCTCTTTCCCGATACTTACCTCGTGCCCGTCGGCGCGTCGGAGCAGACGGTGATCCAACTCATGCTCGACTCGTTCGGGCGGAAAGTAGCCGATCCTCTGGCAGGCGATCTAGCTGAGAGCGGGATGGCGCTCCGCGAGTGCGTGATCCTCGCTTCGATGATCGAGCGGGAGGCGAAGCTCCCTCGTGACCGGGCGCTCATTTCGGCGGTTCTGCGGAGTCGGCTGGCGCGGGACATGCCGTTGGAGTGCGATGCAACCGTGCTCTACGCGTTGGGCAGGCACAAGAACAGGGTTCTGTACCGCGATTTGACTGTAGACTCGCCTTACAATACTTACCTGCACCCGGGTCTGCCGCCCGGTCCGATCGCGAACCCCGGCCTGGCATCGCTCAAGGCGGCGTTGAACCCGGCGGATGTAGATTACCTTTACTACGTGGCCATGCCGGACGGTTCACATATATTCAGCCGGACTCTCGCAGAACATGAACGAGCGACACAGACAGCGCGGAGCAAGCGTGCCAATAAGACTCCATAGCATTCTCAGCCTGTTGTGCCCGGACCAGGTCGCGGAATCGGTCACTTGTGTGGACGTGGCGGCCCTTAAGTGCCGCCGGATCGAGGCGCTGTTGATGGATTTGGACAACACTCTCGTTCCCTGGCGGGGATACGACGTCTCCACAGGCGTTCTGGAATGGCTTCGAGGCGCCGAAGCGCAGGGCCTCAAGCTCTGCATTGTTTCGAACACTCGTTTTCCGAAGCGATTGGCTCGGCTGGCCGGGAAACTTGGCATGCCGTTCGTTAACGCGGCGTTCAAACCCCGGCGGGGCGCGTTCAGGGCCGCACTGGCGCTCCTCGATGTGGAGCCGAGCAGCGCCGCGGTAGTGGGTGACCAGGTTTTCACCGATATACTGGGTGGTAACCGACTCGGCCTTCATACCATTCTTGTCAGGCCGCTGAGCCGGCGTGAGTTCGCCGGTACGAGAATCAGCAGGTTGTTCGAGCGCGTGGTTCTATGGATGCTCGGCAGGCGTGGAATGCTGACTCCAAACCCCGCCGAACGTTCCGCTTCAAGGGAACAATGATCCGGCCATGACAGTCAGAAGGATATGGAACGGTGACTTGAAAACATGGGTGAGCGGGCGGACAAAAGTGGCCGGCGTGTTCGGCTATCCGGTTCACCACAGCCTCTCTCCCGGGATGCATAACGCGGCGTTCCGGGAGTTGGGACTGGATTATATTTACGTGCCGTTCAATGTGCATCCGGACCGTCTTGAGAGCGCAGTAAGCGGCGTCCGGGCGCTGGGCTTCGTGGGTGTGAACTTGACCATTCCGCACAAAGAGCCCGTGATTAGGTTTCTCGATTGGGTCAGCCCGGAAGCTGCGGCAATCGGATCTGTCAACACGATCCATAACCTGGATGGCAAGCTGAAAGGGTACAGCACCGATGGTGAGGGGCTCCTTAGATCTCTCGAGGCGGAGGGTAAATCGGCGGATGGAAGCCGCGCCGTCGTGCTGGGCGCCGGGGGCTCGGCGAGGGCGGTGGCTCATGCGCTTGCGACCCATGCTTCTGACGTGGCGGTGGTGAACCGCACGGCGAGCCGCGCGGTGGACCTGGCCGTCGAGTTGAATGCCGCATTGGGCTCGCAGTGCATCCGCCCGATTCCACTGGAGAGTGCGGAAGCACGAGACGTCGTTGCGGAGGCCGACCTTCTGGTCAACTGTACCTCGGTGGGCATGGAACCGAATGCAGATGCGCAACCCGTTCCATCGGATTGGCTGCATGACCGTTTGTTTGTATATGATTTGGTGTATAACCCATCGAGAACGCGCCTCCTGGCGGCTGCGGAGGCCGCCGGCGGCCGTGGAGCCAGCGGCGTGAAAATGCTGGTATTCCAGGGAGCGATAGCGTTTGAGATCTGGACGGGCCGGACGCCGCCGGTCCAGACTATGGAGCGAGCAGTCTTGGAGGGATTGGGAGCATCGCCCTAACCGTACAAATCAGCGGTTGCGCCTCACACCTCAGAGTGCTATAATGCTTTAGAGAACCGTTAACAACTCACCAGGGCGGGATTTCGGAGGCCGCTGAGAGATGGCTACTACGAAAAAGGACATCGGCGAGCTGTTGGTCGAAGCTCGGGTTATTACCCCGGAGCAGTTGGATCAGGCAAGGGAAGCGCAGAAGACCACGCCGGGGGATATCGCGCGGCTGGTTATTGACCTGGGCTTCGCAGATGACAAGCAGGTAATGCAGGCCAGGGCACGCTTGCTCAATATACATTTTGCGGACCTCAGTATGCTGAAGATCGACCCCAGCGCGGTTAACGTCGTCCCAGAGCATATTGTCAGGCGACACAAGGTCATGCCGATTGCGAAAAGTGGCAACAAGCTGACCGTTGCCATGTTTGACACTAACAACATCGTGGCATTGGACGACCTTCGGTCCGTCACCAAGCTGCAGGTGATTCCGGCCCTGGCAACCGAGGCCGCCGTTGCCGATGCCATCGGCCGGCACTACAAAGGCGGAGATGGCGGCGCGACGGAAGGATTACCGGCGACCTCTGGCAGCATGTTGGGGTCGGGCCTTTCGGGTGTTCAGGATGCCATCGATGCATACAAGTCCCGCGAAGACACCGACGACGAAGACCCGGATGCCATCGCGAAGGTGGCGGAAGAAGCACCTATTATCCGAGTCGCGAACACCGTCATCCAGCAGGCGATTCAAGTAGAGGCAAGCGATATCCACATAGAGCCGGACAGGCGCCACGTCCGCGTGCGATACCGCGTGGACGGTGTTATGCACGAGGAGATGACGATTCCGAAGTACATCCAGGCCCCGCTGATCTCCAGATTCAAGATCATGGCCGAGATGAACATCGCGGAGAGGCGTATCCCCCAGGACGGACGCATTCCCGTCAGGAAGGACGGCAAGGACTATGACCTTCGCGTAAGCTGCTTACCGACCATCTACGGCGAAAAGATCGTGTGCCGAGTTCTGGATAAAAGTAGTATTCTGATCGGCTTAGCGAAGCTGGGATTCAACCCCGAGAGTCTGGCCAGGCTTGAAGAACTCATCGTACAGCCCAACGGAATGGTGCTCTCAACGGGTCCGACGGGAAGCGGCAAAACCACCACGCAGTATTCCGTGCTGCACAAAATAAACTCCGTCGAGAAAAACATAATCACCATCGAGGACCCGGTTGAATACCAGCTCAACGGCATATCCCAAGTGCAGGTGAACGTCAAAGCCGGCCTTGCGTTTGCCAACGCTCTGCGCTCGTTCCTGCGCCAGGACCCGGATATCATAATGGTTGGTGAGATGCGCGACCTGGAAACGGCTGAAATCGCGGTCGAGGCGTCCCTTACCGGTCACCTGGTTCTCTCCACTCTTCATACAAACAACGCGCCTTCCGCAGTCATCCGAATGATCGATATGGGTGTAGAGCCCTACCTGATCTCGGCGACGGTTATAGCCGTACTTGCTCAGAGGTTGGCGAGGAAAGTGTGCGGCCAGTGCAAGGAGACCTACCAGGTCCGCGCCCAGGAGATCCGCGTGCTGGGTTACCAGGCGCAGGAACGAGACGAAATGGTCACTCTGTCCAGAGGCCGCGGCTGTGAGTTCTGCCGGCACACTGGTTACAAGGGTAGGACCGGGATCTTTGAGTTGATGGTCACTAACGACGAAATAGCCGAATTGATCGTTCGTCGCGCGCCGCTCGCGGACATCCGCGAGGCGAGCAAGGCAAACGGGATGAAGGAATTGCGGGAAGATGGACTCGACAAAGTCCTAGCCGGGATCACTACACCGGAAGAAGTTAAGAAAGTAGTGTTCACAGCGGGACACTAGCGAGCACGATAGCCGAGAAGTTTAGGCTTGGAGTCGGTCTCTGAGCTGTCAGTTCCCATTGTGGAGGTGTTTTAGTGCAAGAAGGTACCGTAGCGACTCAGATGCAGCCCCGTCCTGCTGTGAAAGCTCGTTCGCTGGACGAAGTCCATATTGACGACCTGCTGAGGCTTGTGGTCGAGCGTGGAGCATCGGACTTGCACCTTGCCGTGGGTGTGCCTCCGATCCTGCGGGTGGATGGTCAGCTCATGCCCACTAACTACGAGAAGCTGAGCCCTCGGGATAGCCAGAGATTGGTCTACGACATACTGACCGACGAGCAGATACAAAGATTCGAGGCGGATCTTGAGCTCGATTTCTCCTATGCGGTTGCCAAGCTCTCTCGGTTCAGGGTTAATTGTTTTCGTGACAAGGGTACGGTGGCGGTTGCGTTTCGGGTAATCCCGGCCAGGATACCAACTATACGCGAACTAGGGCTGCCGACCATCCTGGAAGACTTGACTAGAAGGCCGCGCGGCCTAATCCTGGTCACCGGGCCGACCGGTTCGGGTAAATCCACGAGCCTGGCGGCTATGGTCAACCAGATCAACACTGAGCGGAGCACGCACATCATTACCATCGAGGATCCGATCGAGTATCTGCATACTCACAAGTTCAGCATAGTCAACCAGCGCGAGCTGGGCCTCGACACGAAGTCGTTTGGGAATGCGCTCCGAGCCGCTCTGCGTGAGGATCCCGACGTCGTCCTGGTGGGCGAGATGCGCGACCTGGACACTATTTCTACGGCGATAACCTGTGCCGAAACCGGCCACCTCGTGCTCGCAACCCTGCATACGAACAACGCGCCGCAGACTGTTGACAGAATGGTGGACGTGTTTCCGCCCGCTCAGCAGGAGCAGATCCGGTTTATGCTGTCCAACAACCTGGAGGCAGTCTTGTGCCAACAGCTTCTGCCGAGAGCGGGGATGCCCGGGAGAGTCTGCGCCATGGAGGTCATGGTAGCGTCGCCGGCTATCCGAAACTTGATTCGCGAAGCCAAGGCGCACCAGCTCACATCGGTGATCCAGACAAGTTCGAATCTGGGAATGCAAACCATGGACCAGTCCCTCAAGGCGCTCTACCAGCAGGGCCAGGTTAGTTACGAGGAAGCTCTAACTCGCGCAATGAACCCCGAGGAGTTCAAAACCATGGCCGCATCGGCGGGACGTGCCGGCAAACCGGAGGCCAACAATTCGCGTGGCAAGTAACAAAGGCGTGGGGCCGGGCGGACCGGCGCCGCGCCAGAGGTGATCATAGTGGGGACTTTTGCCTACACAATTAGAGACGGAGCCGGCGTGCTAAGAGAGGGAACCTCTGAAGCCGACACCGAGAGCACGATAGCCCGCCGCCTGCAGGAGCAGGGCCACGTGGTCATGAAGGTCCGGCAAATCAGAGCCGCCAAGCCGAAATCGGCCGGGGGCGGATTTGGCCGTGTAAAGCTCAGTGACCTGTCCATTTTCTGCAGGCAGTTCTCCACAATGGTGGATGCAGGCGTTTCGTTGGTCCGATGTCTCTCGGTTCTGGGCGAGCAGACGGTCAGCGCCAAGCTCCGCCGTATAATCGCGGAGGTGGAGTCGGAGGTCCAGGCGGGACAGACGCTCTCCAAGTCCCTCTCCAAATATCCGAACGTGTTCAGCAACCTCTTCATCGGCTTGATCCACGCCGGCGAGGTCGGAGGCGCCCTTGAGGAAAGCCTCCAGCGGCTGTCCTTGTTCCTCGAGAAGGACATGGAACTCCGGCGAAAGGTCAAGGACGCCTTGACCTATCCATGCATCGTTTTGGTCGTAGCTCTGACTATCGTCATGCTGTTGGTGACCTTCATCCTCCCGAAGTTCATACTCCTTTTCAAGGAGCTTGGCATGGATGAAAACCAGATGCCGGTGACGACTGTGATGCTCATGAACTTCAGCCACTTCTTGACCAGCCGGTGGTACATCATGTTGGCCGCTGTGGTAGTCTTTGTCATATCATTCCGAATGTTTATCAACACAAGGATCGGACGCCGCATCTACGACCGGATCAAACTGAAGGTGCCCGTCTTTGGGAAGTTGAACCACAAGATCTGCCTGGCCCGGTTCTCTCGCACTCTCAGCACGCTTCTGGTCAGCGGGGTGCCGATCCTTCAGGCCCTGGAGACCGTTGCAGGGACCGTCGCAAATGAGATCATCGGGGACGCCATCTTAGAGGCGAGAACGAGGATCCGCGAGGGGGACAGAATCGGAGATCCGCTTCAGAAAAGCAAGATGTTCCCGCCGATGGTGGTTCAGATGATAAGCATCGGCGAGGAATCCGGCTCTCTCGACCAGATGCTTACAAAGATTGCGGAGTTCTATGAATCGGAAGTGGACGCCGCGCTGCAGAGCCTTACGGCGGCGATCGAACCTGTAATGATTGTGTTTCTCGGTTGTATAGTCGGCTTCATAGTCATCTCAATGTTCCTGCCGATAATCACGGTAATTACAGACTTGTCTCACGGCTAACTCTTAGGAAGAATACATCCGAACATGCCGGAATGGCTCGGCGTATCAATCGCCTTCATATACGGGGCAGTCGTCGGTAGCTTTCTGAATGTGTGTATATGGCGTCTGCCCAGGGATGAGTCGATCATCAGGCCCAGTTCCCACTGCCCGCAGTGCGATACTCCTCTGCGGGTGCGGGATCTGATCCCGATGGTCAGCTTTCTAGCCCAGCGGGGCAGGTGCAGGTACTGCGGAGCGTCAATCAGGTGGCGGTACTTCTCAGTCGAGCTCCTGACGGCCGTGTACTTCGGAGTTCTGTATCTCCGGTATGGGTTTGGGCTGGATTTCCTGGCTTACGCACTGTTCGGCGCGTCGCTGATAGCGATTTTCTTTATCGACCTGGAACACTGGATCATCCCGGACCAGTTGAGCGTATTCGGCATCGCGGTAGGGTTGAGCCGAGACGGGATCGGGCTTGCGCTTCGCACACGTGAGCCATACCGAATACCATTTCCGGGTGTGGAGAGCGGGCTCCCGGTGCCGCAGTCTATCGCGGGGATCCTGGTCTGTGGCGGGATCTTCTTGGCGATAGCAGTTGTCAGTTACTACGTATTCAAGAAGGAAGGACTGGGCGGCGGAGATATCAAACTGGCCGCCGCCATCGGAGCGAATTTGGCGCTCGGCCATGCGCTGCTTTCCTTCTTCCTGGCTGTCGCGGTTGGGAGCGTAATAGGGGTCGCTCTGATCGCGCTTGGGAAGAAGAGTCGCAAAGACTATGTGCCTTTCGGCCCAATGATGGTCGCGGGGGCGCTCGCCGGGATATTCTACGGCGAACAGATAATACGCATGTGGAAGAACTATGTCGGGCTCTAGGGCTGGTCCAACGCATCAGTAGGACGCGATGAGCCCGGGCAGCCCGGCGATGGAGGAATGTGAGATGATAGCGATTTCCAGGAGAGAACGCGGCTTTACGGTCATCGAACTGCTGGTAGTCATCGCGATTATCGGTGTGCTCGCAGCGCTGATCTACCCCGTTATAGCCTCTTCGCGCACGAGAGCCAAGCAGACTCAGTGTATCAGTCATCTGATGCAGGTTCACATGCAGCTGAAGCAATTCCAGCTCGACGAGCACAGGTACCCGGATTTCATCGCCAGCCCGGTCGATCCCGACGATCCAGTTCCTCTGGAGCAGAGCTCGGGCATGGTCAATGACCGGGTGGTTTCTCTCTTCCCGTACTACATCGACGAGGTGGGGATTCTAAGGTGCCCGTTGTCCATCCTTAACGGGGACAAGCGAGACTACGGGACGAGCCCGACGAGTGAAGACACGCTTGTAGATCCGCTGGCCGCTCTCCGACCGGGGCCGGGCGGCACCGCGTACAGGCTGTACAAGTACAGCAGCTATGACTGCCAAAAGCCGGAGTTTCATGATGATGGCGGCGACGACACCAAGGCCGAAATCCACTACTCGACGATTTGGCAGCGTGAAGACAATCCGGATGACGCGTTTCTGGCTGCGAACCCGGATTACGTGCGGCAGCTCCGGTGGCGCGGCCCTCCGAGCGATACTGTCGTGACCTGGTGCAGCTTCCACAGGGATACGTATGGCGATGGCACCCCGAAGGAGAGTAGCAAGGATCTCGTGTTGTTCTTGGATGGCCACGTGAAGCAGACGCCGACCGGCAGGGTGTATGACTGGACCACCGCGTGGAAGAGCGCGCGTCCGTGATCAGGTCACCAGAGTTCGACGCCTTCTTAACCGAGGCAGCCGTTCAACGGCTGCCTCGGTTTGCGTTTTATACGGCAGTAAGCCTTGTGGAAATTGGAACATTTGTCGAGTTGAAAAAGTCCTACAAGTGAGAAGGACCGCCGTGTCAGAGTATAGCGGAAACAGTAAGTGTTGCGCGCCCTCCGGCTCATCTTGAAGTACTGCCGGCTCGACGCCGGAAAGCAGAAAGCCAATAATACATAACAGGGATGAAGGCGGACAGGGGCGCTATGTTTTTGACTGACTTGGTTGGTGAAGCTAATGCGGCTTCCATATCGTTTTGAGGATAGGCGTGGCACCTCCCTGGTCGAGGTGCTCGTGGCGATTGTAGTGTTCCTCGTGGGGATAATGTCGGTCATCCGCATGTTCCCGCCCGGCTTTCTGGTTGTCAAGCACAGCGAAAACATCACGCTGGCGAATCGCCTGGCGCAGGCGGAGCTCGAGCGGTGGAAGGGCGTGGCGGCGAACCTCCCGGGCGGCATTCTGCCCTGGGGTTGGGACGAGGCAGCCGGTGTCTACACCGTGCTTCCGGACACCGACCCGGAGAATCTGCGTGAACCGGGCCCCCCGCTCCCCAGCGGGTTCAATCCGCACTACTACACCGACGTCAACAAGTTCCGCCACATCTACGCCGAAGCCACCAAGATACCTGTGCCGTCTCCCGTGAACTGGGATTATGGCTCGATATACGTGCTGAGCTTCAGTCCGATCGCGTTGGGTCTGGATGATTCGGTGCTTGTCTACAGTGGGCCCATGCGGCGAGCGGGGTGGTCTACCTACGCCGGGTGGGAAGATGTTCCTTCTCCTCGGAGCTACCACCACTACTACATTAACTATGACACGGGTGAGATCAAGCTCAGGCCCGCTCCTTACCGGCGGCAGTTTGTAATCACTTACTCGTATTGGGACGACAGTGCCGGCCAGCCGAGATTGGTGCCTGCGCTGAACCAGCCCATCGAAGTGCCCGCGAACGTTAAGGTAGCAGAGGCCCCAGGCCCCATCGGCATGGGCATCGAACGCGGAAGCGATTCGCTCCACCGTGGATTCGTGCAGCTCGATCCTGCTGGGCAGTGGGGCGCCGATCCGTACGAGTTCAAGATACTGGACCTCTATGCCGGTGTGTTGGGCTTCAACCCGAACGGCTACGGATATGAAGAATACACGGCCCGCGGCAGGGTGCCGCTTACCGCTTACATAGATTACAACGTTCTGGACTGGCACATAATCCGCGAGGACCGGAAGATTCCGGACCCGGACCATATCACCTCGCCGACGGACCTTGACGTGAAACTGACGCTGGGATTCATTAAGAAGCGGGGCGAGACCAACGAGTTCGACGGCACGCCGTACAGAGGCCTGGCGGGGTCGGCGCCTTACGGTTACCTCCCATACGACGTGCTGGCGGTAGACCTCGAAACCGGCGAGTGGTATAGTGAGCAGAGCCCGGAGCCGAGCACGGACGAGCCCGCGCTGCAGGTCAATTATAAGGACGGCATTGTCCACTTCCACCCGAACTTCGCCGGCCGGACGTTCCGCATCTACTACCGCGCGGAGGATGACTGGGCGGTGCAGGTCTTCAAGGCCTACGACATCTATCGCCGCAGCTATAACCGGGCGCTCGATCACCGGCAGTATTACTACCATAAGGATAACGGCAGGCTGTACTTCAAGAGGTGCTATGCTGGCAGTATCGTTGCCGTTGACTACAGCTACCGGGTCGCCCTGTCGGGTGGGGGTTACGGGGATCATACCGTTGCGGGAGATTCGTTCCAGATATCCCAGGCCACGGATCTCGGCGGGCTGTGCTACATAGATATGCTCGCAAGGATCGCCGACCTGCAGGGGGTGGCCAAGTCGGACCTCGCTATTACTCGGATCACGAAAGTTTACGGCGTATCGGTGGGCGCGAGAGTCATTTGGCGCGAAGGCGGCCGCGGCTTCCAGGCGGGGCGCTGGAAAAAGGTGGACTTGCAGACTTATCTTACCAGGGCGCAGGATTAGCGTCCTGCCATAGTGATTATGACGAGGGACGACTGCCCGTTCTTTTTTGGAACTAGTGTGGTTGGGTGCCGGCGCATGCCGCGCGTCGGCCTTGAAACCGGGCAGAAAAGAGACGTGCCGATGAAGTATCGAACGAACAACAAAGGATTCACGCTTGTCGAAATCCTTGTAGTGGTCGCGCTGACGATCGTCATCCTGGGGCTCGTATTCGTGCCGCTCATAAAGACCTTCGAGTTCACGCGCCGTGCCGGGATTATGGTGAAGGCCCAGGACAACGCACGCCTCGCTCTGCAGCAGGTCAGCCGGGACCTGGCGAATGCCATGTACGTGTTCGACAATACGAGGGTCCCTATCTACTTCCCGGTGAAAAACAGGCAGACTGGCGAGGTTGTTCCCGTCCCGGTCTACTACGCGAAGGTTGATCTGGTGCTTCCTCGGATGCGTGGGTACTGCAAGAGCACGGATCACCCGGTGGGGGTGTCGAGGGAGTACTCCAGGCACAAAAGCAACTCGCTTCTCGACGAGGCGTCGCCCACGTGTCCGGCGGATGGTTCGCGGCTCGAGCTGAGGCCCACTCAGCCGCTTGCCGCCGACATACTCATCGTTCGCTACTTCATAGGTCTCCGAGATCCAAGCACGCCTTACGCCAACGGGTTCAGCGAGAGATTGACCGACGCGCGCGACGATAACATGTACGTCCTCTACCGCGCCGAGTTCAGCCCGTATGACGCGAGGTTGTTCGATCAGAGTAGGACGGTTGCGGAGAACCTCGCCTATGAAAACTTCTTCTACGACCCCATCTACTCCGTGGAGTGGCAGAGGATCAGCCGGCCCGTGGTGACGCTGTACAACACCGACTTGGTACTTGTGAACTATGACGACGCGGGCAATCCGGTTATAACGCCGACGGTCAAGTTTGCTCCCACGGCGGTACGCAACGACCCAATGGTTCCCACCACCGAGGCGGACGATGATCCGGAGCACAGGGATGCGCCGCCGACGGTGTACAAGGCCTCCTACGGGCACTGGGTGCTGCCCTACGAAGTGATTCTGTTTCGCCAGGCGGGCGGCAGCACCGTTGTGTATACAGCGAAGATGTCGCCCGGCGGCGACTACATGGGTGTTTTCGACAGCGGCGACAACCTGGTGTTCAACATCACACGCTACCAACAAACTCGGGACGCCTCACCGTATGGGGCCGGGGTTATCTCGGGGCCCGGGGAGCCGAAACCGGAAGTCGCTTTCACCGTTGATCCCGTGAAGGCCACGGCAAGCTTTGCGTTCCCGGTAGTGGACCCGGCTCTAAGCGGCTGGATGGCGGTCAGCATCCGGGCGAGCACGGACGATATTAACCAGGCATACGAGGCCGGTGCGTTTCGGGACCGGTACCGCCGGGTGCTTGTGAATGTACCTAACAGCCAAGTGCTTTCTGGCGCTACCGTGGTGCCCGGCTCTGAAAAGGTCGTGGCGCCCGATGGGACGCCGGGCTCATCCTATGGACGATCACTCGAGTACAGCCGCGCGCCGCTTTACTTGTACGAGGCCGGCCTAAATCAGTACCAGCTCGACCTCGATTACCCAGTGGTTGACGCGAACGGCAGTAGTGTTCCAAACATGGCGGGCACAGCGGCCTTACTCTTCCATTCGTACCAAACGAACCAGCCGGGGTCCGGTATCCCCCTGCCGCCGGGGGAGGACAACGTGCTCGCGTTCTACGAGGTCCAGAACAACAAGAAGGGTGACAGGCTGCGAGCCAACTACGTCACGAAGAGTTTGATGACCGTTATCATGGGCATCAGGATGTACGATCCCAGCTCCGGGAAGCCGCAGACGGTACAACTGACGAACAAGGTAAGACTGAGGAATATAGCACGATGATCCCGATTCGTGGACTGCAAGAAATCAGCCTGGAGGATGAGCGCGGCGCCAGGGAGATGCTTGGCGAGAGTCGCGCGAAGCCGGACACACCCTTTGGCCGGCGAGGCCAGTCCCTGATTCTGGCGATGGGCGTCATGTTCTTGATGGTTTTCATCGGTGGTCTGTTCATCACCCTAGTCGCTAGAAACATTTCCAGGGCGCAGAGGAGCGGCGAAGTGCTCAGCGCACAGTACTTAGCGGAAGCGGCCATCCGATACGCTGACCACCAGCTCACGTACAGCGAGGATGGGGCCGACTGGCGCCCCGTACCGACTTACCCCGAGGTCGTAAGGGTATTGGCGGCAGGTCAGGACCCGACATCACTGTCCCCGCCGGATCGGCCGGACAACACAGACCCCGACTACTTTTGGCTGATGCAGGGTTACAGCAGGTATTCCTACGGGAAAGGCCGCTTCCTGATCCGGGTAACGTATGAGCCGCGGCTCGACGACGCGATGTCCAAGTTTATAAAGATCGAATCCGTCGGCCGCATAGGGGAGTTCATACCGGAAGACCCGACTACGTGGGGAAACCAGCAGCCCATCCGCCTCCGCAAGGAATTGGTCGCGTACAAGCCGATAGCCATAACCGACTATGCCCGGTTCGTGACAAACAAAGACCGGAGGCCGGGGGCGATTTCCCTGGGGACGCCCGAGTTTATCACTACTTTCGGCCAGTGGTATGACAGCAACAGCAATGGACGGAGAGACCTCAACGAGGTCGAGGGGGGCTCCATTCGCGTGAATGGTGACCTGCTGTGGCACGGCAGGAACTACATCGAGCTTGCCCCCGAGCGCAGCACCGACGTCGTCGAGGTCGCGGGGGACATCCGGCATAGCAAGCGTACGTCGGATGCTAATCCGGGTAGGGAATCGGTGGCGGCGGTGAACGGTATATT
>Ga0114930_10003466_pt1 | contig 13736 bp, 4 predicted proteins | sample AnhtaG_FD_87300 | JGI IMG/M metagenome (GOLD analysis project Ga0114930, IMG submission 87300) | Deep subsurface microbial communities from Anholt, Denmark to uncover new lineages of life (NeLLi) - Anholt_01485 metaG | ecosystem: Environmental > Aquatic > Marine > Oceanic > Sediment | place... | reverse complement strand
AGACTCGATTCACCCTTGGTACCGGTGGTTCCCTGTAGCCTAAGATTGCAATGGTCTAAGAATCTAAGAGTGCCGCCGGCCGTGGTCTGGTGGTTACGATTGCCGCTGGCCGTGTGCTGCTGTTCGGCAAAGACATTGAGCTTTTTGGTTAACTGATAGCCAGCCCGGGCCGCCCAGACATCCGCATCATAATTGGTCTCACTCTCCAGGCCCACTATCCTCTTCTCCGACTCCTGATGCCGGTATTCACCGGTGATAAAGTATTGTCCTTTTACCCCGTTAGAAGTAGTCCCGCAGGGCGGGACGCCCCCCGATGTAACATCGGGGTGACTTCTAACGGGGTGAACATAATTGGCCTGGACCATGGTCGTCTCGGTCTTCTCCGCACCGATATTGGCCCGTGAGGCGAGATTGCCCCGGGTAATATCATCGAGCTCCTGGACATCGTGCCGGGCGCTTATGGTCAAAGATTCTTCTTTTAGCATGGGCCTTAGACTAATACCGGCCCCGTATTTACGCGTTCCCACCTGGTTAATATCCTGGTAAGAAGAGAATTCCGGGTCTAATTGCTTATAATAACTGTTAAAGGTTACATCCCCCAGGGCCGGGGCACCGGTCCGGATGGGTTGACTCGTCGCCTTAATCGAATAGGCCGCGCCTTTATCCTGTGAGGGATGGACAATTTGATTAAAGTTTAGGCCGCCATCAGTCGAGACAAAGTTATTAACCGCCTCGGTCCGGGATTCGGCATATTCGGCTTGAATATTAAAGAGATCGCTCACCTTGATTAATGAGTCGACACTACTCAATTTATAATCCCGGTTATCTTTCTGTTCCTCAACATAACTACCGCCGATACTAAAGTCGAGTTCTCCCCAGGATGGTAATTCCTGATTGACCCGGGCACCGTAAGTACCTTCCCTAAAGTGGTATTCCGGCACCTCGTATTCATAGTCCATGACAACATAGACATGATTACCGTCCAGGATATGACTTGATATGATGCTGCCGGATTCGGTAATTGAATTAATCGGCCGGTAGAAGATGATCCGGCCATTAGAGTAATCAATATCATAGTCGATACCTTCATTCTTCATCGATGAAGATAAGACCATATTAGTGATCTTGTCCCTTGTCTCGACTATGACCTTTTCGCTGCCTTCGATTACGTGTTTGTGTTTGAGGTAATAGAGCGAGCCACCCGTGGCCAGGAATTCGGCATGGGCTGATTGTTGTAAGGCGCTCGCCCCAAAAGCCGTGACCTCGGTCTTTTTCTCTTCAAGCAGAGGTTTCTTATAAATAACCTTGGCACCATAAAGAGTACGGTTGTAGTTGGCGAGCTCGTTCTCGGTAAAGGCCGTATGATAATTACCCCATAACAGGGACGAGCCCGTTTCGATATCCTCGATCATTAAGTAAAGCACACCCTGGGTATTGGTTGCGTCAAATGATATATTAGAGGCATCACCGTAGACCGGATAGTATTTGTCCGGGTCTATATAGCGGAAGAGTTCCCTATTCTTACGGTCGGTATCCAAAGATGAAGTAATCAGGTATTTACCCTTGACTTTACCTTTTAAGTAATAGGCCAGGCGGCCCCGGGCATAGAAACCGTCATCAAACCGGTTATCGTGTTTGACGGGTTCGAGGTTACCCGTGGCATTGTTAGTCCCTATCTCACCGTCGCCCAAGGCGACGAGGAAGAAAGACGTGTCGGCCGGTTTTCCGGTCGGCCGGTCTTCCTGTGGACTGGTTGACCCCGATTGGGTTCCCGCCTTGGCGGGACTATCGCTCCGCTGGTCGACTGGCTGACCGGCTGACTGGCTGACGCCGAAGTTTATCTTATGTAACATCCCGGGTGTGACACGGACTACGCGGGGGTTCTCTGTAACCGCGAGGTTAGAGGTTAGAGGTTTGAGGTTGGACTCATTTCCAGCTTCTAACTTCAAGCTTCTAACATCTATTTTCAACAGATGCACCCCGGGTTTGACACCCGGTACGTGATATTTTCCATCCTCATCCGTGGTAATGACCGTGCCTTCTTCCATGGCGATTATGACACCGCCCAGGCCTTGCTCTCCATCGTCCTGGATACCGTTAGCATTGACATCAGCAAAGACCTTACCGATAATCGTACCAAGGTCAAATAAAGGATCGGGTACTACTTCCACGGTCTCTCTGGCAATGTTAGAGGTGCCCCAGACATTGCCGGGCAGGGCCGGGAAATAAGTGCAATAGGCCTTGTTCTGGTATTTACCGAAGGTGACACCGCTACCCACAACCAACTGATAAGATAAGGTCTTCATAGTACCTGTCGGTACACCATTAAGGTCAAAGTAGATTACGGTTCGGCCCTTTTTCTTGGTAGCCGGCAGTGTCTTGGTGATTGATGTCGCCGGCAATAAGACATTATCGAGATAGGCCGAGCCATCGATATACTTAAACCCGGGCGGGATAACGTCTACCAAGGTCGCGGTTACGGCCGGGTCAACACCACGGTTGGGAATGGTGATGTTATAGGTAATGATGTCACCGACAGTAACCTGTTTCTTATTGGCCTTCTTGGTGATGGCGATTTCGGCCGGATCGATCGTTGTGCCGATAGCGTAGATTTTATTATCAGCACAACCAATATATAATACTTGGCTGCTTGCTGTTCCCGTTAATGCTGGTGAAGAATAGATTGTGCCACCGGTTGTATAAGACCAACTAACCGCTCCGCTAGATTGAAGACAGTAAATGGTTTGATCAAAGGAAGCACAGTATATATTGCCATTAGTGTCAATTATTGGGGAAGAACGAATAGTATCAGTGGTGTAATGATTCCAGTTAATAGGTGGTCCACTGGGCGGGATAGAATAGAGATTGCCATCGTCCGACCCGAAGTAAATAGCGATATCCGTACCTCCGCTGGATGAAATGGCAGGTGATGAATAGATTGCACCCTCTGTTAAGTACCTCCATTTGAGTGTTCCATTAGAATTAATTGCGTAAAGATACTGGTCGTTGGAACCCACATAGATTGTTCCATCCGAACCAATTGCCGGCGAAGAGTAAATAAAGCCACCGGTAGGATAAGCCCATTTTAAAGTACTATTAGGATTAATGGCATACAGTTTAGTATCTCGTGAGCCCACGTAAATCGTACCATCGCTACCAATAGCTGGTGATGATTCAATCCATGCTCCGGTGGTAAAGGTCCATTTCAAGGTGCCGTTGGGGTTAATGGCATAGACCTTGCCGTTAGTAGCGCCAACGTAAATCGTACCGTCTGAACCAATGGCCGGCGAGGATTTAAGCCAGGAGCCCGTAGGGTAATTCCAGATCTCATCGCCACTAGTCGAATTGATGGCATATAATTTACCGTCACCGGCGCCGATATAGATAGTGCCGTCGAAGGCCAGGGCAGGAGAAGAGAAAGTAGAGCCACCCGCAGAATAAGGTGTCCATTTGTCCGTGCCGTCTGGTTTGAGAGCATATAGTTTATTATCATTAAGGCCAGAGCCAATATAAATAGTGCCGTCAGGGCCAATCGCTGGTGATGAAGCCACTTCATTGTCTGTAGAATAAGACCATTTTAACGTATTGGTCAATGGACCTGATTGATTACTTAAAGCCGTATGTTTGATATTATGACGGAACATGGGATGGGGTGCGGTAGGGTCTAAGACCGAACCGTTATCAATGACCCAGATTGTTTGGGTTGCTAAGGAACTATGCCCGCCGCTATCAATCACCTGTAATGCAATAGTATGGGTTCCGGTGATCGCATATGAATGAGATGCAGTTCTAACAGGACTAAACGCTGTGTCCCAGGTACCGTTGTTATCCCAGTCCCAGCGTACTTGTAGACTTGAGGCCGGTTCATGCGGGTCATAGGAGCTTGAGGCATCAAAATAGAAGGCAGTGGCCAGGGTGCCGGTGATGGGTACAGGATCGAATAATGCAACCGGCGGTATCCTTAACCGTTCTTCTTCATCCTCTTCTTTTTCCTCTTCCCGTTGCTGACGAGTATATTCAAGGTAGGCAATTACGGGTACGCCCACCAGGGCCGAATACCACAAGATGGAAGGCGATTCTTTGCCAATCGCCGAGGTGACTTTAGTGACAAAGGTTAAATCAGGAATATAAGAATCTCCTGAACCGGCCAGCTGCTCGCCCAGTTTTAAGAGGCCGTCAGGTGTCTGCTGATAATAGATAATCCGGAATCGGCCGCGTGGGCTGTAATTTATCAGCTTGAGATACTTTTGGTATTTGATTTTCTTGCCATCCAGCAAAACCTTTTCGGGTAGCCACCTTTGATGGACTATTTTCGGTGTGCGGCTCACCAGAATATCCTCTTTACAGCGCGCATACATAACGTAATAGTAATAAGCCTTTTCCTTGGTCAGTGTTTTCTGCAGTCTTTTAAAGACGATCTGGTCTACGTCGCTGGTCGGTTCCTGCCAACGATAAAGCACTTCCAGGGTTCCTGTCCGCCGAACAAGTTCTCCGGAAGGCGGGTCGTTTTTAGCTGAGGCGCAGATGATGGAAGCCAGGCAGATAAAAACAGTTAGGATAATAGTTTGCCAGCTAAAATGGTTTGGGTTGTTTGTTTTCATCAAACGCTTTATCATTTCTCACCCCGTTAGAAGTTACTTGCCTAAAGCGAGGGCGGTCGTCTAAGACGACCTGCTTCTAACCCCGTTAGAAAGTTAGCTGATATCATTGGAAGAACTATGACTATCATTCTTACTATTATCATTGGACTTTCTAACGGGGCTAACGGGGCTCACGGAAATTTAGTTTTTTGGTTGGTTTGGTAATAACCGAACGACCACCCGAATCGCTGTATTCCGAGAGCAGGATCATGGTGCGGTATTCGTCTTCTACCAGGAAGAATTTAACCAGTCCGGCCAGCGGGATTTGGTTTGAATACCAGACATAACCGAAATTGTCCGAATCGGGGATATCAAAGAATACCTTGATACATTCTAAGGTGGTTTCTTTGCCGTTAAGGGTTAACGCTATTTTCTCCGTTGTTGTTTCCTCTTCCGGATCAATTAAGCGGGTAAAGGGTATAATATTAAGTTTTCCGGTCATCTCTTCGAAAAGTGTACTGCGCCTAATCCGGGTTTTTAACTCCCACCAGCGAAGATTTATTTCCACTGCTTCGAGGTTGCCGTACTTAAGGATTAAAACCTCAGGCTGTGGGATACCAGCTTTATCAATCATGAATTTAATGATACGTTCCTGTTCTTTATTTTCGTTAATCAGGAATTCGACCCAGACAAACTCTTCTTTGCCGAAATGGGGAATAATCTCCTTCTTGATCACGGAAAGTTTGAGGTTAGATTCGGATAAAGCCTTGATTCCTTCTGGTTTGTTGGTGTCTAAGTCGGTTTCTCGGGCATAACGCTTGATCTGGTATTTAACCCACTGACCAACCGAAAATTCAGTGGGTTTCTCTGGTTTAGGTGCTGGTTTTTCATCCGAGGGTTCCCAGGTGGCCCATAGGCCAAGAGATAGTAAGATAAAGCAACCGGTAAATATTAATAAGCGATACATCTTTTCTTTTTTCCTAAATAGCCCCGTATAAATTTATATACGTAAAGTATAATATTATGTTATACTATAGGTATAGTGGAATATTGCCAACTATAGTCGGCTGTATACTAAAGTATAACATAATGTTATGCCTGTGGTATAATTCTCTTCCTTCAAACAGCCTACTATACTTTAGTATAACTGGCCAATAATTGACCGAGTCTTCTGGGCGAGACCGTAATACCCCAGTTCTTTTTTACCCATCGGGCCAGACGCTGATAAGTCCATCGTTCCCGCCTGAGGCGGGTCTGAAGAGTTCCAACAGGGTCGCCTCTGGCGACTTTAGTTTGACGCTTCATCTGCCATAATTTAGCCCGCTGGAGTTGGGTTAACCGCTTTGAGACGGGCCGGCTTAATAAACCCTTCACGCCCTGCTTTTGATAGGCCGCAAACCATGACCAGATGGCGCGGATTGAACACTTATATTTTTGGCTTAACTCCTGGACTGATTTGCCTTGAGATGAATACCAGATGGCCTGGGCGCGCTTTCTCGTCAACCAGTCAGGTGGCTCACGGCTAACCACGGCCCGCATAAATGACTCTAATTCCACTCGTTGTGCCGGCGTTAACCTGATATAAGAATGAAGTCTTGACATACCCAAAAGGAAATTTCACTGCACGATTCAGCTATCCTACGCCCGTACGGGCTACGGAGTAGCGACGGACAGCCCTAAAACGAATTAAATACATATTCTCTGTAAACTGATTGAGCGGATTTAGCTGATTTAGCCGATAATCTGTTCAATCTGTTTAATCCGCTTACTAAATTGTTTTATTCTTGTCTCAATCGTCTACTATTCGCCAGAACCGCATTATATTCGAGATAGGAAGTGCCTTATTTTCGAGATAGACCGAAAAGGTCACGATTGAATATGGCGAAAACGAATTAAAGGCATCTATACTCGAATTAACCGCATAACTTCATCAAGGGGGTAGGGGGACACCCTCCCCATACCAAAAATCGAAATGGTCTCCTCAGCGAAACGAAATCGTCCCCTCAGCGAAACGAAATGGTCTCCTCAGCGAAACGAAATGGTCTCCTCAGCGAAACGAAATCGTCCCCTCAGCGAAACGAAATGGTCTCCTCAGCGAAACGAAATCGTCCCCTCAGCGAAACGAAATCGTCCCCTCAGCGAAACGAAATGGTCTCCTCAGCGAAACGAAATGGTCTCCTCAGCGAAACGAAATGGTCTCCTCAGCGAAACGAAATGGTCTCCTCAGCGAAACGAAATCGTCCCCTCAGCGAAACGAAATGGTCTCCTCAGCGAAACGAAATCGTCCCCTCAGCGAATCGAAATGGTCTCCCGTAAAAAATGAATTAGGGTGGGTAAAAAATCGCTCGCTTCCTTAACAAAAACCGTTCTCTCCCGTAACAAAAACCGTTCTCTCCCGTAACAAAAACCGTTATCCCCCGTAACAAAAACCGTTATCTCCCGTAACGAAAACCGTTATTTCCCGTAACGAAAACCGTTATTTCCCGTAACAAAAACCGTTATTTCCCGTAACAAAAACCGTTATTTCCCGTAACAAAAACCGTTTACTTATTCGTGGCATATTTGACATTACCATCCGTGGCAATTATTTCCTGATATGCAATATGCACCTTGTTAGTGGAATCTATGGCAATGGAAGAATATGCTCCCACATCACCAGCACTGTCAATCGTAGTAATAACCCAACTACCTGAGGCATTCGTGGCATATTTAAGAGCTTTGTTTGTCATATCGTAGTAACTGATATGTATCTTGTCATTTAAGTCTCTGGCAATAGCACCACCCCCTACCTCGTCTGCGCTATCAATCGTGGTAGTAACCCAAACGCCACTGGCATTGGTAGCATATTCGAGGTCTTTGTTGATATAATCATAATAACTGATATGCACCTTGTCGTTTGAGTCCACAATGATAGAGGAATTCCCTCCCACAGTTCCAGAGTTGTCAATCGTGGTGGTAACCCAGGTACCGGTGATGTTGGTGGCATATTTGAGGTACTTGTTGGTATAATCCATATAACTGATATGAACTTTATTATTTCCGTCCGTAGCAATGGAAGTCTCATTTCTTACCTCCGTGGTATTATCAACCGTGGTGGTGACCCAGGTGCCTGTAATGTTAGTGGCATATTTGAGATAGATACCAGCCAGATAACTAATGTGTACCTTGTTGATAGTATCCACGGCAATATCGTTCCATCTTCCCACATCCCCGGTCTCATCAATCGTGGTATGCACCCAACTCTCCGAGGCATTCGTGCCATAATAGAGGTCTTTATAACTAACACTATCATCATTATAACTGATATGGACCTTATCGTTTTTATCAAGGGTCATAGAAGGATGTGCCTCTATATCCACATTATCAAGCGGGGTAAATACCCAACTACCAGAGACATTGGTAGCATAGTTGATGTCATTAAATGGGGGGTAATAAAGATAACAGATATGCACCTTATCATTTGAGTCCACGGCAATGGAAATATTATAATTACTACCTTGCCCTCCACTGTTACCAATAGTGGAGATAGCCCAGGTGGTAGTGCCACTAACCGTATTCGAATACGCCGAAATTCCTGCCGAATTATAGGCATATATTTTGTAATAATATGTGGCAATCTCTAATCCTGTATTAGAGTAAGAGGTAATATTAGGTCCGACTATATCGATCTGGGCATAGGTTCCCTCAGCACCAGTTTTACGTTCTATCTTAAAGCCGTCATCGTTATTAGAATTATCAGTCCAAGAGAGATCGATCTGAGATGAGGATACTGCATCGGCAGTCAAACCAGAAGGGGCATTAGGAAGGATTCCACTGCTACCGATAGTGACATCATCATCGTCGTCATCCTTTTCCCAGGGGCATTTGAGGCCCAGCATTAATAAGGCAATCCCTATAAGCAGGATAAGTGTAACAACCGTTAAGTTATTCCTCATAAAATACCTTGTTTCTTACTTTCCGGGTAATATCTTCTTGATGCTGTCCGTGCCTTTGAAAATGTATACCTGTTGCCCCACTTTGTATTTTCCTCTTACCACAAATTCAATATCTATTTCTTCGCCTTTTTCGGCCAGTGCCGCTTCTATGTCTTGCCTACGGAATTTCATAATCATCATTGTTCCATCATTACTCAGTTCCATCCTTTCATGATGCGCCCCATCGCAGGTAGCATCGATAATATTAGCCACATCATATCCCGCTGGTAATTCCACGAAGGCAGTTAAGACGCCGGGGTTTACCTTGAGGCTCTCTGGTTTAAGCGTGACTATAGCGGGTACAACCACTGTAAACCGAACACTCTTCCAAGCAACATTGCCTGAACCGTCTATTGCCATTACGGTCAAGGTATTTTCACCTAAGCGGTTAGACAAGTCAATAGTATCTTCAGCATAAACCTGTCCATTAAGTGTTACAATTGTGTAACTAATTCCAGAAGTAATCTCATCTATTACCGGGTCTTCCGCGGTATAGGTAATAGGTATTACGGTCGGCTGAGCATCGGTAAAGTTGGGATATTCAATTGGCGCAGGTGAGGTAATGGTTATCGTCGGTGGGGTAGTATCGGCACCGGTAAATAAAGCAAACAACGATAGATTGAGCACTTCTGCGATTATCTGATGATTAATTAAGTCAATCCGCTGAGGCACAACATCCGCCCAGGCCGGTGGAATTAAAGCGGTATCCCAGAAACGAAGTAACAGGGTTTCGCTAACATCACCCACGATGGCGGGGTCATAATTAAATATTAAAAGGGCGGGTGAGTTCGGCAGAAAAGTAACCGGTGGTGTCGCAATGATATCGTAAATCTTACTCTGGATGTAAACTGATGGTTGATTTGTTACTATTGCTTTAACCTCGTCAGTTAGTGTGGTCGGGTCTACGGTTTGGATATCAATATCCACCAAGCCTGGGGTTGCCGGATTATAGTATACGGTAACTTTTCCATCGTCAGAAAACTTTTCCAGTGTATTGTCTTTACGAAGAACTATTGTGCCGGTTTTACTATTTCCCCTTTGGGGAGGTGGAACACCAACCTGGGCTATCTCATAGTAATATAGCCCGTCATTGACAAGGGTACCCCCACCGGCAAAGAAAAGCGCGTCAGTTCCATCCCACTGTTCGCTTCCGAATGCACCCACGCCTTGATTATCATATTTGACATCTGAATCCGTAATTATTATGTCTGCTATGACTTCTTTTTTCTTTATACTCATCAAGATGTCAATAGGCGGGGTATATGTGTTTATGTTGGTAAACTGAATAGTTGCGGTCTCATTAAAGGGAGGCGCCGGACGGAATGGATAAGGAATATCTGATCCATCGGTAATTACGACTAATTGGGAGTCAACTTCAACTTGGGGATTACCAGGTAATGCAGGCCCCACCGTTTCTCCTGCGAAACCTATGGCGGTTATCTCAATACCATATTTATCATCAAGTACGGAAGCACCAAAATCATCCAGCCCATCCCAAATCTCATAGTTCAAACCAGCCTCTCTGGGTTGATTATCTACCAGGGTGCGAACTGCTACTCCGCCATCCACAAGTTCAAAAGTAAGAAACTCCGCCGGTTCTGATAATACATAGGAAATAGTAGAAGTTTCTCCAAATTGAGGATTGAAACCGGAAGGAATAGCCTTTACGTTTTGTATTGCAAATTTCTTGATATTAATAACAAAGGTCGTAGTAGCGGTAACTGATGTATTTCCGGCCAGGTCACTGGCATTGGTTATGGTAACCGTGGCAATGCCGTCGCCGGTAGATATATTAATCTCATAATCATTAGTGACCGCATAGGTGTCATTTGTGTAAGTTGTGGTTGACCATATTCCGTTAAGAGTACAAGACTGAGGACCAATTATACCAGTTGGATCATAGTAAACCGTTGGGGCGTAGGAGATGTCCATAGTTTCACTGAAGGTAGTTGTAATGGTTAATGTACCCGTAATTACTGGTGTGACACCATCGCCAAGGCCTGCTGGGTCTGGATCAACCGTTATGCTGGTTATGGTGGGTGGAACTCTATCTATAATGAAGATTTGGCTGGGAACAGGATCAGTCCAATTCTCTGCGGCATCTTTGGCCCTGACCCAGACGGTATGCAGTCCCTCAGTAATAGTGCTTATATATATTATCGCTTTTACGGTCTCGGTTGGAGTATCAAACCCCGTCACAGCATACATTTGATGGGCAAAGCCGGGTGCTGGTTCGGGTGGAATCTCCCAATCGCCATAGAATTCTGCGTCAACTATATCACTCACTGCATTTACATCAACGGCGGTAGCAGTAATGACCGGATCCTGGTTGGTCGGATCGGGCTGGATGGTTATGTCAAATATTACTGGCGAGGTATTATCAATGGTAACACTAATGCCCGGAGATTCAGAGGTTCCGCCGGCTCCATCATCACATTCTATGGTAATCGTGTGTCCGTCGTCTTCAAAGGAAGTCGAGTAAAAGGTAATCGTACCTGTAACACCGCCTGCGGTATTAGTTAGCGTGATGCTATCAATAAACCAGATACCGTTAATCCGGACGGTAACCTTAACATCATCATTATCCGTATCGGTTACGACAAAGGTAATATCAATTGTTCCGCTCAGATGCGTGCCGGTGATAGGCGAGATGACCTCGCACTCTGGTGGCTGATTTGGTAATGGAGTGGGTGGACCTATTTGCCAGCCGTTTTCGACTAAATAAGGATACCTATCTACAACATTCGCTGCATTGCTGTCATAGGGCGGTTCATCTATTTCAAAGCGATGGAACCCTGGAGCTTCGGTATGGCCCCAATAATTACCTTCAAGTAGTGTGGGGTGATAGAGTTCAATGGCTTGGTTAGAATAAACATTAAGGCTGTTATTACAGATATTGTTATGGTAAAAAGTATTACTTTCCCCGGTACCCGCATTTATTAAGTAAACTCCGTAGCGATTGGCACGAATCGTGTTATTACTAAAAGTGTTTTGAGAACCTGTCGCAAGCTGAATACCTGCTCCCAAATTTGAGCCGATGATATTCTCGGTTATCAGATTAGATTGCGTGCTCGCTAAATCCATTCCGTAGAGACAAGAACTAAAATCATTACCCCGGATTTCATTATTATCGGAGAATGAAACCTGAAGCCCTCTTATACCTCTGCCTTGGTTATTTTTTACTACATTATTATGTGAATAATTAAAAAGGAAAAACGCCTCAGGCCAGGCAGTGACATTATTATCTTGAATTGTATTATAGGTACTAAAATAAAGCCCTATGCCGTTAAATCCGCCTACATAAACCGTATTTTTTTGGATAAGGTTCTTGTAGGAATAAATAAGGTAAATCGCCCCTTCAGATCGGTAGTAAATTTTGTTATCTTCTACAGTATTATAATATGATTCGTAAAGTCGAATACCATCATGAGTATTATAAGTAGTATTACTGGCAATAGTGTTGAAGGTGCTATATGCGAGAGAAACCCCAAATCCTCCATAACTAATACTATTTTGTGAAATGGTATTCCTAGTACTATAATAAAGATAAATATCATGCATAAAGGCGAAGACTACACAATTTTTAATGGTGACTCCTCTCCGTCTATTTAGATAAATCCCATACCCGGTGTAAGTACCATTTATACTATGATTCTCGCCCGTGTCAGGGTCTTCTCCATCAAGGGTAATATTATCCGCTTGGATGTAGATACTTTCATTAACATCCCTAGTTAATTGACAGGTGGTTGCGTTAAGCCAGGTGCCCACGGTTTTAGAGATAACCTCGTCCCTGGGATCATCCCGGCCCCAAATATTTATGGTCGCGGCGTGTGAGAGGAAATAGACGTGATGATTTTTGGCGAGGTCTTGCGTGTAGGTATATTTGTCCTGGTCGTCAGGGATAAATTGTTCCAGCTTAAAACCATCTTGATGTCTGAAGATGGGCGGGGAAGTCCCGTTGACCTTATAAGGTTCTAACCCAGATATAGTGATAAGGGTTTCGGTTTTTGTGGTTGTGCTCACGGGTTCAATATGGTAACTAATGGTGCCCGTCATTGCTTCTAATACGAGATGAATGACTTCTGAAGACACTATTTTCAGGTTAGGCCAGTACGGATTCCTATCCAGGCCAAACTCGGTGCCTATGCTATCTAATGGAAAATGGTAACCGTCCTGCTGTAATTCAAATGGTGGCGGTGACTGAGAAGAACCCGAGACGACATCTCCATCTTCACCCGATACCAGATTCAGAGCGAGGATACTAAAGATTATTACGCCGGTTATCAGTACTAATCTGTTCAACCTATTTCTAAACCCCGTTAGAGATAGGTCGCCAACCCGTCCCGAACCGTGACGGGTCGGGAAGGCGACCGTATTATCGTGACGGGAAAGACTATTGACCCTTTTTGGCTTACTATTTATCTTCGACCTATATGCTATATTATTATTAATCATCTCTAACGGGGTAAACATAATTACCCCTTTCTTATTCTTATAAGACTAAGTTACGAAATTGGTTATTCTTTAGGAATTGCCGGTTGGTCTTGGTCGGAATGATAGTTGTATACATATATGTAGTTAATTATAACCAATTTGCCCGTGCTGTCAAGTGAGAAATTATTTTTAGGCCGAAATATTCCTGCCCTATTTCTTTATTATACCTAGGGCCTGTACGGGTTATACTTTACGTATATAAATGGTTTATTCCCTTGCCGTCATTCCCGCCCCGGCCTCCGCCGGGGTAAACTCCGGCGGGAATCCAGAGGAGAACCTGGATTCCTGCTATCCTACGCTATTCCATAGCTACGGAGTAGCGACGGATAGCTTTCGTAGGAATGACCCCGACATCACGTCGGGGAGTGACGACAGAGCTCTAAGGCGAAATCAGCATGGCATCTCCATAACTATAAAAACGATATTTCTTTTGGATGGCAATATTATATGACTCTAAAATTTTATCTCGTCCGGCTAAAGCAGAGACCAGTAATAAAGGGGTACCACGCGGTAGATGAAAATTGGTGATCAGACCATCAACTAATTTAAATTGATAACCGGGATAAATAAAAAGCCTGGTCCAGTCATGGTGAGTTGTTTGGTTATCCATTGGTTGTAGTTTATCTGCCATGGTTTCCAAAACCCGGCAGACTGTTGTGCCCACGGCAATGATTCGTTTGCCTCGTTT
>Ga0114930_10003465_pt1 | contig 13736 bp, 10 predicted proteins | sample AnhtaG_FD_87300 | JGI IMG/M metagenome (GOLD analysis project Ga0114930, IMG submission 87300) | Deep subsurface microbial communities from Anholt, Denmark to uncover new lineages of life (NeLLi) - Anholt_01485 metaG | ecosystem: Environmental > Aquatic > Marine > Oceanic > Sediment | place... | reverse complement strand
GAAGGTAAGCCCTTCATCCATGCTCATGCGGTCTTAGCGGGGGATGATTTCAAAGCCTATGGAGGACATCTGTTATCTTCAAAGGTCAGCGCCACGGTCGAACTGTGGGTTAATACCTCAGGAGAGGAGTTGAAGAGGTTCTATGAGCCCCACCTGAAGATGAACCTCCTTGAGGTTTGATCACTGGAAAGAGCTTTTTTGTCTCAGGAGTCTGGTCAGGTAGTACCAGATGGATTGAGCAGCTCCGGGAACCCCCTTCCACAGGAGCCTTTTTTTGAGCCTGGTATAGGCTGGCTTTTCCAGGAGAAGCTGGAGAGCAATCTCCCTGAAGTTGTCACTGGCAGCTGCCAGTCTTAACCCCATCTCCAAAAACCAGGGGGAATAAAACCGTCTCCTCAAGCGAGCTGCCTTCCGGAGCTCACCTAAAAATTCCTCCTCCAGCATCCTGTCATACTCCCCAAGTTCCCCTTTGAGGATAGCTTCAGCCAGAAGCTGAGCAGATTTCAATGCATAGTAAATCCCTTCTCTGGTAAGAGGGTCAACCAGCCCGGCGGCATCCCCCACCAGCGCCCAGCGCTCGCCCGAAAACCTCTGGCGCAATAGCTCCTCTGCCCTCAGCGAGGGAACCAACGCCCATTTTAAGCTGGCTTCCTTTGTTCCTCTTGTCGGGAGACATTCCGAGATGAACTTCCGGAGGAGAGTTTCCAGCTGATGGCTCTCTATCTGTCCCAGAGGGGAGCCTATGCCCACCGAGGCATTTCCCGGGCGGGGAAACCACCAGATATACCCTTCCACTCCCGAAAGGAAACAGACCTTTGCCCTCCCCTCAAAATCCCCCATAATATAACTCACCACTGTAAGGCTCAGGTCCCGGGGGTCAAAGTTCCTCCACAGCTGCCGACGGACAATGCTCTTTACCCCATCAGCTCCTACCAGTAGGTCTGCCGAATAGCTCCCATGGTCAGAAATAACCTCCCATCCCCTTTTCCTTCTTTCCACCCTCACCACCTTTTCCGGGATAAAGCTTGCCCCTAACCGCATGGCCCTATCTATAAGGAAGCGACTCAGTTCCTTACGGGAGAAGACATAAAAAGGAGAAGGAAGCGAAAAGGTATAAGCTCTCCCTCTGGGAGAGACAAACTCAACAGAGTGGACTTCTCTTTTAGCTATCTCCTGACTGTCTAAAAAGGGGAACTCCCTGATAGTTTTTGAGGCAATCCCACCACCGCAGGGCTTCTCATAAGGGGCAAGATGGTCAAATAGTAGGTTGGAGCATCCTTTCTCAGCCAATAGACCCGACAGATAAGCACCAGCCACCCCAGCCCCGACAATAGCGACTTTCATAATAGGTAGCAGAAGAACCTTGCTCTAAAAGGTATCGGTCTTCTTCCCTATAAACCTCAAGATAAGGATCAACAATATTCCCCCTATGGGAACAGTAATGAGGGGACTGATGCCATAGCCCATGGGCAAATAGCCTATAAGGGCGCTCACCACACCCACGGTAAAGGCATAGGGAATCTGGGTTTTCACATGGTCTATATGGTCCGAGCCGGATGCCATGGAAGAGAGTATGGTGGTATCAGAGATAGGTGAGCAGTGGTCACCAAAAGCCGCCCCGGCTAACACCCCGGCAATTGAGCCAAGGAGAACCGATTCCGATATCGCAGGACTTAAACCCGCCGCCAAAGGCATTTTGTACCCCAGAGGAATTACAATAGGCATAAGGATAGCCATAGTCCCCCAGGAGGTTCCTGTAGCAAAGGCGATGGCACATGACAACATGAAAGAAACCATAGGAATAAGATGAGGTGACAAGATGCTTCTGCTGACCTCCACCACATAATTAGCCGTTCCCAACTCCTCGCATATCCCCCCGATAGCCCAGGCAGACAGCAGGATAATGCATGCCATAATCATCGACCTTATCCCCTGAACCCAGCCTTCTAAAGACCTCCGAAGGTTCAAAATCCTCTGACTCATGGCCATAACAATGGCAAGCACGGAGCCGATAGTGAAAGCCCACAAGAGCACTTCAAAGGAGTCCCCGGCTCCGAAAATCTCGTAGCCTGGGGCACTGCGAACATAGGCAGCCCCTTTTTCCGCTTTTAGATTGGATAAGCCGGTGAGATAGAGACCGGAAAAGGTTATAGCAATTACCGCTGCAAAGGGAACCACAGCGTTAACCCATCTGCGGGGCGCCTCTTCAGGGGGCGGGGTCAGGGTTGTCTCCGGGTCGGCGATGGGCACTGCGTAGGGTGCTATTACCTGTCCGGTAGTCCGGCATCTTCTCTCAGCCTTATACATGGAGCCGAAATCCCTGACCATTATGGCAGCTGCAAAGCCAAAGATAAAAGTAAAGATTGGGTAAAAGCGGGAGGGGATGGTCTGGAGGAAGGTGATATAAGCATTGCGGCTCACCCCCATGGCGGCAAAGCCGTCGCTTATCAGTGAGAGCTCAAACCCAATCCAGGTGGATATAACAGCAATACTGGCAATACAGGCGGCTGAGGAGTCAACTATGTAAGAGAGCTTCTCCCGCGAGATCCTCAGCTTATCGGTAAAGGGGCGCATGGTGTTGCCCACAATGAGGGTATTTGAATAGTCGTCAAAGAAGATCAGTACACCCACTATCCTGGCAACAATTTGACCACTGCGGGGGGTATGGGCAACCTTGCTTATCTTTTCCACCACCCCGTGCATACCTCCCGAGCGGTAGACAACCCCTACCATTCCTCCCAAAATAAGGGAGAACATAATAATAAGGGCATGGGTTCGGTCGGTCATCGCCTGCAGATAATAGTGGTCTACCACGCGGAGGAAGGCAGCAAAGGGACGGAAGTCATATAGAAATAAAGCCCCCAACCATACACCAGAAAAAAGGGCGACAATGACCTCACGGAAGCTCAGAGCAAAGACGATAGCCAGCAGGGGGGGTAGGATGGACAAAATTCCGGGAATCACCCGATTCTGTCTGACGATCTCTTGCTTGCCCACCTGCAGGGTGAGCTGCACCCTGCCACTATCGGACAGTCGTATCTCCTCAGACTCGTAAGGATGCGGTCCCTTAAGCTCCCCCCTGATAAGCACCCCCTCTCTGGAGAAGCTGAGTGTGAAAGGGATTACCACTCCCGGAGGAGCCCCTTCGGCTTGTATGGTGACCGTGAAGGGGACGTTAGATAAGATTACCCGAGGGGCTTCGAGGCGATAATTATAGGGGTAAGCTTCAACCTCATCCCCTTTTAGGAGAGGTTTGTTGAGGAACAAAATAAAAAAGGTTATAAAGAATAACAGGCATAGCGTTGACTTTGGCGAAAAGTTGGACATCCACCTAATCCCCAGAGGTAGAACTGCGAAGCGAGTTGTCCTCTTCGTCAACCAGTAGTGTTAAGGTGTCTCCTCCTTGGGAGGCCTGATAAAAACCGCAACTATTTTAGCTTCTTTATCTTGTTCAGAGCTTTATGGTTCCCCATTACTGTCAGATGATCTCCCGGCTGGATAATCTCATTGGGCAAAGGGAGAATAACATTATAACAGGATTTCCTCTCCCCGGTGGCTTTGGGATTTTCTCGCTTGATAACGATGACCTGTATATTGTGTTTGCGCCTCAGGTCGAGATCCCGAACTGTCTTTTCTATAAAGGAGGAGGGAGCTCTCAGCTCCACCATCTGAAGGTCTTCCCCTATATCTATCTGGTCGTAAACATTCGGGCTCCCCAGCCTTTTAGCCAGTCGGATTGCCATATCCTTCTCCGGGAAGACGACCTCTGTAGCCCCTATCTGGGTCAGAATCTTAGCCTGGTCTTCATTAGCCACTTTTGCTATGATATTTTTAACCCCGGCTTCTTTGAGGAAGAGAGTCACCATCATCGCGCTCTCAAACCCCTCCTCCCCCAGGCTGATAATGGCAGCATCTACATCTTGTATTCCGATAGCTTTTAAAGTCTCCTTGTCAGTGGCATCGGTCAGGATGGCCTGGGTAACAATCTCCTTGACGCTTTGAATCTTCTCTTTGTTGGAATCGATAGCTATTACTTCGTGTCCATCAGTGGCGAGGGTTGCGGTAACATGATAGCCAAATCCCCCTAAACCAAGAACAGCAAATACTCCCATCTCCTTTTACCAAAAAATAATCCCTCACTGCCAACAGCAGTAACGGAGGCGAATTAACCCAAAGTTTCCGTACCCTAAGGACTTTTCTCTTTCTGCGTCTCGGTCTCCTTGTCCTGCGTGGCTTTCAGTTTGAACTCCTCTCTTATCTTTTTCTCCAGAGTCTCCCGAATCTTAGTATTATTCTTGATAAATGTACGGGCATTTCCCCTTCCCTGACCGATACGCTCTTCGCCAAAGGAGTACCAAGCACCTGTTTTGGTCACTATCTGTCTTTGAACTGCAAGGTCCAGAAGGTCCCCCTCCTTAGAGATTCCCTCCCCGTAAAGAATATCAAACTCCGCCTCCTTGAAGGGGACGGCTACTTTGTTCTTCACCACTCGGACTCTGGTCCGACTGCCGATAATCTCCTCGCCCTCTTTTATGGTGCCGATCCTGCGGATATCGAGACGGACTGAGGAATAAAATTTCAGGGCTCGCCCACCGGTAGTTGTCTCGGGATTGCCGAAGAAGATGCCGATTCTCTCTCGAATCTGGTTGGTGAATATCAGGGAAGTGTTCGACTTGGATACCAGTCCCGCCAGCTTCCTCAGAGCTTGAGACATCAGGCGCGCCTGCAGTCCCATATGGGCATCCCCCATATCCCCTTCAAGTTCCGCTCGAGGCACTAAAGCAGCTACCGAGTCAATCACAATCGCACTAATGGCACTACTTCTGACCAGCACCTCAGCAATCTCCAGAGCCTGCTCCCCGTTATCGGGCTGTGAAACCAGCAGATTATCTATATCCACCCCCAACTTCCCAGCATAACCGGCGTCTAACGCGTGCTCCGCATCAATAAAAGCAGCTACCCCCCCCGCTTTCTGCGTCTCGGCAATAATATGGAGGACCAGGGTTGTCTTTCCCGAGGCTTCGGGACCGAAAATTTCGGTGACCCTCCCCCGAGGGATACCCCCTACCCCCAGAGCAGCATCTAATGAGATGGAGCCGGTAGAGATAGCAGGAACATCTATCACCGCACCCTTGGAGCCCAGCCACATAATAGACCCCTTGCCAAACAGCTTCTCAATCTGGAGCAGAGCTATATCAATCGCTTTGGAGCGCTTATCAGGATCAGAAACCATTTTGCCTCCTTTCTTTTAATTTGGATATATATTAAAACAATTCCTTTCCCATGTCAACTTAATTAGAAGAATCATCTCCCTCGTTCCAGAGCGCACCCTCAGTTTTGTCCTTGGCTGAGTTTACCGCTCCCTCCCCCGGCGTTGGTGATCGATATGTAACCTGCTCCTTAAGGTTTGGGAACTTTTCCGTCTTATCACTTCAGGGACATCAAGGTTGTTCTTCAACTTATTCAGGTCGACATTGTTTAGCTTATAGATTAGACCCATGGAGACATTTACGGGGGTTTTGGGGTTTTTGACCAGGTTGTGAACGATGGGATACTTGCCCATCCACTCCCTGTTTTCAGCAACGCCACGTAACACCTCATCGCACACATTGCGCATATTAGCGATGCTCTCTGCCTCCTGGTCTCCCAGTTTAGGGCTTTTAAGAACCATAGTAGCCACTGTCCGATTAGGGTCGCGAACTAAGATGACCCTTTCCCCCCGGGTGCCCTTTAGGGCTAAGATAATCTTCTGTCCCACAGTGAGGCAGGCTATCTTCTGCAGCACGGTGCGTCGCACCTCTTCTTTTTTATCTTTGACATCCTGGGATTGGGACGATGCTTGACCCATCTGCAACAACCTCTCCCTCTCTTCAGGAGAAAGCAGAGGGGTATGCTTTATCCTGTTCAGAATAGAAGGGCAACGCCTCAACCGGAGTTGATCCATGAGGATTAGCTCCAGCTCCTCTGCTCCGATTTTATCAGCCAAGAACTCGATGGTTTTATCAGAGGTGGAGGAGTCAAGCACAATGGTCTCCAGTACATCCCGTTTGGAAAGAGAGTAGCGGCTGAGAAAGTCGAGCTGGTTGGATGTGAAGTTCGTCCTCTGGATGAGCTCCGCCAGCTCTCTTCCTTCTATGGCTTCTAAGGTTGTTCTTATGGAGCTTTGGACCTCCTCGCCGGGGTCATCCCTCAGCAGAAAGAGCATCTTCAGAAGCTCAACCTTTGCTAAGGGCAATTCCCCTCTACTTATAGCCAGACGCAGACTCAAAGGAGCTTTTTTCTCTGTTAATAGTCTATAGACTATCTCCTTAGCCTCTCTCTCTTTTTGTCTCCTAATGTCCTCCTTGGGGTAAGTGGTCAAAGGGAAACTCCTCTGTAAAAGGTATGACTTCACCTTTTACTGATTATCCTCTGTGGCATATTGACGCCAATTTTCGGCATCCAATTCAAAACTTCGTTTAACCTCCCCCAGTCTACCCAGGCGGCGTAATCTCTTACCGTTGAGACTAACTTCCACCCCGCCGGCATTGCCTAAGGTGAGTGAGAAGCGCTGACGAGCGACAAAAGTGAGCTTCTCGCCCGGCTGAAGAAGTTTGTAAGCAACCAATCTATCATCCGCCAAAATCTCTACCCAGCACGAGTCGATAGCTCTAAGCTCCATGGAAAGCTCAGATGCTTCAGAAGAAGGCTCTCTGGCAGATGGTAAGACCTCCCGCCTCTCAGGAATAACCGCTGTCTCCTCCTTGATAGTCGAGGGTTTCTCATTCTGCTGGAGGTTGTATACATTCTCCCCTTTAAAATCCCAGCCTTTTACCCACAGAATATAGCCCAGAAGCAATATAAGGAGTATGAGAATGGCTATCTGGTAGAAATAACGCCTCCTTTTATGCTCCTCAACCACCAGCAAAGGGGATAACTTCTTCTCTTCGCTCGGGGGGGACAGTTGAACAAAGCTTTTCACCACCTCATCCTCATCCATCCGCAAGTATATGGCATACGCCCGGAGGAAATTCCTGGTAAAAACCCCGCCGGGTAGAAGGTCGAACCTATCTTCCTCGATAGCCCGAAGGAAGCTAACCCTGATCTTCGTCTCCCGGGCAACATCCTTTAAAGAGATCTTCTTCCCTATTCTTTCCCTTTTAAACTGCTCGCCAATAGAAGCCATTGTTTATGGAACGCCCCTCTGATAGGATTATTTCTCTGGAAATTACAAAAAATATTCTCTCTTTTAAGGATTAATCCTTCCGAACCACTTTTATCTCCTGGTAACAGAAGCTACCGAGGCAGGTTTAAGCAGCAGATTATAAACCTTCACCCCAAGCTCCCGGGCGTCTTTCCCTTCTCCGTGCTCAATGGGGATGAAGACCTTATCCACCTCAATCCTGATGTCAATCCAATTGTCCCGTCCCAGCCTCTCTTTCTCTATAGTTATCTTCCGCAGAAAATCTTCTGAAGTGGTGCACTGCCAGGATTCCAGGGGCTGATCATTTAAATAGAGGGTAATCTGCTGGGGTGAGCCTAAATAAGCCGCCGGGGATAGGGCACGAAGATAGAGGATGGCATCCCTTCGAGGGTTGACAAAGGAAACCTCAGCTTCTTTCTGCGACCATATCCACTCCTTAAGGGTGTCTTCGGAGACCACTTCAAGGTCGTACCATCCGTCTTTATAAACTGGCAAACTATTTAAATCTTCCGGAAGGAGCTTGACCTTTCCCACAAGATAAGCCCTATCCCCTCCCTCGTCTTTTCCTGCTAAGGTCAATCTTGTCCCACTTTCTATGTGATAAAGCCCAACTTTAACCTTAAGCTCTCCCACCATTGGAGTATAAGGAATGAACGGGGTTCTTTGATATTCTACTCGTCCGCCAGGCTTCCATTGGCTGGTGGGAATTGGTGGAGCATGGTCATCGGTAAAGATGAGCTTCCCCTCCTGGTCCAGGAAATGGACAAAAACGGTGTAATCTTTTTGGAGGGGTGTCATCTGGGAACCAATCATCCATTGATAGCTTATCTCCAGAGGGGAACCTATAGGGAATTCGGTGGCACTTAGTTTAATATCAGGAGTAATGAGAGCCTGGACATTTTCTTTCTCCTTTTCAGAACATTCGGTGGTGATAAAAAAGAGGATAAAAAGGATAAACCATCCCCACCTCAAACCTCTTCTTCCAAACATACCTCTCCTCCGATGATTCTTTCCAAATTAAAAATCTCACCCCTTCACCAGGGGTGGTCGTCTGATTTATAGATGAACAGGGGGCATTCCCCTGAATCCTCTCACTTAACCAGCCTGCCTGAGCTGTCCTGATAGACAATAAATCTACCCCTCCACAATTGGTTAAGGAACAGAGCAAGACGCTGATAGACTGGCTCTATGGAATCTCCGAAGTGCCTTTCAAGGCCATCTGCAATCTCCTTAACCGTACAGCGCCCATCGCATTTTCTCCACACCCAGCTGCCATAGGAATCCAATCTGACCCTGTAGTGGGCATTTTTCATACGGGGCAATAGGCATCTCCCCAGCCAATGGTCTTCAAATTTCGGTCTGAGGATGACGACCTTATCACCATCACCCATTTCCCATTGACGATTCCTCATAGGAATCAGGTCAAGAAGATTGCGCTGTGCCACCTTTTAAACTCCTCAGAGGTATGCCTATCAGAATAGCTGCCAATAGGGCAAATACCACCAGCCCCCCCAAGGGATTCTGCCCTATAGCTGGTAGGTGGATATCCGCTACTACCAGGGCTGCTATCAAGACTCCGGTCAATGCCTCCCCGGCAATAAGCCCTGAGGCGAGGAGAATCCCTACATTCTCCCCTCTACCAGCCAGCTCTTTGCTGAGCTTTCGGCGCTGATATATTCTGGTCACGATATACTTGATCACTCCTCCCACGAAAATAGCGGCTGTGGTCTGCAGGGGAAGGTACATACCCACTGCGATCAGCATAGGGGAAGGGGATTTAATAAGGATCAACCCAATGGAGAAGACCATCCCCACCAGCACCAGCGCCCAAGCCATAGTCCCGCCAACAATCCCCTGGGACAACATCGACATCAAACCTGCCTGAGGCGCAGGGAGGCCGGGTCCTCCTATCCCTCCAGGGGTGCCTCGATGGAGGATACTGAGGGGGAATACCATTACCAGGCTGGCGGCTATAACCCCTATGATACAGGCAATCTCCATCTTCCATGGAGTTCCACCTAAAATATGCCCCACCTTGAGGTCTTGCATTATATCCCCCGCTACTCCCGAGGAACAACAAACCACCGCAGCTACACCCAGCACAGCAGCGATCCCCAGAGGACCTTTCAATCCAATGAGAACCATCAATAGGGCGGCTATTATCAGAGTGGTAAGGGTCAAACCGGAGATAGGGTTATTGGAACTCCCTATCAAGCCTACCAGATATCCGGCCACCGCGGCGAAAAGGAAACCCGCCACCGTCATTACCACCGTTGAAAGAAGGGCGCCCCCTATACTCTGGCTGAAATAATAATAGATGAAAAATATCGGTATCATCAGCAACAAAATAGCGGTGATCACCGGCTTGAAGGAAAGGTCCTTTTCCAGCCGATTGGGGGTGATTTCGCCCGTCTTCACTCGCTTTATATCCCGGAAGGCGCGACCAACACCCTGGGTGAGTGACTTTCTCATTTTGAACAGGGTATAAAAGGCTCCCACCAGCATAGCACCCACTGCTAACGGCCTCACCATGGTGAACCATACCGACTCGCTCAGGGTGAGCCAACTCACGGTTTCCCCATCGGGGAGATAGCCACCTACCAAATTGGCAAAGGCGGGATTGATAAACAGCAGTAAGGGCACCAGCAATATCCAGCCAAACACTCCTCCAGAAAAGACCACTGCCGCCAATCTCGGTCCGATAATGTAGCCTACGCCTATCATAGCTGGCGATGCGGCAGGCGAACGGAGAAAAACACCTCCAGAGTACCCTTCTGCCCCCCCTACCGGTTTCAATTCCCCGGTAAATAGCTGAAGGATAGACCTGCTAAACCTGAAAAATCCCGAAACCGACTCACTGAACAGTTGAATTCCCCGACTGTTCTTGAACAGCTCGATCAGAGCGGCTACTCCCATGCTACCGAAGACATACATTGCTCCGGTTTGTCCTTTCTGTCCCGCTTTTACTATCTCCCCACAGGCAACACTCTCGGGAAAAGGTAACTCGGTGTCCTCAATGAGTATCCGCCGGAGAAAGATAACAAATAGAACCCCCAGCACTCCCCCGATAAGCATAAGTACGGTGCTCTCCCAGTATCTCAGCTTCTCCCAGACACCTGTCATTATGAAAGCGGGGATGGTGAAAATAGCTCCTGCCACCAGGGCTTCGCCCACTGCACCGGTTGTTCGGGTGATGTTTTCTTCCAGGATGCTCCCTTTAAAGATTCGCAGCACTGCCATGGCAATTACTGCTGCGGGGAAGGTGGCGGCTACCGTCATACCGGCCTTCAAGCCTACATAGGCGTTGGCTGCACCCAAGACTATTGATAAAACAATTCCCAGCAGGATAGCCTTAAGGGTGAACTCTTTCAGAGTAGTCACTGCGGGAACATATGGTTTGAATTCCTTATCAGCCATCGTCCCTCTCCTCTCTTAATTCGGATGCTATCACCAATTAAGTTACCATAATCCTGGATAGCCTTATTATATTATAAATACCCTCCTTCCATAGTTCTTGTTATTAGAAGAATCTGATTCACCAGAAATCTCAAATAATGTATACCAGATTACGCAAAAAATCAAGGAAAATTTAACCCTTCTCTATGCTATAGTTTTATTCTCCTTCCTCCCATCCTGAAGCAAAAGGTGAGAATGGATATTAATAACCTCTTCGCTCTTTATATCCTACCACAATGCTTATTTTTTACAATGAATAGTGGCATCTTTATAGTACTTCTTTCCCTAAAAGAGGACATTTTAGGGAACTCTTTTACCTCATAGAGCGTCTAAATAAATAGAGGCCAAAATGTGCTAAGCGTGTAACCTTAAATTTTTAGAGCATCATATGAATAGTAAGCTAAGGAAGTCGGATTCAAGGGAGACCTTATGGCATAAATTATGCTTATTTATATTTGATGAGGTTAATGCAATGATTTTTCCAGCCCCATACCTCTAATTACCCTAACATCACCTCCCTTTACTCTGGGCTGGCTAAGAGGGTTGGCTTGGCCAGCCCTTTTATTTATACTCACTCCCCTGCTCCTATTTAACCCGGGAAAAGAGGCATAAAAAAGGAAGCCAATCGGAGTGGGTCGAAACCCTCCCCGATTGGCTAATCAGGAGGCGAGACGAGATGTTTAAGTGATTATCTTTTAACATTATTAATATACGGTTTTCTGTAATTTATCTTACACCAAAATAAAGGGGGTTCCCTTCTGTCCTGAGCTAAAGAAAGCAACCCTGTGGGACAAAAGCCGAAAGCTTCCCTTTGTGGCATTTCAACGCTGTCAGCGAAGCAAATGAGGAACCTCTTAAATAATGAATAGGCGTCAGGCGATGCCCGCTTTCAGTATATCGTGCAAATGGAGGGTCCCATAGGGGCGATTCTCATCGTCGATGACAATAAGAGAGGTAATGGAGTGATACTCCATAACCCTGAGAGCTTCGGCAGCCAGAACATCCTCCCCGATTACCTTAGGATTTCGGATCATCAACTTACCCACCGGGATATTGAGGGGGTCCTTCTCCCTCTCCAGAATGCGGCGCAGGTCTCCATCGGTTACAATACCCACCAGGCGATTCTGACCGTCGACCACCGATGTCATCCCCAGCCCCTTGGAGGTCATCTCGTAGATAGCCTCCTTCAACGAAACTTTATAGTTGACAACGGGGTTCTCCGAACTGCGATGCATCAGGTCGCCCACCCGCAGAAGGAGCCTCTTGCCCAGGCTCCCTGCCGGGTGGAACAGGGCGAAGTCTTCCTTTTTGAACCCCCTCAGCTTCAACAACACCATAGCCAAAGCATCCCCCATAACAAGCGTGGCGGTAGTGCTCGCGGTAGGGGTTATCCCCAGAGGACATGCCTCTTTTTCCACCCCCACATCAAGGCATACATCGCTGTTTTTCGCCAGGATGGAGTCAGGATCTCCGGTGATGGCGATGACCTTAATGCCGAATCTCTTAAAGAAAGGTAGCAGAGACATCACCTCTTCGGTGTTTCCGCTGTGAGATATAGCAATCACCACATCGTCGGCAGTTACAACGCCGATATCTCCGTGCCCCCCCTCAGCCGGATGCAGGAAGAAGGTGGGTGTACCAGTGCTGGAGAAGGTGGAGGAGATTTTCTTACCTATAAGTCCCGATTTGCCCATCCCGGTGACAATGATTCTTCCTTCACAATTGTAAAGTATATCTATGGCCCGCACAAAACTCTCGTCTATTTTGCTAATCAGCGAGCGGACTACCTGGTATTCGATTGTGAGAACCTTCTTCGCTTCTTCTATAATCCGATTGTTCCTCTCATCCTTAGAGACCATAAAGACCATACCCCTCTTTTAAAACATAACTTTACCACTCCCTTGCCAAAATTACAACACCTTTTTAATGGCTAATCCCCTATCTTCTGGTATAATACAAAATAGTTTTGATTGCCTTAAAGCTATAAAGAGACAGGTCTGCAAAAATGGCTCCTCTGATTATCTTGGGTGGAGGGCTGGCGGGGCTTAGCGTTGCCTATCACCTCAGAGGGAGATACACCCTTTACGAAAAGGAGGAGCGCCCTGGAGGCTTATGCAGAAGCGACCAGCTTGAGAGCTTCCTTTTTGATCGCAGTGGGCATCTGCTCCACTTCAGAAATGACTATGTCCGTAAACTGGTGCACAGGCTCCTTAAAGGGAACCTGATCGCCCATAGACGAAGAGCCTGGGTCTATTCCAAAGGGCGTTATACCCGCTATCCCTTCCAGGCTAACACTTACGGCTTACCCGTCGAGGTGGCAGCCGACTGCCTGCTGGGCTTCATTGAAGCGAAAAAGAGATACCATATAACCGCCAGCACCAGGTATAAAAACTTCGAAGATTGGATTCTGCGAAATTTCGGGCGAGGCATCGCCGCTCACTTTATGCTCCCCTATAATGAAAAAATGTGGACCTTACCCCCCAGGGAGCTCACCACCGAATGGCTAAGTCCCTATGTCCCCCGCCCATCGCTCAAAGACGTTGTAATGGGGGCTTTGACCGACCAGGAGAAACCCTTCGGGTATAACGCTGAGTTCTTCTACCCTCGCCGAGGGGGCATTGAGGCTCTGGTCAGAGCCCTGGCTAAAGGTGTTAAAGCAATTCTTACCGGCTACCGGGCGGAGGCTATTGACTGGAAGAGACAGCTCATCAGATTTGCCAACGGTGCGGAAGCCCCCTACAACTATCTCATCTCCACCCTACCTCTCCCCGAACTCATAAGGATGCTCAACCCTTTCCCTGATAGCCTGGAGCGAGCAGCAGCAGAGCTGAGGTTTTGCTCCGTTTATAACATAAACTTTGGCATCAGCCGAAAGAATCTCAGCGATAAGCACTGGGTATATTTCCCCGAAAAGGAATTCTCCTTCTATCGGGTCGGCTTCCCGGCTAACTTCTCTCCACATGTGGTCCCACCCCGGGCAAGCTCTGTGTACACCGAGGTTTCCTATTCCCCTTCCCGACCTGCGGATAAGCAGACCATTGTCAACAAAGTGAAAGAAGACCTGCAACGAGCAGGTATCCTCAACAGCCCCAAAGAG
>Ga0114930_10003463_pt1 | contig 13745 bp, 13 predicted proteins | sample AnhtaG_FD_87300 | JGI IMG/M metagenome (GOLD analysis project Ga0114930, IMG submission 87300) | Deep subsurface microbial communities from Anholt, Denmark to uncover new lineages of life (NeLLi) - Anholt_01485 metaG | ecosystem: Environmental > Aquatic > Marine > Oceanic > Sediment | place... | reverse complement strand
TCTCTTCTACACCGAGTTGTTCGACGATGATCGCCTTGACTACGGAGAAGACGTCGCCCTCAGGCGCTTCGGTCATTTGTCTCACCCCTTTCCTTCTCTCAGTCTGACAGCTTTGTGCCTGTAAGTATAGCAGGATTGCACGCCATAGTCAAGCTTGACAACTCCTGCAAGAAGACCAATAATATCTACGAAGATCCTCACCATGCTACAAAACACCTGATGAGGTCACGAGTTACGAAAGCACCCTCATGCATCAGCAGCGGAAGCTTGATCATCTCCGTATCTGCCTGGACAAAGACCCCCAGTTCGCCAAACTGACCGCCGGGCTTGAAAGGTACCATTTCGTCCATCAAGCGCTGCCGGAGATCGCTCTGTCCGAAGTCCAACTGTCTTGCCGACTTCTGGGTAAGGTCCTGCGCGCTCCGTTGATCATATCTTCCATGACCGGGGGCACACAGGAAGCTGAAGGCATCAACTTGAATCTGGCTGAAGCTGCCCAGCAGTTGGGAGTCGCGATGGGCGTAGGATCGCTGAGAGCGGCGCTGGAGGATCCAAGCCTGGCACACACCTATCAGGTACGTAGAGTGGCTCCCGACATCCTTCTCCTGGCGAACCTCGGCGCCGTGCAGCTCAACTATGAATACGGCCCAGAGGACTGCTACAGAGCGGTGGAGATGATCGACGCAGACGCCTTGATTCTGCATCTGAATCCTCTCCAGGAGTGCCTCCAGCGCGACGGCAACACGGACTTCTCGTCGTTGTTAGGCAGGATCGAGGAGGTGTGCTATCAGCTTCAAGTGCCCGTGGTGGTGAAGGAGGTGGGTTGGGGGATCTCGGATAGAGTGGCTGAGATGCTGGCCGGCGCCGGCGTAGCGGCCATAGACGTGGCCGGTGCGGGGGGAACCTCATGGAGTGAGGTGGAAGGTCATAGAGCTTCTGAGGAGAAATGGGACCGCGTCGCGCAGGCCTTTGCTGAGTGGGGTATTCCCACCGCAGAGTCCATTCGCATGGTGCGCCAGGGAGCGCCAGGGATGACCATCATCGGCAGCGGAGGCATCCGCAGCGGCGTGGACGTGGCCAAGGTCATCGCCCTCGGCGCTGACGCGGCTGGAATGGCGGCTCCGTTCCTCGAGCCCGCGACCGTTGGTTCCTCGGCCGTGAGAGCCAAACTGGAGGAACTTGTCACGGAACTGCGGATCGCCATGTTCTGCGTCGGCATCACCGACGTGGAGCAGCTGAGGGACACCCCACTACTGCGAGAGACGGAATGAGCACAAAGCCTGCTATGGTGCTCGAGGGTTTGGAACCCTATCTGACTGCCATCGAGGAGCAGATGAAAGCGGCGATGGCGTTTCCCCGGGCCGAGGAGCTATCCCCCTACTATGGCATGATGTTCTATCATCTGGGGTGGATGGATGAGACCTTCTCACCCCGGACGCAAAGGTCAGGCAAACGGGTGCGTCCTTTGCTGAGCCTGCTCTCCTGTGAAGCCTGCGGCGGCGATTGGCGCCAGGCTCTGCCCGCCGCTGCCGCCGTAGAGATCGTACACAACTTCTCCCTCATTCACGATGACATAGAGGATCAGAGCCTCGAACGACGCCACCGCCCGACGCTTTGGAGCCTGTGGGGCCCAGCTCAGGCGATCAATGCCGGCGACGGGCTATTCATCATTGGCCATCTTGCCCTCCACCATCTTCTCACCCGAGGCGTCTCCTCCGACGTAGCCATCCACGCCTTTACAGTTCTTGATCAGACCTGCCTGGAGCTCACCGAGGGTCAGTATCTCGATTTGAGTTCCGAAGAACAGGACAGCGTCAGTGTCCAGAAGTACTTGAAAATGATCGACAGGAAGACGGCGGCGCTGATCGGATGCGCCACCCACCTAGGGTCGCTGCTCGCCACGGACGACGCTGAGATCATCGGTAGATATCGCCAGTTCGGGCGCCAACTCGGATTGGCTTTTCAGATCACTGATGATATTTTGGGGATCTGGGGCCAGAAGGAGACCATCGGAAAGGGCGTCGGTGAGGATATCGTCAGCAAGAAGAAGTCCCTGCCTGTGGTCTATGCCTTGGAGACCGGCGACGTCGAGCTACGCGAGATCTACGCACAGGATGAGATAAGGATTCCACAGGTTCAGGTGGTCATCGAAAGACTAGACAAGCTGGGAGCCCGTGAGTATGCGACCAAGATGGCCACTCGACACTCGGAGCTCGCGCTGGACACTCTAGAGAGTACTGGGATACAGAACCAAGCGCAGGACAAGCTGAGGGAGTTGGCGCTCTTCCTTGTCGAAAGACAGTACTGATTTGCCAAGATAGGCAAAACGTGGTCGAATAGTAGCGTTACTCAAGACAGCCCCCTCGTCGTCAGGGGCAAGGGTGATAGCTTTGGCAGCGAGGAGTGGTGCATTTTCGTGAGGCAAGGCCCAGCTCCTAGCACCGGCTTCCAATCGCTCACCGCCACCTGTCTCACCAAGCACCAGACAGATTTCGAGGAGCGTAGAAATGACGACCTCTGGGTTGGAACGCGCCCTTGAACACTATGCTGCCAAGCTGACCGCGCTGGAAGAAGCTGCCGAGCAGCTATCACCTGAACAAGCTCTGGATGTCCTCATCGCTCGCCATGCGGTTCACACATCGCTCACCGACAAAACTGAGGATCCGACGCACAGTCTGATCACCCTCGTCCAGTTGGATAGCCGCTTGAGGAAACAGGGTGACTCCATCGCCCAGGCGGTCGAACTGGCCGATTGGCGAGCTAGCTTGAATCCCCCCGAGGGAGCCTGGTGGTGGTTCTTTGAAACTCCCAGGCATCCGCATTGGTCGGACCGCCTTGACTGGCTGTGGAGTGTGCTGGCTGTTCTGTGCCTGACGGCTTCTCTCAGCTTGATGATAGACATTTCGTGGCGCTTCTTGAGCGAGGGCCCAGATGCGCTGGGGGCCTTTGCGGTCGTCGCTCAGGGCCTCTTGACTATGGTAGCGGCCGGGGGCGCACTGACCGGAGCTGGCCGGAAAGGGGTTGAGCGCATTCTCCAAGGTCTGAATATCCCCAGGCGTTCTTGGCAAGTGGTCAGAGTGGGCTTGGCGATGGTGCTCTTGCTGGGTCTCCTGGGCTTCCGGCTTTCGTTGCCCCAGATCGCTGTGTCTTACAACAATCGCGGCCTCCAGAACTACCTTTCTGGCCGTTTAGATAGCGCTCAGTTCGACTACAGCCGTGCCCTCAATCTGAACCCAGACTATGTGGAAGCTCACTACAACCTGGGACTACTGTATGAAGACCTGCAAGATTTTGACCGTGCCCGTGCCGAATACCAGATTGCCGTGCAGGGTGGCCTCGACGCAGCCTACAACAACCTGGCTCGCTTGCACATTCTGGGCGAGGACTATTCCGCTGCCGTTTCCTTGCTCTTGACAGGCCTGGAACTGGCCCAAGAGGACCAGGTGAAGTGCGACATGCTCAAGAACCTGGGGTGGGCGCGGCTGGGGCAAGCTCGGTACAGCGAGGCTGAGATCTACGTACGGGCCGCCATTGAGCTAGCCACCGATGAGGCACCCGCTCACTGCTTGCTGGCGCAGGTACTAGATGGCCTGGGTGACGCGGCGGGCGCGCTGCTTGAATGGGAGAACTGCCTGAGATTTGCCGATGCGCACAATGCAGATGAGGACGCCTGGATTGGTCTAGCCCGCCAACGCATCGAAATGGAAGGAGAGGAGCGATGAAACGGAGAGTGGCTATTTCGATACTCCTAGCCCTGATCCTGGCAACCGCGGCTTGCGGGAGCGGCCCTGGTATTGAGCCAGCTGCGACCGTCCCCACTGACCCCGGGGTCAATCTACTGGTGGTGGCCGAGGGCGAAGTGGAACTGAGGCGGGAGGCGTGGTCGGACTACCACCGCACGGCCTTCGGTGCGGTGCTCCATCGTGGCGATCTCCTGCGGCCGGGGAGCGGCGCCAACGCCGTGGTCCTCTGCGACGACGTGAGAACCTGGGTTGTGCCGTCTGGCATGCCATCTGGCCTGACCAATGGCTGCCCGCCACCAGCGGAACCGGTCCTTGCGCGCGGCGAAAGCCAGCTCGGCAGCACTCGCGGTGGGACTGATCCTGCTATTCCCTACATCATCAGCCCACGCAAGACTCGGTTGCTGGACGACCGCCCCCTGCTCTCTTGGAATGAAATCCCGGGCGCGTCCAGCTACGCCGTGCAGGTAAAAGACACAAACACAGGCCAGATCATCTGGGAGACGATGGTGGCCGGGTCTGATCTCCCTTATCCGGGTGAGCCGCCCCTGGAATCTGGAGTTACCTATTTGCTGATTGTCGAGGCCGACAACGGTAGGTCGTCCCAGGATGAAGGTGTGCCTGGACTGGGGTTCAGCCTGCTGGATGAAGGTGATGCCCAGCGCGTGCGGGCCGCCGCTGCGCAGGTCGGCGGGCTACAGCTGCATGACGAGGCGCAAGCCCTTGCCCTGGCTCAAATCTACACCGCTCACGGCGTCATCGCCGAGGCGATGGGGATACTGGAACCTCTGGCCCAGGCTGGAAGCCGAGCAGGCGCCGTTTATCGCACGTTGGGCGATCTCTACCAGCACGTTGGACTCAGCCTTGACGCCGAGGCTCGCTACTTGACGGCAGTCGAACTCGCGGAAGCCGCGGAAGATGTGGAAGGGGAGGCGGCGGCACAAGCCGAACTGGGGGAGGTCTACGCCACGCTGGGAAATAAGGCCGAAGCAGTCCGCTGGTTGGAGGAGGCACAGGCCGGATATGGCGCCTTGGGCGACTCTCAACGGATGAGCGAACTCGCGGAACGCCTGGAGGAATTGAACCCTTGAACGGGAAGAGGCAACCATGCAGAAGGCGTATCTGAATTGGATAGGCGCCTGTCTACTGATAGCGACGGTGGGTCTGGCCACATATGCGATGCCGGTCGGGGCTGTCCCAACGGCTCAAGATGACGATCCGCAGGCACAGGCCGACGCCCTTGCCCAAGAGGGCGCTACGCTCTACTATCAAGCAGACTACCGGGGAGCGCTGGACAGGTTCCAGGCCGCCCTGGCCAGATATCAAGACATCGGGAACCGGGCAGGGGAAGGGTCGATGCTCAACAACATCGGGATCGTCTACGAACATCTGGGGCAATACGAGCAAGCCTTGGCCTATTACCAGCAGGCGCTGCCCATCCTTCGGGAGATCGGCGACCGAGCCACGGAGGCGGGGACGCTGAACAACATCGCGATCGTCTACGACGATTTGGGGCAATACGAGCAAGCCTTGGCCTACTACCAGCAGGCCCTGGCCATCTCACGGGAGATCGGCGACCGGGCTACGGAAGGGGCGGCTCTCAACAACATCGGCGCCGTCTACCGTAACCTTGCGCAATACGAGCAAGCCCTGGCCTACTACCAGCAGGCGTTGGCCATCTCACAGGAGATCGGCGACCGGGCCACGGAAGGGGGTACGCTCAACAACATCGGGGTCGTCTACCTTCGACTGGGGCAGTACGAGCAGGCGCTCGACTACCACGAGCAGGCGTTGGCTATCAAAGAGGAGATTGGCGACCGAGCCGGGGAAGGCGTGGCACTCACCAACATCGGTCTGGTGTACGACAGCCTGGGGCGATATGAGCAGGCGCTGGACTATTTGCAGCAGGCGCTGGCGATCAAAGAGGAGGTCGGCGACCGGGCGGGGGAAGGGATGGCGCTCACCAACATCGGAATCGTCTACGGCGAACTGGGGCAATACGAACAGGCGTTGGAGTACTTCCAACAGACGCTGGCCCTCTTTCGAGATATCGGCCATCCGGCGGGTGAAGGGGCGACCCTGAACAACATCGGTCTAGTCTACGACCACCTCGGGAGATACGAGCAGGCGCTGGAGTACTTCCAACAGGCACTGGATATAAAGCGGGAGATCGGCGACCGCGACGGTGAAGGGGGAACGCTGACCAACATTGGGAACGTCTACTACGACCTAGGGCGCTACGAACAGGCGCTGGATTACTATCAGCAGGCGCTGGCCGTCCAGCGCGAGATCGGGAACCGGGACAGTGAAGCATCGGCGCTGACCGGCATCGGTCTAGTCCACGGCAGCCTGGGGCGATACGAACTAGCAGTCGACTATTACGAGCAGGCTCTGGCTATCGAAGAGGAGATCGGCGACCGGGCCGCGCAGGGGGGGGGCGCTCCACAACATCGGTAACGTCCACTACAACCTGGGGCAGTACCAAGAGGCGATTGAGTACTACCAGCGGGCACTGGCTATCCACCGGGACATCGGTGCCCGGGCCGGGGAGGGGACGACACTCAACAGCCTGGGGTTCGCTTACGGCGCGTTGGGGCAAGAGGAGCGGGCCCTGGACCACTACCGCCAGGCGCTGGCTGTCCAACAGGAAGTGGGTGATCGGAGAGGGGAAGCTTTGTCGCTCCGCAGCATCGGGTTGCTCCAGGAAGATCAGGGAGACACTGCGCAGGCCATCACCTTCTATCAACAGGCCATTGAGGTCACTGAATCCATTCAGAGCGAGATACAGATCGAAGAACTGAAAACGTCCTTTGCAGCTGAACAGGTGCCGGTCTACCAACACCTGATCAACTTGCTCTGGCAAGGAGATCGCCTCGAAGAGGCCTTTAACTATGGAGAACGGGCGCGGGCAAGGGCCTTTCTCGACCAACTGGCCGGTGGACGCGTAGACTTTCGCGCCGGCGCCGCCTCCACCCTGCTGGACCAGGAGCAAAGCGTCAGAACTGAAATCGCTACACTGCGCGCCCAACTGGTTGCCTTTCGCAACCGCGCCCGCGACCAGTGGGACACCGAGGCGATTGCGGCCGTGCAAGCTGAGCTCACCTCTCGTGAGGCAGACTACGCCGCCCTGCTGACCCAACTCAAACTCCAGAGCCCCGAAGCCGCCTCCGTGGTCAGCGTGGATGTGGCCTCGCTGGCTGACATCCAAGAATTGCTCGACGCTGACACAACCCTGCTGGAATACTTCGTGACTGAAGATCGCACACTGGTCTCTATCATCACCCACAACACCTTTGATACCGTGGCTTTGGACGTCAGTCGCGAAGACTTGACAGATACCATCACCAGTTTTCGAGACTTTGCCAGCCTGGAGGACCTCCACCCGGCTAGCCTGCAACAACTACACTCCTGGTTGATCGCCCCCATCGAGACCCATCTGGTCACACGTGCGGTGGGCATTGTCCCCCACAACGTACTTCACTACCTCCCCTTTGCTGCCCTGACCGACGGCGAAGGGTATCTGAGTGACCATTACGTGCTTTTCACCCTGCCCAGCGCCAGCGTACTGCCCTTTGTCCAAGAGAAACGGAAGCCCGACGCTGACACCCTGCTGGCCCTGGGCAACCCCAGTATCGCCGAACCGCTGCCCGTCTTGCACTTTGCCCAACGGGAAGCCGAAGCCGTCGCAGATCTTTACGGAACCCAGCCGTTCGTGGGCGCGGATGCCAGCGAGAGTGTGGTGTGGCTACAAGCCGCAAATGCAGGCATTCTGCACTTGGCGGCGCATGGTGAATACAACCCCTACAACCCCTTATTTAGCACAATCTACCTGGCCGAAGATGCAGAAAACGATGGCCGCCTGGAAGTTCACGAAATCTACGGGCTGGATCTGACGGCGGCCACCGACTTGGTGGTGCTCAGCGCTTGCCAGACCCAGATCGGTGCCTTGAGTGCCGGGGATGAAGTGGTGGGCCTCAGCCGGGCCTTCCTCTACGCCGGGACGCCGAGCGTGATTGCCAGCTTGTGGAACGTGGATGACGAAGCGACGGCATTACTGATGGAGCGGTTCTACACCCATCTTCGGGCTGGGCTGAGCAAGGGAGAGGCGCTACGTCAGGCGCAGATTGACGTCCGGGACGAGTATCCCCACCCCTACTACTGGGCTGCCTTCGTGTTGACGGGGGATGCGGGAGACGTAACTGGGGACGTGGCTCTGGAGCCAACACCGGGTGGTGGCGGACTATGCTGGGGTGCTGCCTTGCCCGTGGGGTTAGTGCTGGTGGCTGGGATTCATCGCAGGCGCACCCTTCGCAAGACAAGATAATGAAGAGTTCGGCGGCAGTTCCACATCGTTCGCAAGAACGGGCATAATCAGCAGGTGTAGTGGCATACATCAGACAACAAGGAAGGAGGAATCACAATGAGCATCAGGAGATATGGTATAGGGGCTGTGGTTTTCTTGGGACTTCTGCTGCTGACACAGTTGGTCACCTCACCGGCCCAGGCGCAAGAGAGCAATCCTGAAGGGTTAGTCTTCGACTGCCTAACGGATGCGGGCTACGACGTGATAGATGTCTATGGCGACGAGGATGCGGCCATGGTGTTGATGGAGATTGTGTCGGATGAATGGGATGAGGAGCTGCGGACCCAGATAGTCTGGGGCTGGTACTGCCTCCATCCTGCCTATGAAGACCCAGAGGTGTTGGTGACAGCCCTCGAGTATGAAGCCCGGTATCTCCTGACCTTCTTCGTGGACAGGGGTGATTTCGGGGCCTGGCTGGACGGGGAGATGAGCGATAGCGAGTTCGTCTCAGCGTATACCTATGCGGTCTATGATGCTCAGATCGGAGACTGGATCAGCGAGACCGACTTCATGCATATCTACTTCCCCGGGGCGGAGCCCGTCCTACAGGAGGAGGGGTTGATTCCCAGAGTCGGCCGGCAGCCCGCGGAGCCAGCTTTCTCCGATGACTTCAGCCACGACGACAGCGGCTTGACGACAGATGAGGAAGACAACCGATACGACCTTGGCTATGTGAACGGAGAGTACCAGATCAGCGTACTGGCAGAAAGCCTGGTCGTCTGGTCAGGCTACCCCGACATGGAGTTCGACGACTTCGCCGTCCAAGTCCAGGCTCGCCTGGTGGGAGGCTCCAGACAGGGGGATTGCGGTCTGCTCATCCGGGTGGAACCGGATAACCACGAATTCTACCTCTTCGGCATCACCGCCGATGGCTACTACCAGATCTACAAGCGCTCAAGCGATGGCTGGACCGAGCTTGTTGGTTGGAGGTCGTCACGTGAGATCAACGGTGACGGCGAGTGGGATCTGCTGCGGGTCGAGGCTAGTGGCTCTACGATATCCTTCCTGGTCAATGGCGAGCCCCTGGCTACAGTGGATGATGACTCCTTCAGCGCTGGTACGATAGCTCTCTACGCGCAGAATTACCAAGATTCGCACATTCATGTCGCCTTCGATAACTTGACCGTCTGGACCGAGGAGGCCCCCTCCGATGTGCCGACGGGACCGGCAACCGGAGAGCAAGCCTTCGGCCCTATCACCTGGTACCGGTATCTCGGTGAGGACGGGGAGTGGCAAGACCCTGTCACCGAATATCCTGCCGGAGCCACGATACTCATCGCCGTCTGGGATTACGAGAATATGGAGGACGGGCTCAAGTGGGGCGACGTGTGGTTGTATGAGGGTGATGTTGTGCTTGATTCGAGAGATGAGTACGAGTGGGCAGGAGGGCAGACCGGAAGCGAGGCAACCTGGATCTATTACGAGGGCGGCACCCCGCTGCCATCTGGCGAGTATGAGGTGAGGTTGTACATAGAGGGCGAACTCATGCGAAGCGCCAGCACCCGGGTCCGGTAGTCTACGAGAAACCTGGCATACTGATGACTTAAGTCAATGGATCATCGTCATTGTCAAGACGAAGGAGGTGAGGCTACGAGGAAGAAATGGTTCAGGTAGTCGAGGTAGAATTCTAGAGAAGGAGGAGATGATGTTTGCTTTTCTATTGCCATTCCTGCAGGAGCCCCCACCGTTGCCCACAGCGGTGACCACAACAGTTGATGTGAAGAGCTTCCTGTTGAACGCGCTCTTCGCCATCATCTGGGCCATTGTGGCCGCCATCTGCTTCGCCATCATCATCCCCATCGCGCTGAAGCTGTACAACCTGCTGACACCAGGGATTGATGAAATGCAGGAGTTAAAGAACGGCAACGTGGCGGTGGCTATCGTCCTGTTCGGGTTCATTCTGAGCATGACCCTGGTGGTGATCGCTATCTTCCTCAAGTGACGGGTTGTTCAGGCCCAGATGAGGAGCGCACTGCAAACCACCCCGCTCAATCGGCGGGGTGGTTTGTTCTATCCTGGCAGGAATCTCTCGAAAACCTCGTTTCCCAGCAGACGCCCGCGGGGGGTCAGTCGCACGCTCTTCGCGTTGACATCCAGAAGCCCTAGGTCAACCAATTCCCCTAGCTGTTCCCCGTACACGTCGACCAGCGGACGATGGAAGCGCTCCTCAAACTCGTTTCGGGATATGCCTTTCAGGAGGCGCAGCCCCATGATCATCGTCTCGCTCATCCCGGTTTCGGCATCGATCTCCTCGCTGCCGGCAACACAACTCTCTCCGCGCTCTATCAGGGCCACGTATTCTTCAGGAAGGGTGACGTTGTGATAGCGACTGAGGGCGAAGTGGGAATGTGCTCCAGCCCCGAAGCCCAGATACGGAGCATTTAGCCAGTAGGAGAGGTTGTGCTGACATTCGCGGCCGCTTTTCGCCCAGTTGGAGAGCTCGTAGTGGTCATAGCCGACATCGGCCAGAGTGCCCTCTGCCCAGGTGTACATCTCCGCAGCCAGGTCGGGATCGGGACGGGCAAGCTCTCCACTTGAGATCATGCGCGCTAGCGGGGTGCCTTCCTCAATGGAGAGGCTGTAGAGCGATAAATGCTCTGGGTCGAGGGCCATGGCTGCGGAGATGTCGGCCTTCCATTGGGAGAGCGTCTGTGTGGGCAGGGAGTAGATCAGGTCTAGATTGATATTCCGAAAGCCGGCCTTCCTCGCCAAGTAGTAGGTCTCCTCTGTCTCAGCGGCGGTATGCAGGCGCCCCAGCAATGCCAACTTCTGGTCAGCGAAGCTCTGCGCCCCGAGGCTCAGGCGGTTGACACCCAGTGCTCTCAGGGCAGCAAGATAAGCGGCGTCCACGGTTCCCGGATTGGCTTCGACGCTGATCTCCGCATCGTCATCTACATCGAACTGCTCCTGACAGGACTCCAGTAACCTTGCCAGGAGTTCGACGTCCACCACAGTCGGGGTGCCGCCGCCTAGATAGACGGTGGTGACCTCTTGGCGGCCCAGCGTCTGGGCAGACAGGGCCACCTCCCTTTGCAGGGCTTCCGTGTACTTCTCGTGCAAATGGTCCAGTCCGGCGTAGGAGTTGAAGGCGCAGTACCTGCACTTGGAGGCGCAGAAAGGAATGTGGATGTACAGGCTCACCGAGTTCATGACCTACGAGACTCAGGCCCACGTCACGCGGATGGTTTGCGCCGAAGATAGAGAATGGCTTCCAAGACGCCGCCGCCGATGGCGAGGGCCTTGTCTGAGATCGTAAAGCAGTGTTTCCTCACGCCGCGAGGATCGATGTCGCCGATCTTCATTCCCTCGCTGACTCTTAGCCCATCCGCCAGCAACCCCCTGATCACCCCGCTTATGCTAGCCACCACCAGCGACCCATGGACGTGGCCCACCGCTTCTCCCGCTTCCACCTCTTCGCCGATGCGCATTTCGGTTCGCAGGACGCCCTCAGAAGGCGCTCTCAGGACCCGTTCAGCGGTGTAGCCCATGACCGCGCCGGGGATGCCGGTGTCGAGTGCGGCGCTTCCTTCAAGGATCACCCTCCCCAGGAAGTGACCTCGCTTGGTTTCGATGACAGCGTGGACGTCAATTCCGGCCACAAACCCCGGACCCAGTCCGATCACCGTGGGCGCGTCACTGATCTTGGTTCCCACGTTGCGCTTGGCTAGGATGGCGTCCACCAGTACGTCCGGACGCCACTCGCGGATCACTGCTCCTTCGGGATCAGCCATCACGGGAACCTCATCTCGTTGCAAGGAAACCCGAGCTTCCTCTAGGGAAGCTACTTGCCGGCCCACTACCCCCTCGATCTCCACGACATCCTCATACATCGCTGCGGCGAAGGCTACGGCTCGACGAATGACGGTCGGTTGTGGGAGCTCTGTCACCAGCACCCGCATCCCTGAGCGATGCAGACGATAGACGACGCCGCTAGCTAAATCGCCGCCTCCCCTCACCAGCACCTTGATCTCTTCTAGCAATGTGGTCCTCCACACGTTCTCTCAACGAGTTCCTGCTTTCACGACACCACATTCTTGTAGGAGCGAGCCCACTGGTCTTCCAGCCGCGGTGCTCGTCGAAGCAATTACATTATAGTCAAGCCAGGTCACCAGCGCCATTGGACAACACCTCGGCAAGCGGCTATAATGGGCCGACCCATTCTTCATCGCGGGAGGTTTGTATGCCCGAACCCTGGCCCCTCATACGCTCAACGCTCGACAAGTCCTACTTCGCATTCTCCATTCGCACCGATACAGTCCGTTGCCCCCAAAGCGCTCAGGAATACGATTTCTATGTGCTGGAATCACGTGATTGGATCAACATCATCCCCTTAACGCCCGACGATCAAGTTGTCATGGTCAAACAATATCGTCACGGTACCCGTGAAATCTGCCTCGAGATCCCTGGCGGCCTTCCTGAGCCAGGAGACATACCAGCAGATACCGCTCGGCGCGAACTGCTCGAAGAGACAGGCTACGAGGCGAAAGAGTTCATCTTCCTTGGTTCTGCATGTCCACAACCAGCGATGATGAGCAACCACTCCATCACCTACCTGGCCCGAGATGTAGCCAAAGTCCAGGAACCTCAACTCGACGACACCGAGGACATCGAGGTGGTCCTGGTGCCTCTGTCGGCTATCCCCGACATGATACGGGAAGGCGAGATCACGAATGCCATGGTCATACTGGCCTTCTACTGGTATTTCGTGGGCAGACAGGGTTCGGAACGGGCGTCCTAGATGAAGGAATTCAAGTTCTCAACTTCGGAAGGCGACTACACCATACACTCTCTTTCGATGCTCATCGGAGACGATCTCCTAACCTGCATCTGGGGGGGCACGCAGCCGCATATTGGGGCCGTAGCGGTCGCCCTGCCGCGGCCGAGCATTGCTGAACCCAGCGTCACGAGTTCGACGTCGTCGGTGTTCACCTTTGTGGGACACAAGGAGGACGAAGTGGTCAAGATGGTCTCGGAGACACTGTCCGCCAGATTGAACAGGAAGGTGGTCGCGGCGGCCGGGATTCACTGGGATCACATCGACGAGGATGCTATCGCCCAGATCATGGAGAACTGCACGGTGCTCGCAGAGAAGATCGGAGATGCTGTGGAGAGGGAAGGATGAAGACACTGATCGTCGGCATATCTGGGGCGTCAGCCGCCATCTACGGGATCAGGATGCTGGAAGCTTTGGGGCGCGCAGAAGTGGAGCGTCACCTCGTGATCAGCGAGCCAGCTCGAAAGATCATCCCGCTGGAGACGGACTATCAGGTCTCGGAGGTGGAAGCCTTGGCCGATCACGTTCATCCCATAGATGACGTCGGAGCAGCTATCGCCAGCGGTTCTTTCAAGACCGACGGTATGGTGATCATCCCCTGCTCGATCAAGACGCTCTCTGCTGTGGCCAACTCCTACAATGACAACCTTCTGGTTCGCGCGGCGGACGTGACGTTGAAAGAGAGAAGGCGACTGGTGCTGATGGTGCGGGAGACGCCGCTGCACAAGGGTCATCTCCGACTGATGCACACCGCTGCTGACATGGGAGCGGTGATCTATGTCCCCGTGCCGGCTTTCTACAGCATGCCCAAGACCATCGACGATCTCGTGAACCATAGCGTGGGGAAGATCCTCGATCTGTTCAACAT
>Ga0114930_10003462_pt1 | contig 13745 bp, 14 predicted proteins | sample AnhtaG_FD_87300 | JGI IMG/M metagenome (GOLD analysis project Ga0114930, IMG submission 87300) | Deep subsurface microbial communities from Anholt, Denmark to uncover new lineages of life (NeLLi) - Anholt_01485 metaG | ecosystem: Environmental > Aquatic > Marine > Oceanic > Sediment | place... | reverse complement strand
TCGGTGAGCCAGGCGAAGAACCACCCGCTTCCGGGCAAGCTCGAAAGAGCGACGTGCAGGCTGAGGCCGTTGACGAAAAAAGGGCCAAAGCCCCCGCTGTAGGGGCAGGCCCCGGTTGCGGGGCAGGCCCCGGTTGCGGGGCAGGCTTATTGCCTGCCCAGGGCAACCCCGTTAGAAGTTGCGAGCCCGATGATAGGACCGTGCAAGAACAGGAAACTTCTAACGGGGCAACCACACGGGGTTGCCCGTACTCGACGGATCGGCAGACAGGGGTCGCCGTGTGTCGCCATCCGCTCGTAAACTGGCCCGTGAGAAAGGTATTCGACTTGAGGATATTGCGGGAACCGGACCCGCCGGCAGGATAACAAAGAAGGACGTTGTCGCGGCACTCCTTCGACAGGCCCCGGTTGCGGGGCAGGCTCAGGATGGTGAGCGGAGTCGAACCATTGCCCGCGAGGCGCACAGCTCGGCTGCTGTCGACGAAGACACCGTCGTTCCCTTTTCGCCCATGCGAACCCGCATTGCTGAGCGTTTGAGCCGGAGCCAGCCCCGTTAGAAATCTCCCCTCCTTTTGTAATGTCTTTGCGTCCTGGCCCGCAACCGGGCCCTGTAAAATTTCTAACGGGGCCAGCAGACCATACCCCACTTCTATACTTCGATTGATGTTGACATGTCGGAAGCCCTGGCCCCGTTAGAAACTCTACCTTACGGGACACGAGAAAGCTAGCATTTAAGGTTTCTAACGGGGCTGGCCCGGCGAAGGCAGCACAATCAAGGCAGCCCCGTTAGAAGTTGCCAGGCCGATGATATGACCGTGCAACAACAGGAAACTTCTAACGGGGGCAGCCAGATGAAACCCAGCGTAACGGATATTCTGGTCAAGGTGGTAGCTTCGGCCCTGTCCGACTTTCCCAGGCTGAACGCTCATGTTCAAGCCGACAGGTTGATAATCAAGAAGAGTATCAATGTGGGTGTCGCGGTGTCGGTCCATGACGGCCTGATTGTCCCCGTGGTGCCGTTACCAGGAGACCTGCAGACGCCTGCGGCCGTGTCGAATTGCGCGAGATCATGACCCTGACGCTAGCCTGCCCCGCAACCGGGGCCTGCGATCACAGGGCAATAGACGGCACTTATGCAGCGGCATTTCTTGAGAGGGTCAGGCAGGATCTGGAGAATTCCACTTTCTTGTGAGGACGGCATATGGCAAGACAGCTCAAGGCCATCATCTTCGATTGTGACGGTGTGCTAACCTGTACGGAACGGGATGGCCACCGTGTAGCGTTTAACAGGGCGTTTGCCGAGAAAGACCTTGGCGTTGAGTGGGATGTGAACCTGTACGGTGAGTTACTGAAGATCGCCGGCGGAAAAGAACGCATGCGGCATTACTTCGACCGCTCCGGGTGGCCCGCCGAAGTCGATGACAGAGATGCCTTCATCAAAGAGCTGCACAAGCTCAAGACCGATCTCTACATGAAGATCATTGAATCGCCAGAGCTGCCGTTGCGTCCCGGCGTCGCCAGGCTCGTGGATGAGGCGATCGCTGAGAACATCGCTTTGGCAGTTTGCTCGACCTCTAATGAACGAGCGGTCAATCTCGCAGTCGAACGATTGCTGGGCGCCGAACGCAAGGCCTGTTTTACCGTCGTTCTTGCCGGCGACGTCGTATCGAAGAAGAAGCCCGATCCTGAGATATACAATCTTGCCCTGCAGCAACTGCAGCTTGATCCCAAGCAGTGCATAGTCGTCGAAGACAGCCGAAACGGCCTGCTTGCAGCCAAGGCCGCAGGGATGCATTGTCTGGTCACAACCAATGGCTATACGGCGGATGAGGATCTAACGGAGGCTGACATGGTCGTGCCCGAGCTTGGGGATCCTCCGAATGTTACGGTAACGGTTCAGACTCTCAGGGACATTGTTGAGAGGCTCTGATGCCAATCTGGAGAAGGCAAAATGCAGATATTTCTTGATACTGGTGATGTCAAGACCATTCGCAAAGCGAACGAAACCGGTCTTATAGACGGCGTAACGACCAATCCCACTCATATGGCAAAGACCGGTCGGAGCTTCAAGGAGGTCGTTCGTGAAATCTGTTCGACTGTGTCGGGACCTGTCAGTGTGGAGGCCGTTGCGGACACAGCCGACGGTTTGGTGGAAGAGGCTGTGAAGATGGCCGCTCTGGCTCCGAACGTCGTGGTGAAGATACCGATGACCGCCGAAGGCCTCAAGGCCGTGCCAATACTTGAACGGGCCAGGAGCATAAAGACGAACGTCACTATGGTCTTCTCGCCAACACAGGCCTTTCTCGCTATGAAGGCCGGAACAAGTTTCGTGAGCATAGTCCTAAGCCGACTCGATGCAGTCGGCAATGAAAGTGATATTCTTGTTGCTGACGCGGTCAAGATAAAGGCCAACTACGGCTTTGAGTCCAAGATAATCGCCGGCAGCATGAAGACGCAGAACCATGTCATTTCCTGTCTGCGGGCCGGTGGGGACATCGCGACCGTCGGTCCACAACTCTTCTTCCAGATGTTCAAGCACCCCCTGACTGATGTTGGGCTGGCCCAGTTCGCTGCCGACTGGGAGAAAGTGCCGAAATGAGCGGCAGGTACGAAAGGACAATAGTGGCTTTTGGGGAAATCCTCTGGGACATGCTGCCTGACTGCACGCGCCTTGGGGGCGCCCCTTTCAACTTCACCTATCGCATCAACAGTCTGGGTGACGAAGGTCTTATGATAAGTCGCCTCGGCAGTGATGCACTGGGCGATAAGGCCCTTGAAGCAGTCCGTTCACTGGGCGTTGAGACGAGCCTCTTGCAGAGAGACCCCGTGCATCCGACCGGAACTGTCCAGGTCACTTTTGGTAACGACCATATGCCCGACTACTTAATCGTACCTGAAGTGGCCTATGATTATATCGAGTCAACTGACGCGCTTGGTCACGCCGTTGCTCGGGCCGACTGTCTGTGTTTCGGTACGCTTGTACAGCGCAGTGAGACAACACGCCGCACCCTTGTCCAACTCATCGAACGTTCCTCCAACTGTCTTAAAGTACTGGACATCAATCTGCGAAAGAAGTGCTACAGGCTCGATACGGTGAAATACTCTCTTGGGCATGCCGACTTGTTAAAACTCAATGATGACGAGGTCAGGCTCCTCTGCCAATTACTCGGGATGGCTTCCAACTGCCCGGTTACTTTCTCCGAACAGATCATGGAACAATATCCAATCCAGCATTGTCTCGTTACTTTCGGCGAGAACGGTGCACTTGTCGTCTCACAAACCGGTGAGAAGGTCTAGGAGCCGGGCTATCGCGTCAAGCTCGCGGATTCGCTTGGAAGTGGTGACGCCTTCACTGCCGGCTTCGTCCACAAGTATCTTCGTGCCGCAACGGTGCAGGATGCCTGCCATTTCGGTAACGTACTCGGTGCAATCGTTGCAACCCAGGTTGGGGCAACCGAACCGATTTCTCCCGAACAGATTGAACAATTTGAACGTGTTGTCGCCGAACGGAACACCCTGTCTGAATTTGAGAGGTTTATACCAGACTAACGGAGGAAGCATTATGTTGAGAAGGTATTTTGTCTTATCGCTTGCTGTGAACATCTGGTTTGGTGTAACGGCGTTGTCCCCGCCGATGCCGGGCGATCTCTTTCGAGAGTACTGCTGGTACAACGAAAAAGGGGACGCTGGGCAGGCTCTGAGGGTGGGCGGCAAGCACGGGCAATTCCATCCGGACCGCGGCTCCACCCACGGCTATATCAATGCACCGATTGAGCTACAGCACGAGCTCGATCTTCAGAATGCAATCAAAGCAGAAGTCGTCATCGAGAAGATACTGTGCCACGACGGTACTCGGGGCCTGGCGATTCGCCTCGACAACCACGAGTGGATTGCTGTCCCTGAGTGCGAGAATATACCTGAGCCTCAGGCCGAATATCAGCACCACACCTATCCCACAGTTCCTATCCCTCTCGACCAACTCAAAAGAGGAAAGGGCAATACATTTCAGATGAGAGTCTCGCCCGAGCACCCGTGGGGTTGGCCTCAGAATCTGATCAACGGCGTTCATTTCCGCATATATTACGATCCCGCGAGGTACGGGCAACCCCGTGTGGTTGCCCTGGGCAGGCACATAGGCCCGCCCCTACCGACGGGCCGCGTTGTGCTACTTTCTCCGAAGGATAGCAAAAGTGAACAAGTCCTGTTGAAAGTCAAGCTCGACACCCCAGACAGCAAGATTCGCCGGGTGGACTACATCGGCTGTTACGAAGACCTGAACTTCGAAGGTGATGGCCGATACACACAGTGGCACTACCATTTCTTCCACGGCTCAATCTCAGGTCATATCGGCACGGCCTTGAGCGCCCCATGGGATGTCGTATGGGATATGAAATGGGTGCCGGATCAGAAACAGCCGATCAAGGTCGCTGCCAGGATCATGGACGAAACCGCAATGACCTTTATGACCCCGTCGGTTGAACTGACGCTGGATCGCCAGGGTGTCTCAGTGGAATTGTGCAAGCCCTACGATATTCCGAAGAAATGGGTAACTCGAAGCAGCGAGAAGACCGAGCACTTCGATCTTAAGGGAGATCCACGCAAAGCCGTGGCTATGCAACTTGCCTGGTCGAGCTGGAGTCCGGGCTACATGCACGGCCTCTATATCAACGATGTCAAGGTCTTCGAAAATGAGGGTCCCAAGTATCAGTACTTTGCCCATCGAGTGACTGTTGGGGATACGAGTATGCTGCGAAAAGGACAGAACACGCTCAAGACCGGCAAGACTCCCAAATATGACGGCAAAACTGTGCACGGCATGGAGGTGAACTGGCCGGGCATAATGGTTCTCGTACGCTATGAAAGCAAGTAAGCCGCGTCCCCGCGCAATCGCGATAAAGAAAGGACGGCAATAATTAAGGAGCTCGATCATGAATAGGATATGTATGGGTATATGGGGGATGACTAACCTTCGAGACCGTTTCAATGTGAACGGTTTCGGTGAGGAAGTGGCTGTCGTTGACAGGATCAAGCAGATCGGGCAGACCGAAGGTGTTGACGGCATCGAGCTGCATGTTCCGACTGAGATCGACGACAAGAACGCCGATGAGATCGAAAAGGTCCTCAACGACTACGACCTGCAGATGGTGCAGCTTTGCGGCCATACGTGGACCGAGAAGCAGTACAAATTTGGCGCATTAGGCGATACAGATCCGAAAGTGCGGGCGGCTGCGGTGGATCGTGTCAAGTGGGCCTTGGATATGGGCGCCCGATTCAATGTGCCGATCAGCGTTTTGTGGCCGGCAACGGATGGCAACGATTTTCCACTGCAGACAGATTATGTTGCCCTCTACGACCGCTATGTGGATTCCGTGCGGCAGATTCTCGAGTATCTGCACAAGAACAACTACAAGACAAAGGTCTGCATTGAGCCTAAGCCGTTCGAGCCGCGTTCCTGGATTATGATGGGGACAACAGCCGCGGCGCTGGCCATCGTCCAGGAGGTGGACGATCCCAACTTTGGTATCAATATCGACGTCGGGCACAGTCTGATCGCCAAAGAGAATGTCGAGGATATGTTCTCGCTGGTGTTGCGGGCAGGCAAGCTCTTCCACACCCACTTCGACGACAACGACCAGCAAGCTGACTGTGACATCCCGCCCGGCTGCGCGAATATGATTCGTCTGGTGAGCATTATCTACGTCCTGGACCAAATGGGCTACGACGGCTGGTTCGGGCTCGACCTGTTTCCGTATCGCGATGATCCGGTCGATTTCATAAAACTCTCCGTCGAGAACTTGCGGCTTGCGCAGAAGGTAGTTGACCTGATGAACAAGAAGGGCGCCAAGGAACTGCGGGCCAAAGGCACCGACGGCCCGGCGATGTCCCGGCTGATAAGAGATTGCATCAGACAGGCCAAGTAAGGAGGACAGAAATGGGAGCTATGAAAGGACCGGGCATATTCCTTGCCCAATTCTTACGTGATAATGAGCCTTACAACAACCTTGAAAATATCGGCAAATGGGTCGCCGACCTCGGTTACAAGGGCGTGCAGATCCCAACTTGGGACACGCGCGTCATAGACCTTGACAAGGCGGCTGAATCCAAGGGGTATTGTGACGACCTGAGAGGCAAGCTCACAGATGTCGGATTGGAGATATCCGAACTGTCTGCCCACCTGCAGGGTCAGGTCCTCGCGATTCATCCGGCCTACGAAGTTGCCTTTGGGCCGTTCTATCCGGAAAACCTGACCGACAAAGAGCGGACCAAGTGGGCGGCGGAGCAATTGAGGATGGCGGTACTCGCTTCTGCCAACCTTGGACTTAATAGTGTGCCTGTGCTCTCGGGCGGCTTTGCCTGGCACATGATGTACCCGTGGCCCCAGAGGCCGCCTGGACTGATCGAGGCAGCACCAAAAGAGCTTCCGCTCGGTCTTTTTTGGTGCCGCCCGGCTCCGACCTCTTCGATGGGGCGACTTTTGAGATGTTTCTGGATGTGTCGGAAAATCACCCCGCTGTGTGTTTATGCTATGATCCAAGCCACTTCGTGCTTCAACAACTGGATTATCTCGAGTTCATACGGCTTTACGGGCAGCGGATCAAGTCCTTTCACGTCAAGGACGCCGAGCTCAGACCGACCGGACGCGTCGGTGTTTACGGTGGTTATCAGTCCTGGGCTAGGCGAGCCCCGTTAGAAATCCCTACGTCGATGATACGAGCCTCCAAAAACAGCAAATTTCTAACCGGGCGAGCCGGGCGGTTCCGGTCGCTCGGTGACGGCCAAGTGGACTTCAAATGTGTATTTACCCTGCTCGCCGAAGCAGGCTACGTCGGCTGGGCGGTCCTGGAGTGGGAGTGCTGTGTCAAGAGCCCGGAACAGGGGGCCAGAGAGGGAGCGCCTTTCATATCCAGCCATATCATCGAGACCACCGAGGTGGCGTTCGACGACTTTGCGGGCGGAAAGTCCGACGTCAAGCAGAACCGGCGGATTCTTGGTTTGGAGTAAGAAGGGCAGATGATTTCATTGAAAAGAAGACGGATCATGGTTGTTGTTACTATTTTTTGCCGACTCTCCTGTTATTCGCCTATCGTTCTTGCTGCCGGCTGGCGTTTCCGCGAGATAATAGTCGACGAGAGTCCTCTACAACCCAACCGCATCACCGATGCGGTAATCGTGGACATCGATAACGATGGCAGGCTTGATCTGTGGTACAGCGGCAGAGCTATTAAAGCAAACGAGCGGTGGTTCGCATGGTACAGAAACACTGGCAATATGCAAAAATGGCAGCGATGTACGCCATTCTTGGGTTCGTCCATAGGTGCAACATGGGGCGATGTTGATGGCGATGGCGACCTCGACATTGTCAGCGCCGCCTGGGACAATTACAAGTACCTACACCTGTGGCGAAATGATGCCGTTACTACAAACACCAAGACAGGCAGAATAAACTGGATGCACCTTTCAAATCTTAAGGGCGACTTGCCCCGGGCTAACGTAGGAAGGCAGGCTGCGTCGCTAATTCTTGACATAGACAAGGACGGTGTCAATGATTTCGTCATTGCCGGCTGGAGTGAAGAAACGAGTATGGTGTGGTTCAGACGCACTCGCGAAGGCTGGGACAGGTACTTAATTGACAATCGCAAGAGCCACATAGAGGCTGGCGGCACATATTGGGATATCGACGGCGATGTAGTTAGTCTGTCTGGCCCGGGTGAATGGCTCTACTTCGCTGATCCGGGCGTAAATAGGTCGTTATTTCTGATCTACCACGAGGACGACGAGGCAATCGATTCCTACTGGCCGATGAACCAGGAGATGACGGTTTTCGGCTTCGGCCGGAAAGGTCTGAACAAGTTCATGAGGACCGTGCCCACACAATTCACCATTGGTCTGTGCGATGAGTGTTCCTTTGCGAAAGTGTCGAAAGTGGTGAACTCAGCATACAGAGACCTTGTCATACACATAGGCCACGTCCAGGCACAGAACGATGTAGAGAGCGTCAGCGCCTGCAACATGAGGAAGGCCCGGAAAGGAGAAGACGAACATGGCTGATCAGATAAATGTGGGGATTGTCGGAACACAATTCATGGGTCGCGCTCATAGCAACGCTTACAGGCGTGTGGCGGACTTCTTTGACCTTCCGGCGCAGCCGGTTCTGCGGGCTGCTTGTGATGTCGATGTTGCCGGACTGAAGAAATTCTCAAAGAGATTTGGATGGCAGACTCAGGAGACTTCCTGGGAGAAGCTCGTCTCTCGCGACGACATTGACCTTATCGATATTTGCACACCGAACGTGTTTCATATGCCGATAGCTGTGGCAGCGGCCAAGGCGGGCAAACACATGATCTGTGAAAAGCCCATTGCAATGAACGCAGGTGAGGCGCAACAGATGCTCGATGCCGCCCGCGCAAATGATGTCAGGCACATGGTGGCCTTCAATTATCGCCGCGTTCCTGCGATAGCGTTGGCGAAGAAGCTGATACAGCAGGGCAAGATAGGGCCGGTATTTCACTTCAACGCGGTTTACTATCAGGATTGGCTTGTGGACCCTGACTTCCCTTATGTCTGGCGGCACGACATTAAAACGGGCGGCTCAGGTGCGCACGGCGATATGAATGCTCATATTGTCGATCTAGCCCGTTTTCTCGTGGGCAAATTTGAAGCGGTTTGTGGTACCCAGGAGATCTTCATAAAGAAGCGACGTCTTCCAGATGGCTCTGGGCAAGGCACTGTGACAGCTGATGACGCAACGTACTTCTTGGCGCGTTTTTGCGACGGAACCTTGGGCTCATTCATGGCAACCCGGTTCGCCACCGGCCGCAAGAACTTTCTTCGGCTGGAGCTCTTTGGCAGCGAGGGCAGCCTGGCTTTCAACCTCGAACGTCTCAACGAACTCGAGTTCTGTTCCAGAACGGGCAGCACCAAAAGAGCTTCCGCTCGGTCTTTTTTGGTGCTGCCCGAGTCGTCTCATCCGTTTATTGATGCGTGGTGGCCCCCGGGTCACATCATTGGTTGGGAACATACTTTTGTCCACGAGATCAGGGATCTGCTGGTGGCTATCGCGGAACGGAAGGATGTCAAGCCTGATTTCTACGACGGCCTCCGAAACCAGCAGGTTCTTGACGCCGTTTCGGAATCTTCGCAACAGCATCAATGGGTTACAATCCCACAATCTTGAGAAGTGGCAATCAAGAACGACAAGAAAGAAGGAGATCATATCATGGTGAACCGACGAAGTATTATCCGACAGTCTGCACTGGCAAGTGTTATCGCGTTCTACATCTTCGCTCAATCAGGCTCTGCGCAGCAAGTGGATCCTGTACAGTGGTCCCACCTGTCCAGCACGAAAGGTCAGATCCCGGTACCGGATGTTGGAAGACAGGTTGATCTGCCCCCTTTTTGGGTCCAGTCTCTATGAGAGGATTCCACAGTCCTGTACTCCATCGAGCACTGGCGTATGCGGCCTGATGTAGCCGGCCTGGCGACGCCTACAACGGTGCTACAACCCGAAAGCCCGTTATCTGCCAATTCTGCGAAAATGACCATCTCATAAGCCCTGTACTATCAGTGAGTTATGAAAGAGCGAAAATTTTGTGACGGATTCAATGAAGATATGAAGAGCAAGGCATCCTTAAGTATAATTCGGTTGGTAATGTTAACCGTAATGTGAAAGGAGATCGCCATGGCAACGTATTATATTGGAGCAGATGTACATAGTAAGAATACAGAACTGGCAATTGAACACAGAGGTAAGATAGTGGCAAGATATTCAGTGCCGACTAGAGTGGGATTTATCTCATAACAGCAATAAACACATCGCGGCCTCGGGCCTTTGGCCCTCGGCCGCAACCAAAAAATTAAAGATCGGCTCTTGCGAATCCGGCGAATGTTTTTCGCCTTCGCCTTTCTTTTCGCCACCTCACCTTCTTACGAAGGCGGCGAAAAACAAAGGGCCATATTTAAGGTATTAAGATCTTACTGTTAAAGAAGTTATAACGAGCCTTCAAAAAAAGTTTGCTAAGAAAACAAGAAATTGCACATTAGTAGTACAGTTCGACCATATGGAGGATTCACTGATGAACTGCCCGATGTGTGGCGTTGAAATGACTGAGGGAGAAGCCGTCATTCATGGCACCCTCCTTGGCTTCCTGATGGTGGGCCTCTCCAACCAGAAGCTTTGGTTCCGTCACGGTAGATCACACAGGAAGGTCCTGATTTCGGCTTCCGGTCAAGGTCGAACTTCGCGACGCGCTGACGGGTGAAGACCTACAAACTTCCGTTCAGGAGTGGAAGAACCGCTTCAGAGCCGGAGAAACCCGTTTACTCCACTGGTGGAGCGCCCTCACCTCACCTCAGCATCGGTAAATCGTCAAAGGACAAGTGACCACCTGGAGAGTTTTTGCACAGAAAGAATCTCTTAGCCATGTGGAAAAAGACCAGTCTTCAAACAATGCACGGTCGGATCGTCATCTATCTCTGTGAATTGTCATTGTCGCTGAATTGTACTGGCCAGTCCTCACTGCGTAGTCGCGCAGCGCGCGATACTTGTGGGTCGCTTCGACTGATTCTCCGATGTATCGCTTGGCACCCCATGAGTCATGGCTGCTGTGCGAGCTGTTGTGCGCGTAGTGCACGAACAGACTGAAGCGCTTCACTGTTCAATGGCAAGACCTTCACCGGCTGGGAAGGGAACATTGAGCCTTGGAGAACGAGTAGTCATATGCCGCAAATCCTTTGAATAGAAACCGAAAAACCTTTATGATACAATTAACAGAGTAATGAGATTTGGCATAGATATAACTTGGGAAAGATGAAACATGGATAGAGAACTCAATCGCCGCACTTTCTTGAGAAGATCTGTTATAACCTCAACTGGCAGTATGTTAGCGCTAAGCCTTGAAGAAAAGATTCTTCTGGCACAGACACAAGAGAAAAAGAGTACACAGAGGAGTCCGCAGCCAAAAGAAGACATCTGGGACTTACCAACAGGAAAAATTGGTAACATCAAAATTAGTAGACTTATACTCGGGGGTAATCTAATTGGTGGGGCTGCGCATAGCAGGGATTTGATTTACGTATCCAGTTTAATCCGGAACTACTTTACAGATGAAAAGATCATGGAGACCTGGCAAATTGCTGAGGAAAGTGGAATAAACACGATGTCAGCATGGTCCACTAAGCAGATGCTCAGGGTCTTCAATAAATACAGAAATGAGAGAGGTGGAAAAATACAGTGGCTTGGGCATACAAGCTTCAATAAAGATGCCATCAAGACATGCATTGATAATGGAGCCATAGGAATATATATCGCGGGTGACCCAACGGATACGTGTGTCAAGAGCGGTCGGCTCGACTTGCTTGTAGATGCCATCTCCTATATAAAACAAAATGGTTTATTCGCAGGTATTGCATGTCATGAAGTAAAGGTCCCCAGGATACTGGATGAGGCGGGCATTGAAGTTGATTTCTACATGAAGACTTTACATCATGAGAATTACTGGTCTGCCACACCCAAAAAGGAAAGAAAACGTGGGGTTCGTGTCTGGGATCCGGATTTTAAGCCCGGCGTCGATGCTTCGGGATATTATCATGACAACATCTGGTGTATTGATCCTGAGGGGACTATCGAGTACATGAAGAAAGTGGACAAGCCCTGGATGGCTTTTAAGGTACTGGCGGCAGGGGCTATTCATCCAAGAGAGGGCTTCAAGTATGCATTCGAGAATGGTGCTGATTTTATACACGTTGGAATGTTTGACTTTCAGATCCGGGAGGACGCAATCATCACAAAGAACATATTGTCGGGGAAGATAAACAGAGAACGTCCCTGGAGAGCGTGACAAGCACCGACGAACATTAGATGGTTGATGTCGTGCGATGGCGCCAGTGGATATATCGTATCCACCTTAATGTCTGAGAAAGGACATAATTTTTACCAGCAAGGATAAGATATATAGCAATTAGAGTTTGTTACTTGAAGCACTGATGCAATTAAAGGAACTTATATCAGATTGACATAGACGTGATAGAGAGTACAGGACAACGCTCTAATGTTTTGGCATATCGAGGCTCAATGTGATGTGCAGACAAGCTTGGAAGTTCAATATGATGGATTTTCAACGATTCGCATCAGCTACGCGAAAGTTGTTTTTGTTTATAACACTACTTCTTCTTACCGGCATTGCTTCCGCGGCCGATTGGCCGCACTGGCGGGGGCCGAACCGCAACGATATCACATCCGAGACTTCGGGCTGGAACGCAAAAGCCTGGCCTCCGAAACGCGTTTGGAACAAACATGTCGGTTACGGCTCGACCTCCCCGATTGTTTACAAAAACCGTCTTTACACGGCCGGCTGGACCGACAACAAAGATCACATCTACTGCCTCAATGCCGCCACTGGCAAAGAGATATGGAAGAAATCATACAACTGCCGTCCCTACGGCAGGTTCGCCAGGGGTGACCAGGGTGCATACAAAGGCGTCACCTCAACTCCGGAATATGACCCTAAGACAAACCTGCTCTACACCCTTAGCACCGATGGCCACCTGCGTTGCTGGAATGCCGCCGACGGGCGCGACGCCTGGCGCTTCAACCTGTACGACAAATACAAAGTCCCCCGTAGACCGGGCAATCGAGACTACGGCTACACCAGTTCACCGCTCGCGCTGGACAAGTGGCTCATCGTAGAAGTAGGTGACAACGAAGGTTGCCTGATGGCCTTTGACAAACGCACCGGCAAACGCATTTGGGCCTCCCGGGCCAAGGACGCCGCGGGACATAACGGTGGCCCAACGCCCATGACGGTTCAGAAAACTCCCTGTGTAGCGACCTTCACCTGTGCAGGTCTGCTGGTCGTCCGAACAGACAAGGGCCATGAAGGACTGACAGTGGCCTCCTATCCGTGGGTGACCAGCTACAACAATAACATAGCTTCTGCGGCGGCGTCTGGCGATAGAGTTCTGATAACATCAAACTACAACCAGAACAAAATGTGCCTGTTTAATATCACCCTGAAAGGAATCGGCAAGAAACACGAAGTCAGGCGCGACTTCTCCAGAGTAGGCACACCCGTGATTTACAATAACCACATCTATGTCCCCTACCAGCGACTTAGGTGTTATCGCATTGACAAAGACGGCTTAAAACTTAAGTGGAAGGCCTCGTCAAGCAACCTCGACTTTGGCTCCGAAGGCTCCTGCCTTATCACGGGCGACAAAAAGATGATCGCTTTCGGCAGCAGGGGAGACAAGTATAAACTTGCCCTCATTGATATTTCCGGCAGTAGGCCCAAGCTCCTGGCCGCCAACCAGGACGTCTTCGCTGGAATTAAGAGAAGTCGCCAACGGGCTTGGCCGCATGTTGTACTGGCCAACGGAAGAGTCTATTGCAAGGACCGCGAAGGAAACATCGTCTGCTTCTCGCTGCAACGATAGCATATCACCTGACTACAACCAGAAGGCTCGTTATCTGCCAATACTAAAAAATTCCCGATTCGTAAGCTCTGTAGCATCAAGGTTTTATAAAAGCCACAAAATTTGTGAACGTTTTCAATGTACGTTTGCTGATATGTCGTAACAGGATGCCTCAAAAAAAAATGGCAACAGGGATTTTAGTATTTGACTTTGAGCTCTTCATAGGTGTCCGTACATATCTGAGATGGTATGATATTCTCCGATCGCAAACGCCTTGACTTCACCGGAATCAGTAGCGAACAGCACCACGGGGTGGGCGGAGGGAATACTGAGCAC
>Ga0114930_10003457_pt1 | contig 13758 bp, 12 predicted proteins | sample AnhtaG_FD_87300 | JGI IMG/M metagenome (GOLD analysis project Ga0114930, IMG submission 87300) | Deep subsurface microbial communities from Anholt, Denmark to uncover new lineages of life (NeLLi) - Anholt_01485 metaG | ecosystem: Environmental > Aquatic > Marine > Oceanic > Sediment | place... | reverse complement strand
TGGGTCAAGTCGGATGAGGCCGGCGGTTACGGTCTGCGGTATATCGGCTCGCTGGTCGCAGACTTCCACCGCACCCTCCTCAAGGGTGGTGTATTTATCTATCCGCCAACGCGGAAGGCACCGGAGGGCAAGTTGCGGTTGCTATACGAGGCCAATCCGCTGGGGTTCATCGCCGAGCAAGCAGGTGGTACGGCCACGGACGGCAAGCAGCGAATCCTTGACAAAACGCCAACCGCGTTGCACGAGCGGACCCCGCTGATCATAGGAAGTAAAGCGGAAGTGGACCACGTGTTATCCTTCTGGCGTCCATGAACGGCCCTCGGGGCTAGAGCGGTTTCCGAAATCGCATAGCGGCCCCCTTCCATCCCTCCCTGTCAAGGGGAGAAAGAGGGGGTTGGGTGACGCACAAAAATGGAAAGCGCTCTGGGCTGAGTGAATCCGTATCCCTATATCCCCGTAATCTGCAAAAGGACGTGGCCCCATGGTAAAAGCCGCTTGGTGCGGACAGTCTTGCCAGACGGCGGGCATCGTCCACCCCTCGCGCGAGGAAATGGTCCACCCGACCAACTTAGGGGCGTTCGCTATTGAACCGCCCACCCGACTCCTCTACAATCCCGCATCAGGGCCGGGGCGCTGGGTACAGGTTCATCAATCCTAGCAGTAAGGAAGTGCTCGATGACGACGAACGCTGATGCTACTGAGTTCACCCTCAAAGACGTACTCCGACATGCTGTTGATGGCATGTTCGTGATCGATCGTAATCGTCAAGTTGTCATGTTCTCCGAAGGGTGTGAGCGGATCACGGGGGCGGATTGCGGCTCCGTTACGGGAACGTCTTGCACCTGCTTTCAACTCACCGACTGCCGTGATGAGCATGATCGGCCGCTCTCCGGTGCACTGTGCCCCAGTCTGGGGGTCTTCGCAGGCGATGTAACTTCCGCCCGTCAACGGATGAGCATCCTGCACCGTGATGGCCGGCGAGTGTGGATCGAAAATACTTATTCGCCCATGTACGACGACAATGGCCGAGTCGCTTGTGTTGTCGGCATTATGCGCGATATCACGGAAGCAAGAGAAAAGGAGGACGAGTCCCGGGGAGTGGCTGATCCGGGCACAGCTCGTGCCCTGCGCGAGGCCTCGGCATCGCCTGACGCCTCCGGCAGCACGTGGCCCACGGATACTGATACTTCACCGGAGCAAGGCACCGACGGCATGGGACCATTGGACCGGATACTCACCACCATTGAGAGACGGGAAATACTGGCCGCGTTGAAACGCGCCAACGGTCAGCGGACGCTGGCGGCGCGCCTACTTGGCATCTCCAGAAGCAGGCTCTATCGGCGTATGGAGGCGCTGGGGATCGACCCGCGCGAAATCGGCGGCGCCCGCGAAGTTCATCCCCGCCGGGACGCTTGAGCACGGCGGATCTACCGGTCAGGCATCCCGTCATCCCCGCTCGGGCCGCGCAGCGCTGCCTGTCCGACGAGGCCGTGGTGTGTGTCGACGGCGTTCAATACACAAGCACGGTGTGCACCTGCGCACTACGGTGGTGCAACCAGGTTGTCACCTGTCAGGTCATCTCTACCGGCCGTCTGGGACCCACTGCTGAACGAGACGATACGAACACCAGGATCGACGAGAAACAGCAGCACAAATTCATCGTCAGGCTGGAGCTTGCTTTCGTCGATCCGGTTGAACGTCCCCACCCCATCGGACGCACCTGTCGGGCGGGTGAAGTACTGGACCTCAACGTATTTGCGGCCTCGGACTGTGGCGATTGCATATTTCCCCGCCAAGGGGTAACGATTGCCGCGGTCATCCTCGACGAAGTAGTTCTGGACGGTCGCGATCGCCCGGCTCAGGGCCTGGCCTGGGATGCTCCGGGCATGCAGCCGCGTCGCACTGAGCTGGAGCAGGCGCTTGTCGGAGGGCACATCAAACTTGCTCACCGCGGGGTCTCTGCCGTTTTCCTGCCGGTCGACTTGGCCGGAAAGATGACCGTTGGCCAGGGTGTCTCTGGAGACCTCAGCGTTCTTCAAACGCCGGTATGAACGCAAGGTCATTGGAAGCTCATCACTGAAACGCGATTGTCCACCACCGGCCGCGACGGCGCGCACCAGTGCCCCCTCTCCGGAGTCCTCGGGTGTCCGTCTCTCCCGCCTGCCCGGCGACGGCTGTGAGGCGGATGCGGTACTCGACTCATCAGGCGCACCCGGCGTCGGTGTCGTTGCGTCGGTGCGTCTGCGGCGCTGGGCCGCAGGAGTTGCTGGGGCTGTCTGGTCAAACGACAACGATACTCGCGCTCCTCGCTTGTACTCTATAAAGGACGGCTTGAACCCAGCCGGAACCTCAAAGACAACCTCAACCTCATTTTTATCCCCTCGGGGCACATAGACATCGCTCGTCACCGGCCAGAACTTGCCCAGGCGCTTTTTTAACCGCACATGGCGATTAACCACGTCAGTCTCGTCCGCTTGCTGGATCGCAATCGGGTGGTACTGATGATAGGACTTGCCGTCGGCAGACTGTCCGACCAAACGAAACTGCCGGAGCGCGAAATTGTGTGTCTTCCGGGCATCACGTGCTTCTCTGTTTAGCTGAACACGAACCATGCGGAACTCATGCCCCGCATCGGGTCTGATCAAGTCGTATTTCGGACCGTCTTCGCTCCTACCCTCAGGGGGCGTCAAACGGTATACGGCGTCCACCTTCTCGGTGCGGACAAAGGAGATCGACTTGGGCGGTGCGTAGCGCGACACCTCGGCATGGGTCGCCCCCACCCAACCCACGGCCTGGACGTGATCCGGGTTATCCTCCAAAAAACTGTGCGAACCACTGAAGACGCCGGTCGAGACCACTGAGGCCACACCGGCAGCGAAACGATCCGGCTTCAACCAAAGGTTGTTCTCTTGCGCGTCTTCGGCGGGCGGCTGTGCATCGGGAGCGCGTAGCGTTTGCGGTTGGGCCGCTGCTACACGCGAGTATCCCAAGAAAGAACCGCCGAAGGGTATCATCTGGAGACAAATTGCCAATATGCCGGCCATGATGAAGCCGGTCACAAAACCGCACACTGCCCCGCCGACTCGATCCGCCAAACCCGGCAGCACGCACCCACGCCGGATAAGTCGATCGAACACCAGAGATAGAATCAGCAGGGGGACACCAAACGTTATTCCCAGCATCAGCGGCAGCATGAAATCTGGATTCAATGTATCCTTCGGCCAGATGGGCCTAATCCAGTGATTGGTGATCCATTCATATGTCCCCAGTGCGGTGGCCGCGCAGCACACCACCAGCACCATCATGATAAACGCCCTAAACAGTCCTTGTGGGCCCTGCCGTATTGCGATTGCCAACACAAGAAGTAACAACAGAAGCGATAACCACATGATCCGGCTCCGTTCCTATTTTTCGCCGCTGCGGAGACAGCGCAGGATTTCGTCCATGCTGGTCGTCCCGTCAATGACCTTCAACAAGGCGCCTTCCTGCAGGTAATACATCTTGCTCTTGCGGCATTGCACTTTGATTCGACTGATCTGAGCGCCCTCTGCGATGAGTTTCCTTACGGGGTCATCGACGGCCAACAGCTCAAACACGCCTGTTCGCCCTACGTACCCGGTGCCCTGACACTTCTGACAGACGATCTTCTTGCCACGCCGGCTCACTTTGGGCTCGCTCGGTGGCCGATAGAAACGTTCAATCTTCTCAACTGGAAGATTCAGTTTCTTCAGCGTGGCGGGATCCGGCTGAAAGGCCTCACGACACTCCGTGCAAAGTATGCGAACCAGGCGCTGATTGAGCACACCAAGCAGGGCCTTGGCACCGAGCCGGTGATCGTGCAGCAAGCTAAGATACCGGCTAAGGGCGTCAAACGTGTCTTTCGCCTGTATGCCCATATAGATCTTACGGTCCTCGGCGGCGGCGCGGGTCGCAACCACTGCCGTCTCGCGGTCTTCGCATTCGCCGACCATCACGATATTCGGTTCACGGCGGAGGACCGTCTGGAGCATTCGGGCGTAGTTGACTTCGGTATTGGCGCCGTCATAGCGGTACTGGGTTATATTGTCCAGTTCGGTAAGCGGGCGCCGTTCGAGCGAATGGATGTTGTTCATATAGGCGTCGTGACTGCGGAGGGTTGCGTACAACGTGGTGGTCAGTCCGTTTTGCGCGGGTGCGCTCATCAGCAGCACGCCCCGGTGCTTGGCCATAAGACGCCTCATGGTGTCAAGACGCTGCCGGGCGAGACCAAGCTCGTGAAGTCGAAGCAGCGTGGTGCCCGATTGGATTCGCAGGCGTAGCCGCTCGCCGGCTGTGGTGCCTGAGGTATGTACCTCACTGTAGTCCGGTTCCCCCTCGTGGCCCAAAAGAGCTACCTTGATTTTTCCCATTTGAGGCCGACGAATCTCCTCGACGTTGAGGCCGGCCAGTGTCTTGAGGTACCGGAAAATCCGCTCGCCGTCTTCGATGGAGATACCCTCTGGATGCTCCGTGGCAACCCCGTCGATCCGGTACACAAGCCGATACTTCTCTTTGCCTGCCAACATGTCGGCATCGGAGGCCCGCCGCCACAGCAGATCGAACAGAAAGTCCTGCACCACCTGATAGGAGGTCGCCTCCTCGTAGTCGTCCGGGAATGCCACGGGTTGTCCGGCGTGATCTGTAATCCTCACACGCACACCCTTGTCCTTGGCTTTTTTGGCGCCGCCGCTGCCACTGGCCAAACGCTTGACGCGGCCGATGGTGAGGATGCGTTTGGCCGGTGCCACGCGGCTGTCGCGGTGCATGAGGTAGGCGACAAACGGTGCTCCCGACAACAGCACCCAAAACGCCACACCGACGGCAAACAGTTGACCCTGCCACAACGGCGGGATCAGCAAGACGAACATTGCCACGGCCCCACCTGAGAAAACGATCAAGTTCCACTGCTCGCGTTTTGTCTTGACGAAGTCGGTGTCCCGTTCGACCCACTGCGCCGCCACCGCCCAGCCCAGAAGCAGCGCAACAACGACTATGATCTTGATCACGTTTACGTAAGGGCCGGCTTCAGGAGCGATGCCCAGAAGGAGCGATGCCGTGCTTGTATCCATAGATGTTCTACCCAATTCTCTTTACGCGTGTCAGCATCACAGGGGCCGCAGGCAATCGGGTGGTCGATCCAACCCCACGGAGGCAGTCAAGAGCCTTCCGCTGCCGAAGGCCTCCGCCCGGGCGCCCGTTGCTCTCCACGGGTAAGAGACCAGTTCGCATTGCAACCCGGTGATTGTATTCCATCCGCGCATAGCTGCAAGGTTGGAAACGGCAGAGCTATACTCCGCCGGCGGTTACGGCATCCGGACTGATCCCTTCGAAGGCTGAATCGCAGTGCTCGGAGTGGTCTCATCCAGCGGCTGACCTTCTGATATCACCGGTTGCCCACCAGTCCGGACCAGTGCGATGGGCCGGGCTGTACACTCCTTTGGACGATCTCCCGCAATCGCTCTTCGAGGCGTGCGAGCGAGTCATATCAGGCTCCGCCCGCCGTCTATGGGGATGACCTGGCCGGTGATGTAGTCTCCAGATTCCACCAGAAACCGCACGAGACGAGCAACCTCCCGGGGTGTTCCTTCACGGCCAAGCGGGACCCGGCTGGTCAGCTTGCCGCGTAGTGCCGCGGAGTATTCATCCGGAAAAACCGCTATCCCTGGTGCCACAGCGTTGACCTGAACGCTCGGGGCCATCACCCGTGCCAGCCCCTTGGTCAGGGCGATCAGTGCCGCCTTGGAGGTACAGTATGCCAGATGCTTGGGCAAAGGCCGCTCGGCAGAGATGTCACACAGGTTCACGATCTTACCTCCGCCGTGGGCCTCCAGATAGGGACGGGCGTGATGACTCAGTGCCATCGGCGCGACCAGATTGACCCGATAAACAGCCTCCCACTGCTGATGGTCGAACGCGTCGATCGAATCGGGCTTTCCGGTCAGAAACATCGAGGCGTTGTTGACCAGGACATCCAATCGATCCAAACCGTCGATGGTCTGCCGGATAATCGCAGACCAGCTTGAAGTATCTCGGAGATCGCCGCTTACCGTCAGGGCTCGCCGACCGATCCGGCCAACTTCCCTGGCGAGCTGCTCCGCCTCAGCACGCGAATTGCGAAAGTGGATCGCCACGTTGCAGCCCGCCCGGGCAAGTTCGAGCACGATAGCGCGCCCGACGCGTTTTGCACCGCCGGTCACCAATGCCACCGTATCGTGTAGATTCACTGATGCATGCTCCCTATCTCATTCAGCATGCGGGCACCGGCACATACTCGGGGACTATTCAGCGGTCAAGTTCCTCAAGGCCCCGGTCGTCGGTGTCGGCATCGTCGGGTAGCTTGCCCATCGCCCAGACATCGTCCGTGGGCGTCGGCGCCCGTCGTCGCCGGCTGGCAGCAGCCCGATAACGGCGCATGCTGCGCACAAGCACGTACGTGCTCAACAGGAACAGCAGTGCCAGCACGAACCCGATCAACAGAACAAGTGCGAGGGCCGGCGCGACCTTGGTTGGATCAGCGTCCTGTTTGGGCACCGCGAAGGCCAGGAGAAAACATAGCCCACTCATTCTCGGTCGATTCTCGTCGGAGTCGCCCGCCGCCGTGCAGATAACGCCTACCCTTTATTCCAGGCGCACTTTGAACGGGGGTCGGATTGGTCACGCTCGTGCAACTGCTCCAACAGCCGACGCTGCTCCTCTGTCAATTGTTCCGGGGGTACGATCTTGATGACAACGTACTGATCACCGCGCTCATCCCGGCCTGGCTTGGAAACACCGCGCCCTTTCAGTCGTAGCTTCGCTCCGCTCGGGGTCCCAGGTGGCAAGGTGAGGGTCAAATGACCATCGATCGCCGGCACCTCGATCTTCGCACCCAAGGAAGCCTCGGTGACAGTCACCGGTATATCCACGTATATGTCCGCGCCGTCACGCCTGAAGTAGGGGTGGGGTTGAATGGAGCAGACCAAATAGAAGTCGCCCGGTGGACCGCCGCCGCGACCGGGGTGCCCCCGCCCCGACACTCGGATCTTCTGACCGTCTTGGACACCCGCCGGGATTTTAACCTCCAGCGTCTCGTTCGGCCCATCGTCCTTCGACCGAAGCTGCACGGTTACTACGGCCCCATGAATGGCCTGGTCGAAGGAAAGCGATATCCGGCCCGTTTCGTCGGCACCCCGCTGGGGCGCTGCCGCCCGCCCCGGGCCGCCACGGAAGCCGCTGAAAAACTGGTCAAATACGCTTGCCCGCCTGCTGCCACTGCCACCGAAAGCGGACATCAGGTCCTCTAGATCGTCCAGGTTAATGCTCGAGTTGGCGCCCCACTCGTAGACCTTCTGGCCGCGCTGCCCCGCGGTCCACTGCCCCACGCCAGCCTCCCCGAACCGATCGTACTGGGCTCGCTTGTCGGGGCTGCTCAGTACTCCGTAGGCCTGCTGCACGTCCTTGAATTTGCGCTCCGCGGAGGGGTCGTCTGGATTACGATCGGGGTGGTACTTCTTGGCCAGTCTTCGGTAGGCGCGCTTGATCTCCTCCTGAGAGGCGGATCGCTTCACGCCCAGGGTTTCGTAGTAGTCACGTTGCTTCGACACTCGGTATGGGCCTCATCGACCTGGCGTAGTCACAGCGTACCCAGAAGCAAAGTATAAGCCCGCTCTGCCATGCTGCCAAGTTCAATGGTCCGTAATCGCGCGCCGCTGCACTCACTCCACGGGCCACAGCAGTCGCACCTGCCAGGGACCTAGATGCACAAGTTCGCTGGGTATTTCAACGGTTGTGTCCGAGATGACATCCCGCAGTGGGCCGAGCATGGGGCCACCACGTAGTTTTATACGCCGGGATCGAGCCGAGAGATTCACAACGGCCACACACGGCCTGCCGTTTGGCGTGCGAGCATCCCGCACGAACCCGTCACTTGCCAGTGTGCCGTCGAGCTCACGGGCGGTCACCCGATGGACGTGTTCGCCCACCGTGGTAAGTACGCGCTCCAGCCTGGTGACTACCGAGGTGGCGTCGCCGATCTCGCTGCGACGCAGCGGGAACGTCACCCGATAACGCTCGCCAAGTTGTTCGTCATTTCCGGCGAGACGCACGACGTCGAAACGAATCTGCCGTTCCAGCAGGGCTGCCCACACCGGTTCCACCCAGTCAGCCCAGGCATTGGCATCATCACCGTCGACAGCACCGGGACCGACGCTCACCGCCGCCGGCGGGACTACGTTGAAAGGCGACACGTAAGTACCAAGCCGGACGAGGTCGAGTGCAGTGTGGGCAATCGTCTCCACATGGGCTGGATTCACTAACCCGCTGGGGTAAGGACTACCCGATCCGTCGCGTAGATCGCGCCAGCCGCGGATCAAGCCCAGCGATTGGCCTTCGATAGCGTGAACCCACATGGCTGCAGCCGTCACGGCGGAGTGCTCTTGTGGTGAAACGCGGATTCTGGGAACCTGCCAGCCATCCACGATGTAGCGCGCATGACCCCAAACACCACGGGCAAGCGCCCGGCGTGCCAGTGATGCCGCCAGAGACTCCCCTCGGACCGGATCTGTCAGGGCGAGCGTCGGACCGGACGGACTCGCAGCATCGGAATCGGGCCCGAGCATTTCCAGCAGTGTCAGGGATCTCACTGTCACGATGGGCCCGTTTGCGATCCGTGCGGGCGCGAGTGAATCACTCTGGCTACCGGTCATTGACGTGGCCAGCCCAACGACGGCCATGCCGAGCGCCTCTGCCCGCTCGATAAGGACATCATTGATTCGCGCCCAGGCAGTGTCGCTTAAGAGCACCGGATACACTCGGGACCCCATCGCAGCCATCAGATCCAGATCGCCGAAACGCTCGTCGTGGCGTGTGGCCGTGGTGCGGTCTACCAGACCATATAACGGCGCCGTCGCTGTTGCCGTGGCCAGTTGGTCACTGGTGATGCGAAGTCGATGAGGTCTGAAGCCGGCGACAGGCTCGGCGGCGGGCACCCTTTCAAGCGCTTCCTCGGCCCATGAGAGCATCGCACCGATCATTGACTCTGGAATTGCACCGTTGCCCCGCTCACGCAGGCGGACCTCGCGCTGCAGCGTAGCTGTTGTCTTGACCAGTGTCGACAGCGTTGCACGCGCGTACGGCCGATCAAACCAGCCGAAGTGCAGTGTGTCGAGCAGATCATCTGTCCCAGCCAGCTCCGCTACACGCTCCTGGAGCCGTTCTACCCGGGTCCGCAACTGCGCCGGGTCGATCGTGTGCGCCCCCTGGATTCCGGCGAAAGCGGGTGACGACAAGACCACGAACAGGCGAAAGGTTCTCATCCCCGCCGCCTCCACCACCGCTTCTTCTTGCGAGCTGAAACACTGGCCCGCATGGTAGCCATGCTGGGGAGTTTTGCTCGCAGGTCAATCAGTCGTCGCCTGGAGAACTGTTCGGGAGCCTCACGAAATCGCTCCCGCGATGCATCCGTGAAGAAGGCCTCCGACGGCGGAAGATCGTTGTCCACGTCATCGTAGAATTTAAGGGCCTCCTCCAGGCATTGGGCGGCTTCGATGCCCAGATGGCGCGCCTCGGTCTTGTCGGTCTCTTTGACAGCCGCTTCGGTGATCATCCGAAACAGCATTATCCACTGACCGACGTCCAGAATCCCGGACGGCTCGTCGGTAGAATTGACAATCGCTGTCTCACCCTTCTCTTCGCTGGTCAAATCGCCAGGCAACAGGAACCGTTTAGTGGTGTCCGCATGACAAGCGGCGCAGGTGGCCGCAATAGTCACCGTGACGCCTTCTTCCCTCTTGCTGACGACCCTTGCATCGGAGCCCTTGAGCAGGCCCTGTCCGCATGAGGCGCACGGCGTCGCCATAAGATAGAGGTACCCTTCCGCAAGACTGTGAGCAACGAGCGGTTCCTTAGGCATAAGAGGCTACTTACTGCGAATCGAGCTAGTGTTCCGTTACCCGTCGATTGATAGTTGGGTGCCATGGGTAAGCGTTAGCTTACCCGTGCCGCGAGAGCATGGGACACGGGTAAACAAATTTGCCCATGGCACCCAACGCCGTTAACCATCATGATACGTTATAGCCGTTTTATCAATGAGGCACGCTCCTTTTTGCCGATTTGGGTTTGCGCAAAACCAGGTCCAAATCGAAAAGAGCGTTGCTATGAAGATGGCCGTTGAGGGCCGCTTTGGCAAGCCCGATTCTCGGGATTGGCCACGTTTCTTGAATCGGGTGATTCCCCCTGCGGCCTGGCAGGCGTTCTGCAAACAGGTGGGTCGGGCCAGACGGTCCGAGGCCCGTTGGTCGGCCAAGTACCAACCGTGGCGAAACGGTGCGGGCCTACAACTGGGTGGTGATGGGCGATTTGCTCCCCGGTCAGCCGTGGACGTTTCTGCCTCATTCGTCACGCCTCTATTTTCGCCACAACCAGTTCCCGGAAGGGGAGACTTTTCGGACCAAGACCCAGTAGGTGGTGGAACTGCTTCATTCTTCGATCCTGGACTTGTGGCGTCTCTTCTGGCGGCATCGTGCGAGGTTTTCCAAACTCTTGCTGCGCCTGGAAGAGATTGAAAAGGTCCCTCAGGTAACGATCCACGCCCTCCAACGGGCCGATATCGCCGCCTGAAATGCTAGATACTACTGCTTAGTACTGTGTTTCATAAGTCCTGCTACTACCTGAGACGCGGGCTTCAGCCCGCGCGGTGGTCCGCGCAGGCCTCGGCCCGCGGCCCGGCTGGAATCACATGGTGGCGGCGGAGTTTGTGCAGTACGTATGGATCAAGCAGGGTCACCGGCTTGCCACGCGCATCCTTGGTTCGGGATGGATATCGGGATTCTGCCTCTGTTCGTTCAGCCATGCTACGGCCAGTGCGACACACCCAGGTCAGCGCATCCTCAGGGACACCAACAATCCTGCCAATGCCATAACACCGAGCAGCAATACGACGATGAGGAGCACCTTCTTCTGTCTGTCCCCCCGAACTCCGGCGTCGCGGTGGCGGCCAGACGCTCCGTGAGCACGGCGTCATCGATTAGCCACGCACAGCCGCACTCTGGACAAACCGTAGCTCCATCGACGGGGTTTGTGGGAAGTAGGCGCAGGTCGTAGCAGCAATGCGGGCAGCGGCGATGTTTGAGCATAGCGAAGCGGGCCCGCTTCAAGCGGGCCTGACGGGTCGTGAGCCAGGGTATGAAAATGCAGAAGAACACGTTGGGAACGATGATCACCGGATTGGTCAGAGTACTGACCAGATCGCGCCGCGCGGAGGAATCGGAAAAGTAGTAGAACGCCGCAATACCGAGAGCGAGCAGGAGGATTGCGCCGGGGACCATCACGATCATGCGCCGCCGCATTCTCGCCGTCCCGGGCTCGAGCTCCTCGACGATCCGCTCGAGAGCGTCCGCCTCAATCACATCGTAACGGTGCCACACCTGCAGCCTCACCGGGTCGAGTTGCGTGACCGCCCGGCCCCGGGCGTCCTTGATGCGATGCACGCCTCTTAGCTTGGCCGTAGGGGTTTCGGCGATTGTCATGCCGCTTCCTCCAGCCGCCAGGCGCAACCGCACTCCGGGCAGACTGTCGTATGGTCCTTGGGGGCAACTGGTAAGCCGCGAATGTCGTAACCGCAATGGGGGCAGCGCCTCAGCCATCGCCCTCTCATTGTTCACTTATAGTACAGTAGAGTCGGCGTCCGTGCTGTGTCAGATACAACAATCGAGATGTGCGTCCTTGCGCGTGTAAAAGTTGCGTTCACCTGGTCGAGCTGGGGCCCACTCCATAGGGTGCTCAGCAGCACAGGGTGACTGCGCAGCAGAGGCAGCACGTGAGCATGAAGCCGGGCATGCTGCCCCTGGGCGGCTGAAAGCCGACAATCGCTTGTCAGCGGCAGAATGCGAGTAGGCGTGCTCGACGGGCGTCACGAAGCCGTCACCCGCCGAGGGAGGCTAAGTAGGCTTCCAGATCGACGATTTCCTGGTCGGTAAGATCAGAGGGTGGATGAGGAGCGTCGCCCCGAAGAAACTCATCCAGGGTCTCGGCGCTAACACCGACAACGCCTGGGGTACCGGGCAGACAACCACCGACGGCATCGGCGCAGTGGCACGCCGCACACGAGGCATAGAGCGGCTCACCCGCGGCCGGGTCACCCACGAGATCCTCGAAACCACCGTCTGTCACGCCGCCGTCATCACCGTTGCCATCATCGGCGGCGTCGCCGTTCTGGTCGCCGTCGATCGGCTCGTCGTCCTGATCACACCTGTCCGCGAGCGTATTGGCCACGTCGGTCAGGAGCAGATCGAGATAGGTTCGACCCAGAGCCGTACCGCTCTGGAAGAGTATCTCATCCAGGTTGGTGCCGCACCCGGCCAAGCCCAATGCCAGGGCGATGGCAGCCAGGTCGATCGGCCAGCCGGAGACGCGGAAGAGCCCAGCACCCCGATTAGCGGATCGGCGCGTTGTCGATCGACGAAAGGTCATGTTCGATGCATGAATCATTCTTCGCTGCATTGGGATCGTCCTTTGTTGCGCAGTCCTTCGGAACTGCGGTTTGAGATTGCATCACTCCGGTATCGGGATAGTGGGGTTCGGCTTGAGCAGCATCCCCGTGCCGAAATGCGGGTCGTGGCAGGCGGTACATTGCTCGACCCCGGCCACGGTGTGGGCCGGCTCGCTCAATTCCTCGGGTTCGTCGTGACACTCGACGCACAGATCGAGCACCGGTGACTTCAACAGATACCGTCTTTCGCTGCGATGCTGCTCGTGGCATTCGAGGCATTCCCCATCCGCAACCGGGCTGTGCCCTACCTCTTCCGAGAAGAAGCGAACATGGCAGGTCCGGCAAGAGTCCAGCAAATCATCACGAACCTGCATGCGTTGCCCGGCGTCGTGGCAGCCGAGACACTCGCGCAAGATAAACGGCGGATGTTGCGATGCGAATCTGGGCCCGGGAAGCGGCAGCGCCTCCGGCCTTTGCATCGAGGGCGCGAGACCCTCGGCCACCGTCTCCGCCGCACCTTCCTCAGGAACCTCAAAGAACCAATGCTTGAGCCGCTGGCGCGCTTCCTGCGAACATCCCAGGGAGATAAGCCAACACAATGCAATTACACAAACGACCTTACGCATAGTGTACCTCGGGTCGACCGCACCAACGCCCCGTCGGTGGATGCTCTTGACTACCCCACGATACCCGCTGGTTCGGGAAGATCAATAGTTTTTTTGCAGGATGTTGGCCCGGCCCCAAGAGCAAGGTGGTTGGAGATCGATAGGCGTTCCACACCGTTCCAGGCTTTCGTTTCGTATCCAGCCCGATTACGCTCCGGCCCTCACTATGCGCTGTGCCGAGTCCCGATGTGCATCGGGATTCTCGGCACCTGCCAGAGGACCGAGAAGGGATTCTCGGTCCAGCGATGGATTCTCGGTCCAGCGATGCTTGGCTACACCCTCGCCTTCTCGCTTCTTTTCCGCCGCGTTCTCCAGGCTTTCAAGCGATTTTCAACGGGGTATCGATCTGTGAATTAGTGAGCGCACTGTACAAAATCAGGCGGAGCCCAATAGCCGGCTGCGGCCCTGCGTGCTGCCCCACACCGCCGGGTCAGACCGGTGCGTATACGCCTTGGCGCGTCGCTGGGAAATTTCTTGTTGCCAATCCGGCTCTGATCGCCTATATGAAGCCGTTGTCCAGCCGTTGGTGGAGGGCGGATGCTCTACCACCTTAGCGTCAGGTTGGACGCGGTAATCGAGTGGAATCAGCGGAAAGGTGTGCGATGTCTG
>Ga0114930_10003456_pt1 | contig 13759 bp, 9 predicted proteins | sample AnhtaG_FD_87300 | JGI IMG/M metagenome (GOLD analysis project Ga0114930, IMG submission 87300) | Deep subsurface microbial communities from Anholt, Denmark to uncover new lineages of life (NeLLi) - Anholt_01485 metaG | ecosystem: Environmental > Aquatic > Marine > Oceanic > Sediment | place... | reverse complement strand
CATTTGGTCCCCATCACCTCCCTCCCTTGTTTATATTTGTTCTTTTACTTTGTTCAATAACACATCCCGATCGAAGGGCTTCGCCATGAGATAAACACCGTCTTGAGTGCTGCTGTATTGTTCTTCTTCTTTCTTGATCAAGGATGACAAGAATATTATCGGAATATTTTGTGTCGAAGGATCATTTTTCAAGATCGATGCAACCTCGCCTCCGTCTATATCGGGCATCACGATATCCAGGATGATCAAATCCGGGTGGTCATTTTTGGCAATATTAACGGCTTCGTATCCTCCGGAGGCTTGGAGAACATGGTATTCATTGCTGTTAAAGATATTCCTGAGCATCTTGAGACTGACCGAATCATCGTCAACGATGAGGATTTTTTTGTATCTCATTTAGAGTTCACCTTGAAGAATAACTTTCCTTCTATGCATAAGTTTTGATGCAAAAAGGCAAAAAATCAACCTTTTGAGGCAAAATGTCACATTATTTCACATTATGTCACATTATTTCACTTTAAAAATGCCTCAAAAGGCAATATCGTAAGAATCAGAATGGCAAATTCCAGAATGTCGGGCCCTTCCCTAAATGTTCCCATTGACAAAATTCTTTACAAAGGGAATAATAAACTCACAGATTCGGGGTCTGGCATGAAAAAGGATAATATTCTTCAATCATGGAAGGAAATTTCCGCATACCTGGATAGAGAAGTCAGAACCTGTCATAGGTGGGAAGATGAGCTGGGATTGCCGATTTACCGTATAGATGAGAATTCCCCAAAGTCGAAAGTTTTTGCTTACATATCAGAAATCGATGAATGGCTTAGAGAAAGAGCGAATAATCATCAAGACAAAACACGCCCCGCGATCTGGACCAACAGAGGGGTAATTGCCGGATTAGCCATAGGCTTCTTGTTGGTATCCATCTTTTTTGCATGGCTTTATTTCTTTAAAAATCCTCCGGTTTCGTTTCTGTCCGAGCTCACATTATCCGTTCTTCCGTTTAAAAACCTCAATTCCTCAGAATATGATGAATATTTCTCCGAAGGGATCACGAATGAAATAGAGCGGAACCTGATCCGATTGAACAAAATCAGAGTGATCCCTGTATCTGTGGATGAGTTGAACCTATATCCCGCCCAAGACAGGGAGATGTTCGGTCAGAAGCTCAATCCGAACTATTTCGTGATGGGAGAAATTAGAAAGGAAAAAGACAAGATTTTGTTAAGCATCAGCTTGATCAGAGCAGAGGATAACAAAAACCTGTGGAATGGGTCGTATGAAAGTGATCAGGAAGACATCTTGAATATCAGCCAGAACATCAGTCATAAAATCCACGAACAATTGAATGTCAAAGTGAATGAAGCCCTTTTTGATCAGTCAAACAGGGGCAAAACCAGCGACTTTTCGGCCTATGATACCTTTCTCAAAGGAAATTTTATCCTGAACAGGATTGTTGAACAGGATGATGACCCCTGGAAGCTGTACCATCAGGGTAATTATTATTTAGGAAAGTTTACACAAGAGGATAACGAGGTGGCCATCAACCTTTTCAATCAAGCCACCAAAATCGACAGCAACTATGCCCTGGCATACATCGGATTGGCCCAGTGTTATGCGAATTATGTTAATTATTGGTGGGACTCCGGAATAGAGTGGTTGAACACAGCAGAGGCCCTGTTAGAGAAAGCCCAGAAAATATCGCCCGGTCTCCCCGAATATTACAGCACGCTGATCAAGATCTATCTGCTGAGAGAGGCTGCTTTAAACGAAAGTATGAGCCAACTCGTTTTTAACCTGGCAAAAAAAGCCATCGTAAAATTTCCCAATCATCCGCAGTTGAATTCCCTAACAGGATACTGCTATTTGACAAAGTATGGAGAAAGTGGTGTGGAAGCGGATTTCGAAAAGGCTCTGGAATACAATGAAAGAAATTTTTTACTAAATCCTTCCAGCCTCGACAATCTCAAGTTTGCAGAATTATTGATGCTCAAGAAGGAGTTTTATAAGGCAATAGAAGTTTGCCACCTGATAGAGATGTCTAATCCTTCTTTGTTTTCTAAATTCATGTTGGGGGAAATTTATTATTATCTGGGCGATTTGGATAAAAGCAAAGAAATTTTTCAACAATTCGACATGCCCATGGATTTCAAAATTCATTCCTTGTATTATTTGGCAATGATTGAAGCGCAAAGAGGAGATGCTGAAGAAGCAGAAAGGGTAGTCAGAGAAATCAAAATCATGAGACCAGCGGAGTATAGAGACGTTCTGTTTCAATTAGAAATGGCATCCATCTTTTTTGGCATAGGGGATGAGGAGCCGGGTTATCAATATTTGGAATCTTTGTTCACCGACGGACAGACCCAAAAAGACAAATTTGTGTACGCAAAGTACATGGAAATAGATAGAAATTTTGATAATTACAGAAACGAGGCAAAGTTTCAAAATATTCTTCAAGGAGATCATTAAATGGCCAAAAGCAAAACGATCCGGGTGACGCCCAACGTCAAGAAGTGTTTAACTCACTTAAAAGCCGCTGTTGACGCCATGCCCGAAGGGGAGCTGAAAGAAAATGCGAAAGGCGCCATCAGCTATCTATCGCGCACATTCCAGGGAAAACCGCAACCTGGTAGAGGAATTGTATGTCCAGCTGTGACCAGATTTATCCCAGGATAAGCGCTAAATACATTTAAAATCCTTTCTCTTTACATCTTTTTTCTTTTTTAGGCCAGAGTGAACATCCAGAGCCTTACTTTTGTCGTCACGGAGGACTGCAATTTCGACTGCACCTATTGTTACAAGCAGAAGAGCCATGATCGCATGACATTTGCCACTATCAAGAAGGCCTTGGTTTTTTTTTGCCGTTTCTGACCGATCCATTTTACCTGAATTTCTACGGGGGAGAACCACTTCTCTGCTTCGATCTGATAGAAGAAACAATATCCTTCCTTGACAAAAAACAGAACGACTATAACAAAACAGCTCAATATTCCCTCACGACCAACGGCAGTTTGATCACAGATGAGATTATCCAGACTTTAGAGGCGCACAAATTTTCTGTTGTATTCAGCTTCGACGGTTATGCCCAGGATATTCAGAGGAAAAACGGCAGTTTCGATCGGGCCGTGTCGAATATAAAAAAGATATTGGAATACCCGGATATCCAATTAGAAACCAACAGCGTTTTTACGCCTGATACAGTCGAATACATTTCAGATTCTATGGCGTTTATCATGGACTTGGGTGTGAGAAACATAAATCTTTCTCCTTCCCTTCTCCAGCCCTGGAATCAACAATCCCTCGGCCGACTAAAAAAAGAAATGACAAAACTGAGGAAAATTCTTCAATCCCATTATGGAAAAACTCAAGAGATACCTGTCCTGAGTTTCAGAGAGAGGGACTCTAAAGGATTTTTTTATTGCGCGGGAGGTCAGGACAGGATGGCTGTCACATCAGAGGAGCATGTGTGGGGATGTGATTTATTTGCCGATTATTTCAGGGGGAAGGAAAAATTGCCTGAATATCGCGATTATTTTTTCGGAGACTTAAATACCTTTGCAAAGAATCATAAAAAAGTCTATCCGAAAATATCCTCCAATTACGCCAACCTGTCCATGGACAATTTCGCCACTCCCCATAGGGTATGCCTGTTCTGCTCGAATCTGGAGAATTGCTCCGTCTGTCCTATTTCGGCGACTTTTGCCGGGGTCCCTATCGGTGAAATTCCCCCCTTTGTGTGCGCGATTCAAAAAATTAGAATCGGGGAACAAAAAAATTTCCGGGAAGAAATCAAATAGGCTTCACACCTCAAAATTTTCCCATCCCTGCTTCGCCCAACTTCTCCAGGATCTGGTACTTTCCGGCGATGGTTTTGGATGGTGCAGGAGTCTTCAGGGTTTTAGTAACGGAGGACTTTGGAGATGTCTGACTAAAATTCTTCGTTGTGGCTGAGATAAAGTTCCAATCTATCTTGGGGGATTGATTTTGTGAAAAAGCAGTCGCCGCCCCATTCGATGTAGATCGGGGATGGGCTCATGCGTTGGGGATCGATGTCGAGATCCTGGATGACCAGGTTTGTGATGTGCATGATCTTTGTGCGGCGGCTGGTCCATAGGTTGAAATCAAGTTTGCGTGCGGTCAGGATCTGATCGATGATGCCTTCATCCAGAGTTGATACGACACCCGATATTGTGGAGTATTTGTGTTTTTCGCCGGCGACCGAATCGTCCAGGGATAGGATAGAATATCCTTCCTGATAGCATGTGTGGTTGATTTTTTTTATCTGCCCCGGCAATATCAGGTTGTCCCTGTCTTTTAAGTCTTCGAGCGGGGGGTAAAACTGTGGTTCGGGGAATGGCGTGCCTAACCTTGCCGAGAGAGCGTCAAAAGTCTCGGCATATCTTCCTGACGGATTCCACACCGTCCAGGTCTGGATGTCACTTTCTGTAACTCCCTGGAGCTGGGAATCGATCTCCTCGGGTGTGTACCAGAATCCCTGGATCCAGGGTCGTATTTCCTTGTCTGTTCGTTTTTTCATCTCTTGGAGGCTCGATTTCATGATGCGGTGTGGATATTGGCCTGGATTTTTAATGTTGAGAAAATTTTCCGGAAAGTGCGACGGATAAAACATCGGGCAGATCACATCCACATGCGGGGCGACCTGCTCCAGCACCTGGCCTACGCCGAAATCTTTTGTCTTCCAGGCCGTCATACCGAAAAGGTCGGCGGAAAGGGCGACTCCGGTCGGTTTCAGTTTAGAATTGGCGTAGGCGAGAAATTTTCCGATACATTCTTCCTTGGAGATTCCTTCGATGACGATCGAGTATTCGATTGTGGTTAGATCGCCGTCTGAGGGGAAACGGATGTAATCGAATTGGATTTCGTCGATGCCGATCTCTACAAGTTCCAGGCAGAGCGCGATCGTGTAATCCCAAACCCGGATGTCATACGGATTAGCCCAGTGGAGGCCTTTGTGGTCTGCCCATAATTCCCCTGTTTCGGAGTCCTTTACTCCCATTTCGGGAAAATTCGTTACGAGCAAACTGTCCTGGAACACGTCCAGTTTGGCCGCGGTCCAGATGCCCTGTTGTTTGAGCGTGGAAATGGTGTTTTCAAGAGAGGCATTAGGGGCGGACGCTTCCATGTTTTTGGCTATGCTGTTTTCCGATTTCCAGAACAACCGGCCAAGGGGATCTTTGGCATGCAGGACAGCCAGGTTCAAGCCTGAAGCTTTCATGTAATGAACGATCCCTTCGAAACTCCGGCCGTAGAGACATCCTGATGGAAAATAAACGCCGGTCAGTTTTTCCGGCTTTGTGGATGAGTGGGCAGTGAAAGGGAAGGATAAAGCCAGAAGCATTATCAGGGTCCGTTGGACGATGCAATTGCGAATTCTGGCCATAACTTTTCCTTCCGGCTAGGGATATAGTTTTGTCGTTTGTCAGACGCATCTGTTGTACTTTTAAAGAAAATATTTTACTGGGCAGGAGTGAGCATCGGGATGATCTGTTTTTATTTTTGGCAGATGAGGCGGGCGCCTTCCATGGCGTTTGTCAGGATCCCGACACACTGGCGCTCTTTGGTGTGGTAGCCGGATTTTCGTGTCGTGTACTGCCGGATCACCAGCACTTCGGCCCGCTTGTCCTCCTGATATTCACAAATGACCTTTTTGGCAAGCTGGATTTGTTTCTTGTACTTGGATAAGCCGAATCCGGGTTTGGCAGCCAGCACACAGTAAAAATAGGGGTAGCTCGTCCCCTGGACCACGTTCAGGTTGATCTGCGCCTGCAGGCCGTAGAATCCTTCGGGAGAATCGGGAAGCCTAACAGAAAAACGGGCATCGTCTGGGATGGTTTTGTCGCCCTTGCCCCGGGACAGCATCAAAGCCGGCCGGAATTCCTCCCCTTCCGTTTTGAGGTCTTGGAAAAGTTCGTGCAACCACAAGATAAACCTGACTTTGATGGCCAGGTTGGGTTGTTTCATGATGAACCTCATCCCGGAAAACCAGAGAGGGATCATCAATATGGCGATGTCGATGGCCAGGATCGCTGTGACTCTAAGGTCTTTGGCAAGCTCTCCGAGGATCAAAGCCCCGACGAACGCCACGCTGCCGATCAGGATGAGGCTCAAAACGCCGAGCCAACTGGAGACGTCCAAGGCATCCCTGTCCCATTTTATGTTTTTCTTCCGGAGTTGCTCGATTTCTTGTATCTTTTCAATCGAGACCGTCTTCCAGTTGGGATCCTGTGTGAATCCTTTGATCCGCAACCGGCTGTCGTACCCTTTGACGAGGACCAAACAGATGCCGATAAACAACAGGGGAGCCCCGTATAATGCCTTCATGAAATAAAGTTGAACGGCAAATCCTGCGATCAGCAATAGCAGCGCAAGGCTGATGCGGGTGTTGTATGGGAGATTCTTGGCAAAATGAAACCGCACAATGTCCCGCCGCTCCGGCGGAGGGAAGCCGAATAAACGCAGTATGGATGTCATGGGTAACTCCTCTGATGTGGCTCTTCCAGTTCGCCGTACCCGTGGACTTTGAAGTACAGCGGGCAGGCGCCGTGGCACACAGCAAAATGTTCGCAATCCCGGCACTTGGGATGTGCAGCCCGTTTCTCCCGCAAAAACTGCCCTTGCTCTCCGAACCACACGGCTCGGAATCCGTCCTGGAGCAGGTTCCCGACCGGCTCTTTCCAGCTGGAACAGGGGAGAACTCTGCCGTAAGGGTCCACAGACAGGAGGCCTTCGCAGGCGCTGCAGCCTTTGTTTCCCAACTGGTGGGATACCGGATTGAACAGGCACATCGGTGTCGGGGAATACCACATAAATCGGACGCCGGTTGCTTCGGCTGCAGACTTTATTTCCAGCACTATTTCTCCGATTTCGCTGTATTTCACCGCCAGGTCTTCGGCTATGCCACGTCCTGCCGGGATGATCATGTTCAAGGAAAACCGGTCTACTCCCAGTGACTTGGCAAACTGTGCCATTTGGGGAAGGGTGTGCTGGTTGGGCCTGCACAGGGTGGCGTGGGGATGTACAGGGATCCCGGCGCCTTTTAGAGCCTGCAATCCAGAAACGGATGCCTGGAACGCGTTTTTAACGCCCACGATTTGGTCGTGGACCTCCGGGTCGGGCGATTCGATGCTGACCTGGGCGGATGCCAGTCCGGCTTTTTTTAGATCCGTTGCGGTTTTTTTGAATATCAACGTTCCATTGGTGATCAGGTTCACGCGCATTTTCAGTGAGTGGGAAGCGTAGGCGACAAGCTCGGCGATGTCGTCCCGGAGCATTGGCTCTCCGCCGGTGAAGGACACGCTGGGTACTTCAGCGTCGTGACGGATGATATCCAGAACTTTTTTGATATCCTTTGTGGATAGCTCTTCCATGCCGGATTCATCCTCCGATTCCGAGATGCACGTGCAGGATGCGTAGCAGAATTGGCATTTGATGTTGCAGCGCCAGGTTATGGCCACTTCGGACAGGATGGGCAAAACGATATACCCGAGATCGAACGTCACCCGCTCAAGAGAAGGCGATCGGTAAGCATCACAGAGTGCAGCGTCCAACGTGCGGGAAAGGTCTGTGAAAAAGGAATGGAGCTGGGCAGGAAGGTCTTTGTCGAAGGATCTGGCTTTAAGGATGTCTTTGATCAAGCCTCCTTGGATGATGTGATGCAGCACATGGGCACCTGTTTTGTTGAGCTTGAACGCCTGGTTGGGCAGGCGGATGAGCACCTGGTCTGTCAACCGCACATGGACATACGGACGGATTCTGGCTACGAAGGCGTCCACCCAGTCCAGTTTAAAGGAGGAAGATGGCATCTAGTGGCCTCCTCCGATGACGCAAGCCGAATGACAGGCTGAGTGACATGCGGAATGGCAAGCGCTATGGCAAGCCGAGTGGCAAGCGCTGTGGCAGGCATCGTGGCATGCGGCATGGCAGGCGTTGATGCCTTCGGCTGCCGCTCCCAGGTATTCTTGAAAATTCACAACATCGGGATCGACCGGCATCGAAGCTTCGTATTCGTGGTCGTATTGGTTCTGATCATAGTGCCGGTGCATCCCATAACGCCAGTGGTACCAGTACCACCAGCTGTTTACGGGATCGTCCTGGCGGTGCCGAATGTCTTCCCTGTCGAGTTGCCCCTCCGATGTTTGGTCAAAGGCTTGAGCAATCTGGTCGCCATAAGATTTTTTAGTGGCTTCGATGTCGCAGTCCCAGGCCTTCTGCTGTATGTTGTGGACGACCTCCTTCAAAAGGCCGTTCAGTTCCTGTTCGCTGAATAGTCCGTCATCCTTGGCGGCCTTGTACATCCTCTGCTCGTAAGGACTCAAATCACTGTAGGGAATAGGCAGGAGGGATACGACTTCCACCTTGAGTGGGTCGCGGTTGACGACTTCGATGCAATTCTTTTTGACCAGTTGGGAAAGGATGGTGGAAAAGATCTGCTTGTATGGGACGCCGATGTACATGCCGGCTTCAATCGGGTTCAGGTCCTTGGCGATTTTGCCCGGCTTACGGAAAGTGGCCAGCTCGATTTTGGGCGGCTCCCAGTCCTCTCTGATCCACTGGACCAGGTCGAGCTCGGTTTGGGCCCGGACCATGGACCGGTGTTTGCGGGACATGCCAAAAATGCCGGAAAGCAGCATGACGGCAAATCCGATCAGCAGGCTCCACCGGGATTTCGAGGCTTTGCCTTTGCCTGTCGTGACTTGTCCCGGAGGTGCAGTCGTCTGCTCTGGTGGTGTCGTTTCGCTGGGCGTCAAACTGGCAGTGCTGACCTGAGGGAATACGTCTGCATCGATGTACTGTTGGATGCGGAAATGGTACATTGTGCGCGCGTTGTCCTTGTGCAGCAGGACTTCGATGTGCTGTTTGTCTCCGATCTTCCTGAGGCGGTAGTCGATCTTGTATTCCTGGTTCATGAACCGTTCGGTGGCGAATCCATGGGCCAGAAGTTCGGCTTCGATGTCGCTGCGGTCAGTCTGGGGAGAAGTGTATTCTATCGGGTAAACCACCTTGACCGTGTAGTGTTCCAAGGGCTGGTCCCAATCCGTTGGAGCCCAGTTGAAAACGACAAGTTCCCGGCCTTCTGCGGCTGTCGTGGGGGCCAGGTATCCTGCTTGGGACATGTCGGCGGCAAACCGGAACCGGTAGGTCACATGCCCGGATGAGACGCCCATCCCGTTTGCCAGGACGATATCGTACATGCCGGCGTTCACTTTTTTAATGTCCAGGCCATAGGTGTTTCCGCGGCTGTCGATGCCGGCGGCATTCTGGTAGTCGAACCGGGGAGTAAGGCGGTCGAATCCCTCAAAGTAAAATCCGTGGAATTCGCCGGCTGTTACAATCCACCGAACCACGTATTCGATCGAGGCTTTGCCATCGGGAAACAGGATGACTTCGGTTTCTACAAAATCGAGACGGCCTTCGCCGGCGATGGCCCAGGAGGCCATGCCGAAAACCAGGATTATTCCTATCCAAACGATTATTTTTTTGGCCATGGCACTTATCTCCCTGCCGATGATTCTCGGTAGACCAAGTCCCTTTTATCACAGGAATATTCCAAGGTCAAAGAAAAAGGGGACGGTTCTTTCAGCTAGGCTTGTGCTTTTTTCTTCTTCCCCATGCCTTCGAAGACCGAATAAACGACGGGAATGATCACCAGCGTGATCAGGGTCGAGCTGAGAAGACCCCCGATGACGGCCCTGGCCATAGGAGCCTGGGCCTCTCCGCCTTCCGAAAGGCCGAGAGCCAGGGGAATCAGGGCAAAAATGGTGGTGGTGGCTGTCATCAAGATGGGCCGGAGTCGCCTGCGTCCGGCCTCTACGATGGCTTCCCGGATGGGCATTTTATCCCGGCGGCGGAGCAAATTGGTGTAGTCCACCAGAAGGATGGCGTTGTTGACGACAATTCCGCCGAGCATGATACAGCCGATGTAGGACTGCACGTTGAAGGTGGTGTTGGTGAGGAACAGGATGAGGATGACGCCGATGGCGGCCAGGGGAATGGAAAACATCACGACAAAAGGATCACGAAGCGATTCATACAGGGAGGCCATGACCATGTAGACCAGCATCAAAGCCAGGATCAGCCCGAGCAACAGTTCCCGGAAGGCCTCTTGCTGTTCTTCGTAGTCACCGGTGAAGAGAATCAGGAAGTCCCGGGGCACGGGAAGGTTGCGGAGATTTTCTTGAATATCGGCAATGATCGACCCCATATCTCTCCCGCTTATGTTGGCAGAGACCGTGACGATACGCTCCTGGTCTTTCCGCTGGACCAGGACCGGGCCTCTCCTTGGCTGGACATTGACCACATTTCTCAGCATTACGGGAAATCCCTCGCTGTTGGTGAGCGTTAGGTCCAGGATGTCATCCAGACTCATATGCTCGGCATCTTTGACTTTGACGCGGATCCAGAACTCATCACCGGCCTCACGGTAGTTACTTGCCCGTGTTCCGGTGAGGAAGGTTTGAAGGGTATTCGCGATTTGAGAGACCGTGAGCTTCATGTCGGCGGCCTTCTGCCGGTTGATAACGATGATCTCCTCGGGCGTGCCGATCTCGCGGCTCAATCGGGCGTCGGTGACGCCATCGACTTCTTCCACAAGCGCCATGACCTGTTTGGCGAGGGCATCGGCTATTTCCAGGTCATATCCTCTGACCTCGATCTGAACCCGGTCTCCGCCGCCTTGCCCCATCCTTAGAAGGAAGAATCCCCCTCCTGTTCGGAGTCGTGTCGTGAAGCCCGGAATGTTTGAAAGCTTCTGGCGGAGATCGGCGGCAATTTCTTCGGCGGATCTTGGCCTCTCCGATTGGGGCACGAGAGAAATCCTCATTTCTCCGACATGCGAACCGGATGCACGGAAGCCTGATCCCCCGATGCTTTCCACAACGCTTGAAATCTCGGGAACTTCCTTCCGCACGATCGCCGCTACCGTATTGAACTTCTCTTCCATGACTCCGAGGCGGGTTCCGACTTCCATCTCGCCTGAAATCCGCACCTCTCCTTCATCAGCCGCCGGCATGAATTCATTGCCCACGAGCCGGACGAGGAAAAGGCTTCCGACAAAAAGCAGAACGGCTATCCCCAGCACAAGGAAGCGGTGATCCAGGGAATAATGAAGAAGTTCTTTGTACTTGTTCTCCAGGTTTGTGAAGAATCGTCCGGTCAATGTGAAAAGCTTCAGCTTCATGGATTGTTTTGTCGTACTATCGATTTTTGTGACCCGGAGAACTTTGCTCGAAAGCATGGGCACAAGAGTCAGGGCCACGACGAGAGAGCAGAAAAGCGAAAAAGCGATGACATAGGAAAGCTGTTTGAACATGATTCCTGACATCCCTCTGAGGAAAATCATAGGAAGAAAAACGGCAAGAGTGGTCAAGGTGCTTGCGATGATGGCAGAGGTGACCTCGCCGGTTCCATTAATGGCGGCCTTTTCCGGGGGTTGCCCGGATTCCTGAAGCCTATATATGTTTTCCAGGACAACGATGGCATTGTCCACCAGCATGCCGATTCCCAGGGCAAGCCCTCCGAGGGTCATGATGTTCAGGGTAAAGCCTCCGAAGTAGATCAGGGCGAATGTGGCGATGATCGAGATGGGAATGGCCGTGGCGATAACGGTCATGCTCCGGAAGTTACGCAAGAAAACCAGCAGCACCACGATAGCCAGCAATCCCCCATAAAGAGCCGCCCTTCCGACGTTCGAGATCGAGCTCTCGATGTACTTGGAGGAGTCGATGATAGGAGTGAGGGTGATTTGAGGAATGTCTTTTTGAATGTTCTCTATCTCTTCCAAGACGGCCTTGGCGACCTCCACTGTGTTTTTGCCGGATTGTTTACTGATCGAAAGCCGGATCCCGGGTTTGCCGTTCACGCGGACGATCCGCCTTATTTTTTGCCAGGAATCCTCCACGCTGGCGATCTCCTTGATCTGGATCGGAACGCCATCCCTGATGGCCACCACGGTATCGCGGATCTCATCGAGGCTGGAGTAGACGCCCGGCGTGCGGATGAGAACCTCGTAGTTTCCCCGCTCGATGGTCCCGGCAGGTACGTCCACGTTTTCCGATCGTATTTTGTTGAGGATCAGGTCCAGAGGCAGTCCGAGGGCCTTGATCTTGTCCGTGTACAGGTTGACGTGAATTTCCCGTTGGAGACCGCCCCAGATATCCAGGGAAGCCACTCCGGGGACACGTTCGATTCGGTACTTGATCTGGGTATCGATGAGACGTCTTGTCTGGATGGGGTCCAGGTCAGCCGATGCGCCGAGGATGAGGATCGGAAAGCTCGAGGGATCGAATTTGCGCAGCCTCGGCCGTTCGACTTCATCCGGAAGAGCGGAGATCATACGGTCCAGCCGGTCTCGAACATCGTTGGAGGCCTCCTCCAGATCGGTCCCCCAGGCAAAGGAAACACGCACTCTGCTGCTGCCTTCAGAGGAAGTGGAGGAGATTTCTTCCACGCCAGGAACGGCGGCCAGGGCTTCCTCGACCGGCCGGGTTATCAACTCTTCCATCTCCTCTGGGCTTGCGTTGCCGTAGGATGTCGAGACAGAGAGGGTGGGATAGGTGATATCCGGGAGGAGATCGATCGGAAGGCGTGTGAACGAGATAAAACCGAGAATTATCACGATCAAAAAGATCATTACCGTAAAGATCGGATGGTGCACGGAAAATTGAGAGAGTTTCATCTTTTTTCTCCTGGTTTTACCTTTTCGGTGTCTTCGGAATCCTGAGAGGTGGCAGGTTTGGGCAGGATGATCGGGCTGCCGTCAGCCAGAAGGTGCTGCCCCAGAGTCACCACATAACCGGAGAGAGAAGAAGGCTCGACGATCTCTGCCAATTCTTTGGTGGAGATCCCCAATTTGACAGGGACAAACTGCGCAATGTTGTTTTCCGTGTCGGCTAAAAAGACTCCCTGTTTCTCGTCCCGTTTGACTACAGAGCTCACTGGAACCACCGTGGCTTCTTCATGGGTGGCGAACTCGATTTGGACGTTGATGAACATCCCGGGTTTGAAGAGTTCCTCCGGGTTGGCGAACTCGATTTCGATCCTTGCCTCCCTGGATGTTTCTTTGAGCATGGGAGCTATCCGGACAATTTTTCCGATCGCCGTTTTATCCAGGAAGGCATCCGAGCTTATGAGCGCACTTTGACCGGGTTTTACCCGGAAATAGTCCTTATCGGTGATATGGATGATGGCCAGCAAGGGATTGATCTCAAGGAGGGAGAGAATCGGGGCGTTGGGCGTGAGCATGGTCCCCTCATGCACAAAACGCTCTCCGACTACCCTGGGATTGGTTCCTTCTTCCCAGGATGCCGTTATTTTCGTGTAGGAGAGGCGAATCCTGGTTGCTTCGAGGGCTGCTTCGCGGTTTGCCACCTGAGCCTGGGCAACTTTGTATCTGGCTTCCTGTGTGGCACGCGTCCCTCTGGATGCATCGAGCTCTGAGTCGGCCGAGATGCCCTTTTTGTGAAGCTCTTCGACCCGCTCTAATTCCCGTTTGGCCACATCCAGCGAACTCCTGGATTCCTCGAGATTGGCTTTAGCCACCAGCAAATCCGCCTCTGCTTGACGGACCTGCTGGCTGTACTCTTCATCGTCGAGAACCGCAATCAACTGGTTTCTGTTGATTTTATCGCCGATGTCGACCATCAATTTTTCCAATCTTCCAGCAATTTTCGGGGCAACCATGAATTGAGATTTGGGAGCCAATGTCCCGGTAAAATTGGCCGCGTCGCGGATGGTCGCCTTT
>Ga0114930_10003455_pt1 | contig 13760 bp, 12 predicted proteins | sample AnhtaG_FD_87300 | JGI IMG/M metagenome (GOLD analysis project Ga0114930, IMG submission 87300) | Deep subsurface microbial communities from Anholt, Denmark to uncover new lineages of life (NeLLi) - Anholt_01485 metaG | ecosystem: Environmental > Aquatic > Marine > Oceanic > Sediment | place... | reverse complement strand
GGGGGATGGGGTAGATAAAGAAAGAGATTGCTTCGTCACCCCGATATAATCGGGACTCCTCGCAATGACACGGCAGGTGGGGGATAAAGGGGGGTGGGGTCACTGGGTAAAGACTAAAGGGGGTAAGGTAGATAAATAATCTCAATAGTCAAGCAAAAAGACCTGCGTGCTGGCCGGCAGGCTTGAGCGGGTGAAAGACAACTTTGGTTGGGAGGTAATTTCCTTTACCCCGATCTCTTTAAGGAATCTGTCCACCGGCTCCAGCTCCCAGTTTAGCGCCTCGGTTTTGTAGTGCATGGGAACCACTGCCCTGGGCTCAAGCTGCCGTACCACCTCAGCCGCCACCGGGGCGTTAATAGTAGATACACCGCCTACTGGGAGCAGCAGCACATCTACATTTCCTATCTCCTCTACCTGCCCAGCAGTAAGTGCATGCCCCAGGTCACCAAGGTGACAGACTGACACCTCATCCACCTCCATAAGATAAACAGTGTTTCTACCCCTCTGTTTGCCCCGCTCCCGGTCATGGAAGGTAGCTATTCCGGTAATCAGGACACCACTAATTTCATACTCACCGGGTCCGGTAACTAACCTCGGTCCACCACTAATACCCTGGACATAGGAATGACCCGGGTGCTGGTGGCTTACCGTTACAATATGGGCAGTAGGCTTGCCCAATGAATAACCCAAGTCCGGCGGATAAGGGTCAGTAATCACTGTGGCCTGTCTCCCCCTGATTCTGAAGCACGAGTGACCCAACCAGCTAATCTCCATATATCAGCCTCTACCTGCCTAAATATAGCACAGATGCCTTCACCGGTCAAAGGATGCCGAGAGTGCTGGTCCGGTTTAGAGCCCCCTTGTTTTTGAACACTCCCAGAGGGTAAAATCTAGAGTGTTGAAAAGCGAAAAGCCGCAGGTTGAGATTCAACAGAAAGGACAATTCAAATGACCGAGCCACTAGGTAAGATTGCAAAGCCCGAGGCAGAGCACTTCACCGGCAAGAGAAAACTCTACCTTGTTCCCCTTATATTTTCTGGAGAGGGTGCTCCCTCCGAATATGTGGAGAAGTTTAACCTCTACTGGGAGCAGGTAAGTCAGCATGTAGCTAACCTGGAGTTGAAAATAGGGAAAGTGAGCCATATTTACCATGAATCAATCACCATGGCTGGTGAGAATGGGCTCAAGGTGATAGAGAAACTAAATCCCTCTTGCTGCCAGATTGTCAGGGATAAGTGCCAAAGCGGTGCCGTGCTGGAGGCAACTGAGGACAAAGAGCTGTCTGAGGAGTGCATAGACTGGGAGCGATGTCTCCTGATGGGATTTATCAGCCAGAAGGTGGCCAAGATGGTCTCTGAATTCTATCTTGAAGCTTTAAGAAAGAGGTATGAGCACATTGCCCGGAGAATAGACGAGACTCTTAAGGCTAATGAGGTAGGGATGCTCTTTATCCGGGAAGGTCACATGGTGCAATTTCCTCAGGATATAGAGGTGTTTAGTGTGGCTCCGCCGGCATTGGATGAGATTCACCGCTGGCAGCGTGACCGCTCATCACCAGAGAAAAGAGACGAGTCAGAATGAGCACTTCAGACCATCCTTTGAGCCTCGGAATTGTTGCCTGGTTCTAAGCTCCTGTTGTATCATATAATAGGCACATGAGAACCACTCTTTTAAGGAGAGAACTATATGTGGCTTCAAACTAGAATGTTCTTGCTAATTGCCGTTATGTTTGGCATCCTTTATGGTGTAATCACCGGTCTAGGCATCTGGATGGGGGCTGGCAGCGCCTGGACCTACCTTATCCTGGGCTTTGGCTTCCTTGGCATCCAGTATCTGATTGGCCCGTCTATAGTTGGCTGGACAATGAAGATAAAGTGGGTCTCGGAAAAAGAAGCACCAGAGTTGCACCGCATGGTGGCTGAACTGGCTAAAGAGGCACGCCTACCTAAGCCCAGAGTTGGCATTTCCCAGCTAGCCATACCCAATGCCTTCGCCTTTGGTCGGACACAGCGGGATGGCCGAGTCTGCGTTACCCAGGGCATCCTGAAACTATTGAGCCGGGATGAACTCAGGGCTGTCCTCGGGCACGAGCTATCTCACATCAAACACCGTGACATGGCAATTATCACCCTACTTTCAGCTATCCCGCTAATAATGTACTGGATTGCCTTTAGTATGATGTGGAGAGGAGCTCTCGGTGGCCGTAGCCAAGGGGGTGGTTACGCCGCTCTAATTGGGCTTGGCGCCTTCCTCCTCTACTTCATCACCAACCTCTTGGTGCTCTATGGCTCCAGAATACGTGAGTACTATGCTGACATGGGAAGCGTTCAGTTGGGGAACATGCCACATCACCTGGCTACTGCCTTGTATAAGCTGGTTTACGGCAATGCCCGCTTCAGGAACAAGGAGGAATTGAAGCGAGTTGAGGGGGTTAGGGCCTTCTTCCTCAATGACCCTGCCCGGGCGTGGCGTGAAATTAGAGAACTATCCCAGATTGACCGGGACATGAGTGGCACTATTGATTATGATGAACTCATGGAACTGCGCCAGAAGGAAGTGCGGCTAGGCACTAGTGATAAATTGATGGAGCTTTTCACCACGCATCCTAACATGCTCAAAAGGATAAAGCACTTATCCACCCTGGTGGTTTGAGGATGAGCCTCAATAAACTCTAGATTACGGTCTATTTCTGAATCCTTCAGGTTCCAGGGATGTAAGCCTATTGCCGGATAAACGAAGTCCTTATAGGCTTGAGCAAGGTGCAAAACTTTTTGATTGGACTCATAATCAGAGCCAACCCCGATTATAGCGATAATATTGGCTGACCTAGCTACAGACTTTCCGCTCTTAAAACTATCTTGGTCACACCCTCTGAGGAAATGAGGTAGCTTTTCCGACAGTTTAACTAACGCTCAATCTGCTTAATCTGATAATGTAGCTTACCGGCGGGTGCTACCACCTCTATAATCTCCCCTCGGCTTCGACCAAGCACCGCTTTACCTATAGGTGAAGCACTAGATATCCTGTCTTTGGTTGGGTCGGCTTCCCTGGGACTAACTATCATATAGCGCACTTCTTCATCGGAAGCTACATTGCGCAGGAGGATGCTATCACCAACACTGGCTCTTAGGGCGACCTCTTGTTTTTCACCTATAATAGTTGCTGACTTCAGAGTCTCTTCCAGCTTCCTAATCCGCCCCACTAGTTGCCCATGTTCTTCTCTAGCTGCCTCTAAAGGAGCATTCTCACGGAAGTCCTTATCAGCCGCTGCCCGACGCATTTCACCAATAACCTGAGAGCGCTTACCCTTAAGGGCAACCAGCTCCGCTTCCAGTTCAGCATATCCCTGCCGAGTCAAGGGGGTATCCTGTGGTAAACCCTGCCTGGTTGAAGCTGGTAACCTGGTTTTCCCCAGCTTGGTCTTAAAGTGGGCAGCTAGATTACTCTTACACCAGCCTTGCTTACTGGCATAAATCAAGAAGGCTCGTATTAACCCAAAATTCTTCATATAGCTGGTATCTGATAATGATAACCGCTGAGCGTAGTTAGCCACCTCAGGGGGAGTAAGTCCAGCTAAAGGTCGTTCCCAACCAAACCAGCGAACAAACTTATATACCTCCTGCTGGCTCATCCCTCTTTCCTCAGATGCCAAGCCGGCTAAAAAGCGGCTGGCGGCTTCACCCAGACTTAGATTCTGTCGGCTAACACTCACCTCTAAAATCCTCCCCTAAATATATATTGCCCGGCTTTAGCCCTACCTAATTCTAAACACTAATCAATTACTGGTCAATAGCCTATATATAAGGTTGCTTAGCAACCTATCCCCCTGACCCCCTTCCCTTAATAAGGGAAGGGGGAGTATAGGTAAGAGAGGGGCTTTGCCCCTCTCTAAAATCTCTCCCTCCTCTCCTTAAAAATGAGCGGGATACTAAAAGAGAGGCCGAGCGAGGCTTAGCCTCTAAACATGATTACAGGGAGTTTTAGAGGGACTTCGTCCCTCTAACATAACCAATTCCCCCTCCCTTTATAAGGGAGGGGGACAAAGGGGGAGGGTTACCTCATAAAAACCTAAGGGGATGAGGTTAATAAACAATCTCTATATATCAACGCTAGTTACAAGTCGAAATCTCTATTCCCCGGGCGAAAGGGAATTTTCATCACCTCAAGAGCCTTGGATAATGCCCGGTGCCCCACTAACCGCAACACTGCCTTACCATGCCAATCAAAAGACAAATCCCTGGCTCTAAGTAAAGCTTCATCAATACCGTTGGATTTTATTATGTCAAATATCCTGTCTATCCGCTGGTCACTCAGGCGTTCATAAAATTTCCGGGCATAGTAGTCTATTCCCAGCTCCCTCCCCAGTTTCCGCCTCCATTCCCGCTCATAGTCAGCTAGACCCCGGGCAGAGAGGTTATCAGTCGCCAGGCACCGATGTAAAGTGTTAGCCGCTATCTCAGCTGAGAGCAGCCCAAAATAAATGCCGCCGCCGGTGGTTGGCTTCACCTGCCCAGCGGCATTACCTATCACCACCAGCCTGTCACTACAGGTTCTAGGTAGCGGTTTTAGGGGGACTCCTCTATAAATTGGTTCAACCTCAGCCGAAACTACCTTCCCCTGGTTTAACAGGCTTAACATCAACCGTTTCAGGTAAAGTCCAGGATTGCGCCGTGCCAGCAGCCCCACCAGAGCCCTCCGAGACGAAGTTGGCACTAACCAAGCAAAGAAGCCAGGGGCTATCTCCCGACCGAAATAGACTTCAACCTCGCCTACCCCAGCCGTCACCTCCACTTCAACCTGACCTCCAACAGCAAAATCACCAACCTTACCTAGACCCAACCCATCAGCGAATTTTGAGCCAAAGCCGGTGGCAATAACCACTGCCCTGGCCTCAAGGCCCACCCTTTCTCCCTGACAGATTGCCTTAACGATAACACCACTATCTCTAACCTCCAAATCTGTAGCCAAACTGTCTAAGCGGTAATCCGCCCCTTGAGCCTGAGCCCGGCTAGCCATAGCCCGGTCAAAGGCAGTCCGGTCGATAACACATGCCTGAGGCTCCTTACGCCACAGCCTAATCAATTTCCCTGAAGGCGAAAATAACCGGGCACTGTTCAGCTGTCTCAAAACAAGGCTATTATCAATAGCAAAAGTACTAATGCACTCCTGGCTGACAATGCCGGTGCAGCAGACCTGTTCTCTCAACTGCTTATGCTGTTCTAGCACCACCACCCCATAGCCCACCCCAGCCAGTTTACCAGCCACATAGCTGCCCACCAACCCACCCCCTATGACTATCACATCATACAAGGGTAATAAAACCTCCTGCTTGAGCTAAGTTCCAAAGAGAGCAGGCTAACCATCAGTTACGTCCCTAACTCAGAACGGATGCGAAGAAATCTTATCAGGTTATCACGGGTAACTAGCCCGATAACTCTATCCCCGCTTACTACCGGCATCTGGTTTATATCATCCGCCTCCATCTGCTCTAAAAGGCTGAGAGCATCCTGGTCAGGATGAACTACCTTCAGCTTGTCGACCGGGGTCATTATCTCCCTTACCGGAGTCGCCTCCCAGCTTGGTTGAGAAACAGACTTGATATCGTCCAGCGTCAAAATACCCACTAACCGGCCCTCATCGGCTACCATAAATACGTGATGCCCACCGGTCAAGATATAACCTTGAACTAGCTCCGTAACCGTAATATTGGACGGAACCGTCGGGTAGACAGAGGTCATCACCTGTGAAGCGCTAAACCCGTGGAGAGTATCACGCCACTTAACCTGACGATAGCTAGACGAGGCAGCATTTTCCAGGAACCAGCCAATAAAGGCCAGCCACAAACCACTAAACCAGCCCAACCCAAAAGGACGTAATAAGATTACCAAGATGCCTAACAGAATAAACAGGTAGCCGACACCCTGTCCCACCCGCACTGCAATCTGGGTGGAGCGTTTATAGTTACCAGTAAAGCGCCACAGTAAGGAACGAAAAACCCGCCCGCCATCTAAGGGAAAACCGGGGATGAGGTTAAATACAGCCAGCACCACATTTATTTGAGCTAGCCAAAAAGCCAGAGCAGCTATCGGCTCAATCACACCTCTAGTTAAAAACCAAAGTAGAGCAAACAAGCCACCAATTACCAGGCTGCAGGCAGGACCAGCGGCCGCCATTTTCAGTTCCACGCCAGGGCGTGCTGCCTCTCTGGCCATTTCAGTCACGCCACCAAAGATAAAAAGGGTAATACCTTTTACCGGGATACCATAAAACCTAGCAACCAAGCTGTGAGCTAACTCATGGGCCACTACTGAAGCAAAAAACAGTAGGCTGGTAACTATGCCAATAATCCAATAGGTCAAACCAGTCCAGCCAGGATAAAGTGCCGGAAAAACCTGCCATGATAGAGAGAAGGTTATCAAAAGAAATATTATGAACCAGGTATAATGCAACCGGAACTGTATATCAAAAATTCGGCCTAAATTAAACGCACTACCCATTTTCACATCTCAGCCTAATTCTTGCCGCTAGGGCTGCAATCCACCATCAGGCAGTACAAATATAGCCAATGAGCTTGTAGGCCAGTTTAGCTGCCAAAAAGGCACAGGAACGGGGCCCCTCGTCAGGGCAGAGCTCCACCAAGTCAAAACCCACAATTCGCTTGGACCTGGCTACCTCACGCAGTAAATTTAGTAGCTCATACCAACCGATACCCCCTGGCTCAGGCGTGCCCACCGCCGACATAATTGATGGGTCAAGAACATCCAAGTCTATAGTTATGTAAACTTCATTAGAAAGTGTGGCTATTATATAATTTATGGAATCCCCGGCTAAAATCAGGCCGTTGGCATAAACGGGTTTTATACCAGCCTCACCAATAAACCTATGTTCCTCCTCACTCAAACTACGGATGCCTACCGGGACAATAGGACATAGCTCACAAACTCGCCTCATAACCGTGGCATGGCTAAACCTGGTTCCGAGATAGCTATCACGCAGGTCAGTATGGGCATCCAGTTGCAGTACCGACAGGGCCTGATGCTTTTCCCGATACGCCTTAACCATGCCCAGAGTCAGAGAATGCTCACCACCCAGCATGAGCAACGTCTTGTTTTTATCAAGCAACCCCCTAGCCACCGTATAAACTCGCTGGGTCATATTCTCTGGACTGGTCATATCTGGCTGTATTTCCGGCAGGGTGTGTATCCCCACCCGATAGATTTCTCGCTTAAGCTCCAGGTCATAGAGTTCTAAATACCGAGAGGCATCAATAATCGCCCGGGGACCGTCACGAGCACCACTTCGCCAATCAGTGGTGCTGTCATAAGGCACTGGCAAGACGACAACCCTGGAGTTTTCCCAATCAGAATAAGGGGGTGAAATACCAGCGAAGTTCCGTGGTGGAGAGAATAATTCCTGACTCATTGTGGCTTCAAAAGAGCTGTTTCACCCATTTGGTCTAAATAGCTTGGACTCACCGTTCTATCAAGAAGGTAAGTTTTTACCTCGGTTAATTGAAGCCTATCACTAAGGTCTTTGATAGTCTGACTGGCATCAAAGCCTTTGCACGAGAATACATCTATGTGGACATAGCGCTGCTCAACGAAGGTATGAATGCTGATGTGGCTCTCAGCAATAAGAACAAACCCTGATACCCCCCACTCCTCAGGCTTAGCCCCCACATACCTGAGTACATAAGGAGGAGCAATCTTGGTCATGCCAATCTCAGCGGGATATTGGTCCAATAACTGATAAATGAACCCCTCGCTCTGCAAGATATCTGGGTTACTGCTATAGCCGTCAATAATCAGATGCATTGGAACCTCCAGAGCGTTTGTATCCTGCTGCCCAAGGTACTTTTGGCACTATCAACCCAATGATATTAACATACCATGCCCCCTAACAGTCAAGGACAGATAGCCTAAAATATAATGATTTCTGCTTTCACTAATGTACCTATGACGGCCGCAGTATCTCTATGGCAACCTCAGCAGCTCGCTTCCCGGAGAGCAGCATGCCACCGAAGATAGGTCCCATTCTGGGGGCGCCGCAAACAGCATTGGCCGCCATGCCAGTCACAATTAAGCCGGGGTAGACCTCTTTGGTGTTCTCCACTATCTTCCTTTCGGCCACCTCAGCCCACATCGACCTCTCCCCCATTATTCCACCCCCCTCCGTCCTTAGTCTACCACCAAGTTTATTCACCACTATGTGGCAGATTTCACTGGCATGGCCGGTAGCGTCTATTACCACCTTTGACCTTATGGCTAGGGGGTCCACGTGCAGGCCAGCTAAAGTAACCGCACTCCAATTCAATACCAAGCCGCTTATCCTATCATTCTGCCGAATCATGACATCCTCAATGCTCATCAAATTAAATATCTTAACTCCCGCCTGGATTGTCTTAAAGCAAATAGCTGAGGCTGCCTCCACAGAATCAGCGGTATAGTAGCCCTTTTCATACTCTTTAGTTCTGACATTAAACTCGTCCAGTATTTCCTTAGCCTCCTCCTGCACCACAATAGTATTGAACATCATCCCCCCGCCAGGCATACCACCACCCGGCCGAAGATTTCTCTCAAAAATGACTGTTTTTACTCCCTCTTTCGCCAGATAGTAAGCCGCCGTCATGCCGGCTGGCCCGGCACCACCAATAGCCACCTCAACGTCCATCGCCTCTTGGAAGTCTTCGGTGAAGCTTCTGGTTATCGCCCTGGATATGGTTATCTCATCAAGCTGCATATTCCCTCCGGTTGTAATTCTTTTTATTCTCACTAGCTAGCACTTAGGCGCTGAGATACCTAAATACTTTTCTATCAATGCCATAGCACAGAACTTACCACACATACTGCAAGCCGTCCCAGCAGTGGCGTGCTTACTGTGAACCTGGCGGGACCGCTCCGGGTCTAGAGAAAGCCTGGTTTGCTCTTCCCAATCAAGCCTCTTTCGAGCCAGAGACATTTCCCTATCCCACTGCTCAGCACCCTTTACTCCCTTAACAATATCGCCAGCATGAGCGGCAATGCGCGAGGCTATCACCCCTTGCCTCACATCCTCAGGGTCGGGTAGAGAAAGATGCTCGGCGGGTGTTACATAGCATAGAAAATCAGTACCGGCAGCGGCAGCAATAGCGCCACCAATGGCTCCGGTGATATGGTCATAGCCAGCACCAACATCAGTCACCAGCGGTCCCAACACATAAAAGGGGGCTCCCTTACAGATAGCCTTCTCCAACCGAACATTAGCCTCAATTTGATTTAAGGGCAGGTGTCCCGGTCCCTCAACCATTACCTGAACCCCGGCTTGCTGAGCCCGCTCGACCAACTCCCCGATAATAAGTAGCTCCTCTACCTGAGCCCGGTCGGTAGCATCGGCCAGGCTACCAGGACGCATACCATCACCAAGGCTCAGTGTTACATCAAACTCTCTGACTATCTCAAGTAAGCGGTCATAGTACTCATAGAGTGGATTTTCGCGCTCATTGTAGAGTATCCAGCCTATCAGGAAAGCACCCCCTCTAGATACCACATCAGTTACCCTTCCCTGCTGCTTAAGCCGGGCAATGGCTGACTGAGTAACACCACAATGCACCGTTATGAAATCAACCCCATCACGGGCATGCTCTTCAATAACAGCAAAGAGGTCATCAGCAGTCATTTTGACAATAGCATCATATCTATCTATCGCCTCAATCCCGGCTTGATAAATAGGCACGGTGCCTACCGCTAAAGGGCTAGCGGCAATAATAGCTTGGCGAATGGCTGATATATCACCACCGGTGCTCAAATCCATAACTGTATCTGCCCCTGAGTCAATAGCCACTCGCAGCTTTTCCAGCTCGGTATCAATATTGCCGAAGTCAGAGGAGGTACCAATATTGGCATTAACCTTGGTCTTAAGCCCCTGACCGATACCACAAGGAACAAGATTTGAATGTTTAATATTAGCTGGAATTACTATCGTTCCCTTAAGCAAGCCCTGCTGAATGAACTCAGCTTCCACCTTCTCCCGCTGTGCCACCCGAACCATCTGGGGAGAAACGACACCTTTCCTGGCCAATTCCAGTTGAGTCATATCTACCTCCACAAAAACAGAACCAAGGGCTTCGGCGGTTATCATCAGACCCTTGGTCTAGTCACTGCCGCTTCCCTACGCTCGCATTACCGAGATCAGGTTCACAGGGTTGGCATCAAAACGCCTCTCAGCCTTTGAGCACCCCTAGCGGACCTATTCACTTTATTCTAACTATAACATAAGCTTGCCTAAAATGCAATGTATGACACTGCCTGCTCCACTTGACAGGGGGGGGGTAGCGCATTATAATTTATTCTGAAGGTGGGCTGAAAAATAACCAATTAATGACCGAATCAAAGGCTATTAGGAGGTGGAAAATGAGGTAGTTAATGGAATAACGAGGGTGACTAAATTCTTATAAGGAGATTGAAAGTGAGAACTAAAAATTTATTGGTGTTAATTGGGAGCGTCTGTCTAGCTGTGATGTTGGCACTGCCGCTGGTGGCAGGTTGTGCTGCACCAACCCCAACCCCAACCCCAACTCCAACGCCAGCTGCTGACCCACTTGACGAGCCTCTGGTTCCAATGGCTTTATCTTTTGGCAGTGGTGGGCTTGGAGGCACCTACTATCCCTATGAGGGAGGGGTGGCTGAGTTAATTAATAAAAATCTCCCTGGATTCAGAGCCACTGTTGAGGTTACAGGTGGCTCGGTGTCCAATGTGAGGCTGGTTCAGTCGGGTGAAGCCCAGCTGGGCGGTACACAGACAGATGTGGCAAAGGAAGCTTATGAGGGAATCGGGAGATTTGAGGGAGAGAAGCTAGGGAGCCTCCGCGGCCTTTTCAGCATGTTTCCCGAGTATGCGCAAATTGTAACTTTGGAGAGCAGCCACATCTATACCATAGCAGACATCGTGGGTAAAAGATTCTCTACAGGCAGCCCAGGAAGTGGCACAGAAGTCATATGCAAGTATATTTATACTGCATTAGGCTATACGGATGATGATTTCGTAATCAACCGGCTGGGTTTCAGTGAGCAGGTAGCGGCCTTGAAGGATGGGACGTTAGACGTTGGCTTTTGGATTGTGGGAATGCCTACGTCTTCAATTATCGACTTGGCTTCTACTCATAAAATAAGGATTATCCCTATTACTCCTGAAGAAGTGGCAAAGGTAAATGCAGCTTATCCTTACTATTTTGCCGGGACTATACCAGCAGGAACCTACTCGGGGGTTGATGTGGATGTGCCATCCCTCTTCGTAGGCAGTCTCATAGCTGTCCACGAAGAAATGCAATATAGACTTGCCTATGAAATCGTGAAACTAGTATATGAGAATCTTGACTACTTGAGGACAGTCCATGTTGCCGCCAACCACACAACCTTGGAAAGCGGTCCGAAGGTTGCTATCCCCCTGCATCCCGGAGCGGAGAGATATTACAAGGAGATGGGGATATTATAGTAACGTTGACGGAGTGATGGTAAGGGATTTTTAAGTCAAAGGGGAATATATCATTCCCCTTTGACTTTATATCAGGAAAAGTCTGGTCATACTAAAGGAAGAAGATTGATGCTGCTCAAGGTTGCCGCTGTGATAGCTACTATCCTGGCTATCGTGCTGTCTCTATTCCACCTTAGGCAACCGCTTTTCCCCATTGACGCTTGGTCTCTACGGCTCATCCATCTTGCCCTGGGTATGGCAATAGCCTTCCTCATTTTCCCTATAGTCAAAAAAAGGAAGATAGGGATTATAGAATTTTTGCTAGTTGCTTTAGCTATAGCTGCTAATGGCTATGTTTTGGTATTTATGGATGACATAATAGCCCGTTTTAGCGTGCCATCAACAATGGATTTAGTGGCGGGAGCTTTGGTTATAATCCTTGTCCTTGAGATGACACGCCGAGTAGTCGGATTACCCATGGTAATAATTGCCACGGCCTTTATTCTATATGCTTACTTCGGGAATTATATGCCTGGACTCCTATGGAACAAGGGTTACTCCGTATCACGGATAATAGACCACCTTAGCCTTTACATGGAAGGGGTATACGGCGTCCCTCTTGGTGCTTCGGCAAGCTTTGTCATCCTGTTTATTATCTTGGGCGCCTTCCTTCAGGCAACAAAAACCGGGGACTTCTTCATGGATGTTGCCAACAGTGTGGCCGGGAGGGCAAGGGGTGGACCGGCAAAAGTTGCTGTTCTGGCCAGTGCTTTTTTTGGGACAATCTCGGGCAGCTCTGTAGCCAATGTAACCAGCACTGGCTCCTATACCATTCCTTTGATGAAAAAAACTGGCTATCAACCCCATTTTGCTGGTGCTGTAGAAGCGACCGCCTCATCAGGGGGGCAGATTATGCCCCCAATTATGGGTGCTGCCGCCTTTGTTATGTCAGAAATAACCGGAATACCGTATATTACTATATGTCTGGGGGCATTGCTGCCGGCTGTACTATACTTCGCCACAGTTGAACTTGCCGTTCATCTTGAAGCGGTAAAGACGGGGCTTCGTGGACTAAGCAAAGAGGAGGTACCAAATCTGTGGCGGGTGTTCAAAGACAGTGGACACCTAATCCTTCCCCTGCTGGTTTTAATCTTTTTGCTTGCCGTTATGAGATTTTCTCCAATGTATGCTGCCTTCTGGTCTATCGTCGCTTCGGTGGTTGCCAGCTCCCTAAGAAAAAGGACAAGAATGACTCCGAAGGAGTTTCTTAAGGCTTTGGAGATGGGGGCAAAAGGGGCTTTGGTCGTGATTGCTGCCTGTGCCTGTGCCGGGATAGTCGTTGGTGTGATAACCCTCACTGGTCTAGGACTTAGATTTGCTAGTATCGTTCTGGAAATTGGTGCCGGCAGTCTGCTGATGACGCTCATACTTACTATGATTGCTTGCTACTTTTTAGGGATGGGGGTGCCCACCACTGCTGCCTATATTATCGTTGCTGTGTTGACAGCCCCGGCTCTTATTCATTTTGGGATGCCAGTGCTAACAGCCCACCTTTTTGTCTTCTACAGTGCCGTCCTCGCCGACATCACTCCACCGGTGGCTGTGGCTGCCTTTGCTGCTGCTGGCATCGCCAAGGCCAACCCAATGAGGACTGCATTTACCGCGGTGAGAGTCGGGTGGATGAAGTTCTTGGTTCCTTATTACTTTGTTTATATACCAGCACTTATCATTGTTGGCTATGAACCCTTGGCTATACTGCAAGCACTTATCGTTACTTCTCTTTCTGCTCTGGCCCTCTCTGCTGTTCTCCAAAAGTGGCTGGTCAAATCTCTTGGCTATTGGGAGATGATAGCCCTATTGGCTGCCGCTGCTGGATTCTTTCACGCCTCGCTAGTGACTGGCATCGCTGCTTTTGTCTTGTTAGCAATTGTCTTTCTCAATCAAACAGGGCTGTTAAGAAAGATGGTTCAACGGATATCGTCATCAAGTAAGAAGATTTAGGTTAGCTTCTAATCTAAGAAATATATATGAAGGAGGATTAGATTCTGCCCCTAAAAAATAGACCATGGTTTAAGTTCTGGCCAGAAAATGTGCCACAACATATAGCTTATCCGAAGATACCACTGTTTCAACTTTTGACAGATACGGCTAATCGGTATCCTACCTGTACTGCTTTTAATTGCCGGGGCTTGGGAATAAGTTATAGAGAACTGAACGCAATAACAACCAAATTAGCCCTAGCTCTGAGAACCCTCGGGGTAAAAAGGAGAGACAGGGTGCTAATTTTTCTACCCAATAGTCTACAGTTTATT
>Ga0114930_10003454_pt1 | contig 13761 bp, 4 predicted proteins | sample AnhtaG_FD_87300 | JGI IMG/M metagenome (GOLD analysis project Ga0114930, IMG submission 87300) | Deep subsurface microbial communities from Anholt, Denmark to uncover new lineages of life (NeLLi) - Anholt_01485 metaG | ecosystem: Environmental > Aquatic > Marine > Oceanic > Sediment | place... | reverse complement strand
TATTTTCATCCTGCTGCGTTATCAGCCTGCGGGCAGACGGGGCAACCTGCTTTGCCTGGGCTGAAGAACTCAGAATCAGCAGGGACAGAAGCAGGACGGCGGCCGTTGCAGCCTTGGGATTGATGGGCGCACTCAGGCGCAATCTGGGGCATAACCATCTTATGAAAGCAATCAACAGATAGAGCGGCAGGAGGCAAATACCCGCTATGAAGGCTCCATTGGCAAAATGTGTGGTGGCCGGCCACCATATTGCCAGCAGAGAGGCGACGGACAAAACAACAACAAACAAGGCCGCTTTCGCTTTGGGTTTGCGCAGGACGGTCGCTGCGCCGATAGCCAGTATCAGCAGGAATCCAACCACCCACCAGCCCGTCCGGCGGGATTGACGAGTGAGGCCGACAATCAGGTTTGTTGTGCCCAAGCCGGTAAAGGCGGCACTGGGCCCGGCACCGGGAGTGGGAACCAAATCTACAGGCAGGGTAAAACGGCCCTGTCGAGCCAGCGTGATTGGCAACGCGGCTCCGCGAACAGCTTGGTCTGCAATTGGACGCCCGGCCGGCGGTGCTTTGGTTGCCAACTCGGCGCCATATCTGACTTCGGCTTCTTCGGCGGCTGCCGGCTCGGACGGTGCATATTCATATTTCTCGCCAAGGTCCTCAGCCTTGCGTTCCGCATACTCTGCTGAAGAGAAGGCCACGCCTTCCTTAGCGAGACCTGCACGGCGTGCCCTGCTTAGCGAAGGCATCAAAGTCCATGCGGACAATGAGCCCCGGAGCAGATTCTGTGCCAGGAAATTGTACACCTGCATATAGGCGGGGGTTGGTCGGGCGAGGTCGGGCGTCTGCATTTTTGTCTGCTGTGTGGTTATATGATAGCCCGGCGGCGGAATGACATTCCATTGTATATTGTTCATTTCCACGCCGGGGATTTGGACCCCGCCGAGCTGTAGGGACTCGAGGTTTGCCTCGGCCGGTCGGCATGCGTAAACAATCCTGACGGGGACAGGTTTTCTGGAGCGTGCAAGGGCCACCTGATAATCACCATGGGTGTTGCGCTGCGGCCTGGCCTGGCTGTTGGCAACACGCAACGACCAAAGCTCAGCGCCATCCGGCAGACGAAACGTTAGAAACTGCCGGCCCGCATTGGCAATGCGAAACGTTGCGTCGGTTCGCTGGTTGGCTTTGACGTCAAGGTATGTTGTCAGATGTCCGGAAACCGCCAATGCCGACGGAACCCGATAATTCTCGTGAACGGCGGTCTGCAACAACACCACTGCGTCCGAGCCAGCCGGTCCGCCGTACGTCTGGCGGGCTTCGAGCCTGTAGGCTGCCAACACACGGCTGGCTGGAACAGGGAGCGGAGGGAGATCAATTGCGTCAATCTCCTTAACTCCGGTGGCCTTAATAGTAAGCGCCAGCTCCTCGCCGGCCTGGACGGCCAAAAGCTCACTTGTCTGGCCCTGGTTTCGCCAAGCGTGCTGTACTGCGTTTGTGGCTGGCCGCCGGCATATCGGCCGGACCAGAGGCACCATGAAACTATCCTCAGTAAGGGGACGCTCATAATGTACGTTAATCGTCACTTCACCAAGACCAGCATGGTCAAGATTCAGTAACCAAAGGTTGTATCGCTTAGTCAATTCGGCAGGTAAGGACACTGACTGTTGGTCTGCCGGCACAATACTTTTTGAGCTTATAGGCACGCGGGGCGAAGTGATTTTGATTTTCTCTCCGAGGAACTTGTCGGCGAGCAAATAAAGCCTCTTTGCGGAGGCGCGTGAGATATTATAGGTGATTCGCCAGTCTCCAGTAATGCCTTGCGGTCGGACGTTAACAAGGCCGACGGCCTCAGCGGCAATGCGCGGGCGGCGCCGGGAGAGCTGTAGTTGAATCCGGCCTTCCACTGGCTTTTTGTAGCTATAGGCGTATTGAACCTCTCCGGACAACTCGAGGGAGGTCATGCGTCCGACAGGGACTGGCTCCAGTGCGTCGGGCACCTTCAGCGGCAGTGCGTCGAGGTCACCTGCTGTGGAGACCGACGCGTAGCCGGAGACGCTCTCTGCCTGAGACTTAATTAAGGGAACCGTTATTGTCCGCTGTGGCGCATCGCTGGGCCAGTGCCAGTTCGAAGGCACGTGCTGCAGCAGGATTCTTACGTTGGCGACTTTTTCAGGCAGGACGGGGCGTGCCAATTCAATCCTGAACAGCCGCTTGTCGGGCAGGTCCTCGATGCGATATTCGAAACCTTTTCTCTGCCCGTTGACCTGCACTGTGCGGATGTGCCATTGTTGGACTTTAGGGGGAAGCACAAAGGAGATGTCAAAAAGCTCCCGGTCGATAGCAGTTACCTCGAAATCGCCAGTGAGTGTCACCTGCTCGGGCGAAACAACCAACCTTTGCTGCTCCTTGATACTTTGGCACAGGGCGATGGTCGCCAGCTCCAAATCCACGGACCAATTATGGCCCCAGTGAAAATACAATCGTCCGGTTGATGTTCTGACTATATCGGGCACGGAAGCCGTTGCCGGGTCCTCTCTGCGAGCGTTGGTCAATTTTTCCGCCCGCACACGAAGTCCCTGGTCAGTATTTACCATCAGGTATCCTCGCTGGAAGGCCGCGGCAGCAAGAATCACGCGCGGGCCGTGCCACATCGGGCCTGCTCTGGGAGCAACAGCCTTGATATGCAACGCGGTCGTACCAACCCTGGCCGAGCGTAAGCGTACAATAAGCGTTTTTTGTCCCTGCGGCTTTTGCTGCGCAGGGACAGACCATCTGACCAGACTCGGGCAGGTCACCTCGGTTATCGTCCATTGGGCGGGCAGTTGAAACTGCAGCTGCCTGACACCGCGGCGCAGCACCTGTACGGTGTACAGACAACTCATCACCTGGTGCAATCTTGTGAGGGTTATCGTAGCAGCCGATTCACCAAGCAGAATCGCGCGTTCGTCCTCCTGGCGACCATTTCCCAGCAGAACCACGGTCAATATGCTTTGCCCCCCGAGAGTCAGCTCAACGTTTGTTTGGTCGGTTTGTTTGTCATAAACGGGTTGAGATACGGGCACTGTTGCGTGTATTTCCAGGTCTCCTGCGGCACTCAAGTCCATTTGGCCGGCCACGGCGGAGGGCAGGGAGATACTAAACTGCATACCTCCGCCGGCAAGCTCTTTGAGCTTTGCGGTGGCCGCAATTTCAAGCTGGTGGCTGCCTTTGCCGCTGATGATGAGGGTCAACCTGCCCTGTTTGTCATAGCCCAGCGGCGCCGGTTTGTTGTCCAAGACGACGCGGGTCAGACCCATCCTGGCAAAGCCCAGGGGAACGGCCACCGGTTTTTCGCTCATTGACACGACCTGGAGCCGGCCGGTCAGGACCAGTTTTTCACCTGAAACGGTCCCCGAATATACCGCGTGGCTGACTTGTCCCAGTTCGAGGGTTTCGGCCGCTTTGGCGTTGGCCTGTGCCGCGGCGAGCAGCTTTTCAAATTGGGCGCGGTCCATCAACATCGCACTGTCTGTCGGCCCAATCAACTGAACGAGGTCTTCATAGGGAACATAAATATCCGGTCCGAATTGGTCAGCCTCGCCTGTGGACAAAATTCGAGCTGTTTGAGGGTCGCTGCCCCAGACGGGGGAAAGCAAACAGCCAGCTACAACCGTTATAATTATCAGGGCCTGCATTTTCAAGTTTCGAATTCCGAAAACGGGACTTCCCATCCATCGCATACAATGTTTCATAACATTACTCCTCGTCTTGCTTTGACTGCTCGGGTTGTTCGACAGGAGGCGCAGGTTTGTCAGGGGTCAGTGGTTTTGGTTTTTGCTTAGCAGGCAACGCCTGCCGTATTTTCGGAAGTCTTAGAAATCCCCACTGCGCCACCCATAATAGTATCACAAGAATCCCGGCGAACAGACCAACCCGAACGACTTGAGTCACCAGTAAAGGCAAAAACAGGTAAACAACGCCGGCAACCAATCCTGCTGCTAAAATGACCAGAATGCGATGGAAGCCACTGAGCTTGAGCATCAACACGCCGGCAGCAATGGCGAGCACCCAGACTACGATGCTGAATGCTTCTTTACCGGCAACAGTAACCGACAACGTGCCCGGGGTGCCCTGGCGGATAAAATTGAGGACTTTTCCCTGAGAAGGCAGCTTGAAGGCGACGCGGCTGGGCTGTCTTTTCCGCAATGTGTCAAGCATACTCTGGCACTGGCGGCTGTCGAGAGGGGAAAAGACGCGGTCATGTCCGAGGACATAATAATCCTGTGGTATCCACAACCGCCAGAGTGTCTGCTGAACGGGTATTTCCTCCGGCAGTTCGGGTGCACTGAGGCTCGATGCGGAAACGCCCTTGAGACCATACGAAATTTCCAACACAAATCTTGCAACCTGGCCTGCCGAGGGGTCCAGGCGCACAATTCGCTGGTCCTGAGAGAGGCCGATCTCGACCGCAGCCTCGTCACCGTTGAGCAGTATGGCAGTGAGCTGGGCCCCGGAAGGTAGAGTAACAGGGAGTCTGTCTCCTTTGGCTGTCTGGAGCAGATAAATTGCGTGCGTATTGAGCATTCCGTCGCGTGCCAGCACCTGCTCTATGACCGCGCCGCTGACGATGGTGGTGAAGACGACCGCTTCGGCCTGGGTTACCACGGGGAACGAGAGCTCAAACGGAGGTGCATTGTATTTGAAAGCCAGTGAAGCAACTCTGCGATGAGGCTGGTGAGGCAGATCAGCGGCGCTGCCGGGGTCAGCGGGTATGAGGTTCTTAATAAGAGGCTCACCGATGGCCAGCGTTTCGGCCTTCGCTATGGCGATGTGTCCATTCTGGTCAGAGAGCTTTCCCGCGGCCAGAATCGGCTCGACCTTCATGGTGGTCGCCTGTCCGACTTCTCCAGGCTGGAAAGCGCGGCGTGCCTGGACGCTGAGCTGATAACCGCCGGTGACCTTCGACTGCAACACAATCTTGTAATACGCCCATTTGATGTCATCGGCTTCTTTTTCCCGGGCCTGGGCTTCAGCTTGCTGGTCAGGGGGCAGTTCTTCTATGCGAGGTTTTTCCTTGATGTTTGGTCCGCTTATCTGCACGCCGGCGTCAGCGAGGTCCCGGGGCATTTTCAAATAGAAGGTGTCAACCGGTGCATAACGAATCCGATAGTTTATTACGGCTTCCTGTTCGATAGAGCCTCTCTGAATATTGACGAGACGATGAACGACAGCCGATACCTGGGGCGGCTTAACAGCGATTTTGAATCTTCCTCCGGCCCACTTATCACGGTCGATGGCCCGGAACTCGAAGGCCATTGCGGCTGAGAGTCCCGCTATCTCGGTCCACTTCTCTGCGCGTTTGAGCGGAATAGCCTGCAGCTGCTGGAGCTCCTGCACCTGGGCGCGCAACTGATCGGCCAACAGCAATATTAGCTGTCCACGATACAAGTGCAAATCGTTCGCATCGGCTAAAGGCAGGCTGAAATCCAGTTTGGCTTGCGGTTGTGTCCGGTCGGCGTGAGCGGCCAACTGCAGAACAAAGTCGCCGGTATTCTCTCTTTTAAGCAGTATATGAAGTGTGCGTGCGTCGCCCCGGCCTTTGAGCTGATGGTCGTCCACAAGTTGGTCGGGCCCGACCGATTCAATCTTCCACGGCTGGGGAAAATTCATCTCCAGCTCGAAAACACCGGTTCGTTCGACGTTATAATGCAACTGACCGCGCAGTTGGAGCCGATCGCTGTCAACGCCTAACATCCAGTTCTGATTAACCGTGATGCGCGGCGAGGCGGTTTCAATCGCAATTGTGCCGCTATAATCAGCCGCGATAAACCGGTAAGCTGTTACACCGGGCTGCTCCTGCAGATGATGCGGCAGTCGCCCGGTATCGACGCGGGCGAGATTCTTTACGTCCTTAAGATTGACTAAACGGCGCGGCGAACAGGTAATCCCAATCAGGCCGCTCTGCCTGAGGACCTGGTCGGTCATAATCGGAACAAGCGGAATCTGAGCCTGTACTTCCTGCAGAAATCGCTCCATCTTAACCGTCAGCGTATATTTGTCTTTTGCCGGTGAAAAGAGTTTTACTTTGACTACCTGTGGAGCCTGCGGACGGGCAGTCTCGGCAGCAGTCTGCATATCCCACCTGGCGATGTTTGCTCCGGAGAGATCAGTTACGCGGAATTCGCGCGGCAACTGTATGTTAAATGCATCAACGCCGCCGCGACGAATAGTGTAGCTTAACTCGACTTCATAACTGATAAGAGCTTCAGCGATGTTAATGTGGTGGAATTGCTCACAGATAACCACCGGCTTAAGTTCTGGCGCAGCCTCGGTTTTTGGTTTCCAACTCAAACGAACCTGCTTGGTGGAGCCGAGAAACGCCTGAAGACGGGTGGCTTTGGCACCCTGTACTTCGACCTGCAATGTGGTAGCGGCCAGCATGGGTTCCACGTCAACTTTGAGGTTTTCTTCAGGAATCAGCAGTTCGAGGGTTGTTATGGCAGCGGAGGGTACACGGTAATTCAAGACATGGAGTCCGGGTTCGGTCTTTAACTGACAGACGAAGTCCAATGCCAGCTCATAGCGGCCTTTGCCTTTGGCCATGAGAATATACCGGCCATCGACCACCCGCAGGAGCGGTTTGATTTTGGTATTCTTTGGCTTGACGAACTCGGCCTGTGACACGCCTACTTCACCAAGTCCGATAGGGACCTGGACCCAGCCTTCGGCGAGAATATCAATCGTAAGCTCCAGGCGCAGAGTGGCAAGCTCATCCTTGACGCTGCCCTTAAACCGGGCGGTACTGATAAGGTAGTCAAATGGCGCCTGCGATGGGTCCATCGGTCTTCCCTGTGCCGCCCGCCAGAGTTTCTGAAAGTCTTTGTAAGGGAGAAATACTCCCTGCTCCTTCTTCTCAAACACATCGCGAAGCTTCTCATAGGGGACATAGACCTTTGGTGGCTGGGTGCCTGCCTTTTCTTTGTTCCCAGCAGCGAGGCCTGCTGACGCCAGGGCCAAACTTATACCACACAAAACAACAATGACGGAAAAATATCGACCACGCATGATATGTTCTCCCTAAGTATAAACGAAATTTTAGTTACATTCGCAGATATTGTTTGCGAGACATCAATAACAGCTCAGTTTGCGATAAATAACAAAACGCAGATTTTCCATACAGACGTCAAAGCTGTTGCGTCTTTCGCCAACGGTTTTTGTTAAGCTGTCTTATATATTAATTATGTAACAATTTCGGGTGGGGATAAAGTAAAATGCCTGTAAAATAGCCGATTGGCTTTTTTACAAAAAATTTACAAACGCCTCGGACTGTTGCCCAGATTGGCGCGCCGACAAATCACGGCTCCGGCAGCAATCGGCGGGCGCTAAGATTCTCTATCTTCAAAACGTATCCAGCAGGAACGTCGGCCTGATAGAGGATTTTGTCACCATCAGTCCGCCATCGGACGGAAACGACACCATCGGCTGTGGGCATTTTTCCTTCGCACCATTTGAGACCAACATCACTGAAGCGCAGTTCAACAACCTTGTTCTGTGTATCAACACGATGCACGCCCAGCACATCACGATAAAGACAATGGGCCACATGGCTGGCAAAGCCGTGATTACAACTGTCCGAAGTACTGGTTTTTTCCCATAGCGTTCCGGTTCTCTCGGCCATATCGAGAAAGAAATCCGCCAACTCATCGTTCAACTGTCGGCAATATCCAAAACGACTGAGCAATTCCAGCCTCAGATAGTTGCCCACAAATGAATTAGCCTGGTGTACCTCGTGGTATGCGTCGGTTTGGGCACGCCTGGGGCCGAACTGCTCACGCAGAGTGTTCCAGAGCTTCTGATGTGTGCCCAGGTTGGCAATATCAAAAAAGAATGCGAAATACTGACAGACTTCACTGTGATTGTCGGTTGGTTCCAGTTTGCCGTCCTTTCTGACCGCGTTGTCGATGAAAAACTGCCCATCAAAGGATTGCCGCCGTATTACTTGCCGCAATTCTTTCGCTTGAGCCAACAGTTGCGGCTCTTCATACATCCTGCCCGCCGCCGCCAATACGGCCGCATACAACATGTTGGAGGGATAACTGACGTCCTGGACAAATCGATTTGCCTCGGACCATTCCACGAAGACCCAGCTTTCGAGCTTCTCCAGCAAACCGTCCTCGTTCTTGAACCGCTCGAAGTATTTCAGCAATGACATAACCCTGGGCCTTAAGGCGTCAACCAACTGCCAGTCGCCGCTGCGAGCGAGATATTCCTCCAGTTGGATTACAAACCACATTGCCCAGTTCGGAATGAATCTGGCGTCGTAATGATCGGCGGGGTAGCACATAGGCAGCATCCCTTGCGGGTGGTGCTCGAAATGCCTGGGCAAAAGGTAGTTCTCAAAAAAGTTTTTCTCGATGGCAGTGCTGCCGCAGAGGTCAAAGGCCACCCGGCTGGTGAAGAAACTATCACAGAGCCAGCCGGCCCGCTCCCGCGACGGGCAGTCCATAAAGATATCCACTGCGTTTTGCCGGAACGTCTGGCGTGCAGCCTCAAAGATGCGGTTCAACCGTCGGTCGCTGCATGCAAAATGTGCTCTCGCAGCTTCAGGGTTAGCGTACTCGCGCAAGTAAAGATTCGTTACCTTACAAGCTCCCTCGAGCACCAACAGCTTCAGGTATCGCATCGTGTAAGGCTCAAAAGTCTCCAGCGCATATTGGCCCGGCTGCAGTTCGTAACCGACAGCGTTGATGCACTTGAGCCGCTTAAAGTCGACATCGCCGTTTGATAGAATCTCATCGAAGGTGATGAACAACCGTGTCTTTTCGCTGCATTTGACCTGTGTGCCGACAAAGCCAGTCAAGTTCGTCCCCAGGTCCAGGATGGCAAACGAATTCTTATCCAAATCAATCACCCTGCCGGGCGAATAAGGCTGATTAACCTCGGCTGACTCCACCGACTCAATCTTTTGCAGCTCTATCGACGGTATGACTTCCAACTGGTCCTGGGTAAAACCTTTTAGCCTGGGGCCGATCCTGGTAAGCTCCCGTCCCCTCCACAAATCTTCAACTTCCATATCTGTTTGTATTCGGCCTCGACTGACGTACCAGATGGGCTGCCGCTTAGAAAATCGCGGATATTGGACGCGGCGGGGCAACAGTTTCTTGTTAGGAAATATCACGCACTTTGTCTTTACAAACGTAGCCGACTTATCGCACCGCCAGCGGTCGTAACCGGGCTGCAATCTGTAGTATTCTATGAAGGTGCGCTGAGAACTGTAACGCTGGACCTTCTGGAGGCGCTCTTTGAGAATACAGGCCTCGAATTTTGTACCCCTGCCAGCCGTGGAGGCCAGCACCTTTCCTTCGGCAACTATTTCGGCCTGTATGAATGAGGGTTGATCGAGCAGATAATAGCTGTTCACATTGTATCCGGCCACTTCAACTGCCAGGATGTTTTCGTCGGCATGCAGGTCTTTGAGCAGCCATTGGTCCACCCGCCAGTATCCGTGTGGTCCGCGTGCCGGCCCATGACCGAGGAAATTGCCATTGAGCAATATGCGATAGAGTGAGGACCCGGTAATCCGCAATACGGCGGTGCCGCTCTTCGGTCGCTTAAACACGGCTCGAAAGCCGACGAACAGATTCTTCTCTGTTTGGCGTCCCCTGGGCCAAATCGCTCTTGCCGAGTGGAATGACACCTTCTGAGCAGCATCGGCGTGTCCTCTATCAGTCTGCTCGGAAACCTCACTAATTCCGCACCCGCCGGACCAAAGCACCGCGAGAGTTCCTATCAGCCCAAACACAACGGCGGCGGCTAATATGCCAAATCTATTTTCCATTTTTGGACTCCTATCCGTCCGTAAAGTGATTCGAGATTTCTCACCTGAACCTGCTCAGATGCGCAACTTAGCCAGCTTTGGTTGACTATATCAAATCTACCTTGAAAAAGCGACTATTGCGCCCGTCCTCGTGTTGAATTCCCACGCAACGCCGCAGCGGCGCCAAGCAGAGGGATTAGTCGCGGGCAAATGCCAGAATCGGAAAGAAAATAAACGGCACAAGAGTTAGCCCTATTCCAAAAACAACGCCCCGGCCGAAAGCCTTTGCTACGCCGATTGATATCATTATCCCGGATTTCCCGGATTAGAGCACTTTAATATTTTCTGTTCGCATTTAGGCCGTCGTGAGGACAAGGCCGGCAAAGAAGATTGCACAGCGATATTGAAATATCGCGAGCAAATCTGATGCCGCCGGCCGAAGCCGCAACAGGCATAAAGCGAACACGAAAAATTAAATTGCTCTAAGTTGCGCAAAGGAAATAAAATTTGTTAGAATAGTGCTGATAGAAAGCCCTGCCTACAATGGTCATTTTGTTTACACATGTTTCCTGCAATGATTTTCTCGATATCCACGTAATCAGTTGACTTTTCCGTTAAGGCGGTTTGCTTTATGACGGTAGACTCGGAAAACTCAAAAAACAGGCAGATTTTGTTTGTTTTAACGGTCTTGTTGTGTTATTATGGGACAAACATTGAGATGTTCATGTTTTTGACAATTGAATACGGAACTGTACTGAACTTTTAAGCGTTTCATCCAAAACCACCAGTTTTGAAAAACGAAAGAACGCAGAAAGTCAGTGTCCCAATACGGGGCGCTGCTTGCGTGTCTTTCGTTAGGTTCTGGCGGGCCTAAGAGGATCGGGACGTGGTAGCGTCCTTTTCAGTGCGCTAAGAATTAATAATCTTTTTGAGGAGGCCAAAAAATGGCTAAGAGAACAAATCTAAAAAATTGGCTGACAGTAATACTATTTCTTTTGGCAACTCAGTATTCGTCTGGGCCACAAGCTTGGGCTGGGTCGGTTGTTGGTTGGGGACGACAAAAGATTTCTCCGAACCTTGACAATTTGGCTGCCGTCGCCGCAGGAGGGTACCACAGTCTTGCCTTAAAGTCAGACGGCAGTATCATCGGCTGGGGCCGGAATAATTATGGTCAGGCATATCCTACGGACGGTAACGACTTTGTTTCAATTGCCGCAGGAAGCTACCACAGTCTGGCCTTGAAGTCAGACGGTCGTATCGTTGGCTGGGGCTATAACGGGTATGGTCAGGCCGACCCGCCAGACGGTAACGACTTTATTGCTGTTGCTGCAGGAGGGACCCACAGCCTGGCGTTGAGGTCGGACGGCAGTATTGTCGGCTGGGGCCGTAACAATGATGGTCAGGCCGACCCGCCGGACGGGAACGACTTTGTTGCCATTGCCGCAGGGCACTACCATAGTCTGGCGTTGAAGTCAGACGGCAGCATAGTCGGCTGGGGCTATAACGAGTATGGTCAGACCAATCCACCGGACGGTAACGACTTTGTTGCCATTGCCGCAGGACTGTACCATAGTCTGGCCTTGAAGTCGGATGGCAGCATAGTCGGCTGGGGCTTAAACGACTATGGTCAGGCCGATCCGCCGGACGGTAACGACTTTGTTTCAATTGCCGGAGGATACGGGTACAGCCTTGCCTTGAAGTCAGACGGCAGCATAGTCGGCTGGGGCTATAACGACTATGGTCAGGCCGATCCGCCGGACGGTAACGATTTTGTCGCGCTTGCTGCAGGATGGTACCACAGTCTTGCCTTAAAGTCAGATGGCAGTATCGTCGGCTGGGGCTTGAACGACTATGGTCAGGCCGATGCGCCGGACGGTAACGACTTTGTTGCCATTGCCGCAGGACTGTACCATAGTCTGGCCTTGAAGTCGGATGGCAGCATAGTCGGCTGGGGCTTGAACGACTATGGTCAGGCATATCCTCCGGACGGTAACGACTTCGTCGCTATTGCCGTAGGAGGCTGGCACGGTCTTGCCTTAAAGTCAGACGGCAGTATCATCGGCTGGGGCCGGAATAATTATGGTCAGGCCGATCCGCCGGACGGTAACGACTTTGTCGCGCTTGCCGCACACTGGCACAGCCTTGGCTTGAAGTCGGACGGCAGTATCATCGGCTGGGGCGAGAACAATTATGGTCAGGCCGACCCGCCGGACGGTAACGACTTTGTTTCAATTGCCGGAGGATTCGGGTGCAGCCTTGCCTTAAAATCAGACGGCAGCATAGTCGGCTGGGGCTATAACGAGTATGGTCAGGCCGATCCACCGGCCGGTAACGACTTTGTTGCTATTGCCGCAGGAACCTACCACATTCTGGCCTTGAAGTCGGACGGTAGTATCATCGGCTGGGGCCGGAATAATTATGGTCAGGCCGATCCGCCGGACGGTAACGACTTTGTCGCTATTGCTGCAGGATCGTTCCACAGCCTTGCCTTAAAACGTTCAAATACCACTCCAGTCGCTGATGCCGGATCTAATCAGATTGCTTACGCCTGGATTGACGGGATAGCGGAGGTGGTTCTTGACGGCAACGATTCTTACGATCCTGATGGTGATGAGTTAAGCTATTACTGGAGTTGGACAATTGACGCAAACACCTATGATACTAATGGTGTAAGTCCAACCATTGAGCTTCCCGTCGGTGAACATATCATCGAGTTGGTAGTAAACGATAGCATAGTTGATTCTGAGCCAGACCAGGTTGTTATAACTGTCGTGCCAGCAATAGAAGTGACAATGAAATTTACGCCACAGGCACTGAATCCTGGCAGCCAAGGCAACTGGGTCAAGGCGCATTTTGCTCTGCCTGAAGGCTTTGCGGTTGAGGATGTGGATGCTAATACGCCGGCAATCCTTCAGCCAGGCGACATCGAGTCGGAGGTGCCGATGAATGTCTTTATCAATGAAGCTAACTTCGTTGAGGTTGAAGCGGCTTTTGACCGTGCTGAACTGTGTCAACTTGTAACAGGCGATGAGGTCATGGATGTAACGGTTACAGGCTCGTTTACCACCGGGCAATACTTTTATGGCACAGACTCAATCAAGATAATCAATAACAGTCTCAAGTACATTGCCTTGCTTTCATCTTATTGGCTTGAGGCGGGTTGTCGTGCGCCCGATTGGTGTGGCGGTGTTGACCTTGACCAGAATACTGTAGTTGATTTCGTAGATTTTGCGCTGTTCGACGGCTGTTGCATTGAAGTCGTTAAAAAGTGAGCAAGACCATTGGGCAGAATTGAATCAGGGCTGCAAGGTATCCTTGCAGGCTTTTTCTTATTCATTGAGAGTTGCTAATAATCACTCGGTAACTGACAGCCATGTTCATTGCCCATTGTCAATAAAGACATCCGTTAGGGTAAATTCTTCGGTTATCTCGCTGCCGCATTTCTTGCAGATATAGTGCATGTGTACCGATTCGATACCTGTCTGCGTGCGGGGACGCACAGGCAAGCCTTCTGAGTGAAATCGCAATAAGACCCCCCCACAAACCGGCAGGCGATCTGCAAAGAGAAAAAACATATTATTGCAAGATACTGTGAACTTTTTCGGTTCGGATTCTCTCCAGAGTTTCCATTACCGATACAAGTTGTTCTCTCTTTTTTACTTAAACAGTCCTTCTCGTATCGAAATCCCTGTTCCATGAGATCCTTGAGAGAATTAATCACTTGAAACCTCTTTTTGATTTTTGATTTGTACCTTTGCACTCCACAGGATGCCTTACGGCATTTACATTTTGATTTTTAATTTTTGATTTTACCCTGTACTCCTTCTTTACCCGCCGTCCTTCTGCCAGGGCCGACCTCCAAAAAGCGAATTGTTAGAATAGTACATAAGTATATATGCATATACTTATATACTCTGTGCTCCCTCCTTGCCCCGTAATTAGTGTCAGTCCGTGTCTTCGTGGTAGCTC
>Ga0114930_10003453_pt1 | contig 13761 bp, 11 predicted proteins | sample AnhtaG_FD_87300 | JGI IMG/M metagenome (GOLD analysis project Ga0114930, IMG submission 87300) | Deep subsurface microbial communities from Anholt, Denmark to uncover new lineages of life (NeLLi) - Anholt_01485 metaG | ecosystem: Environmental > Aquatic > Marine > Oceanic > Sediment | place... | reverse complement strand
GAGGTGCTCACGTTGTAGTAGAGCATGTGGCGCGCTACGACCTTGAGGAGACCCCCGACGTCAATCGAGGCCGGCACGGCCACGTCGAACTCGAACGCGTTCCAGTGAGCGCCGTTGTGGCTGCGCAATTCGGACCCGCCGCGCTCGAGGTCTTCATCCAAGACGCGGTTATCCAACAGCGACTGCTCGAAGATACCGGCAAGCGCCGCGGTGTAGTCGCACAGGTTCTCAGGGCGAGTGCGCAGGTACTGCCGGACGACAACCGCGCATAGAACAGCGGCCAAGACGCATGCCGCGAACCCGAGACCGATCCACACCCACGAATGGGGCAGCGCCTCGCCGGCGACGTCCGCAGCCGATTCGGAAGGTTCTTCCAGCATCAGAAGTCCACCCACTCGACCTGGCCTATGTCTTGCCCGAGGAATCGGCGGCCGACGCGCACGAAGGCGTCCGGGGCATCACTCACCAGGAAACGGTGCACCGGGCGCGTGCTGCCCGGGTTGGCCAGCTTCGATCCCGTGACGACCTCGCGCACGGCGGCGGCCGTCGCCTCGGCGCTGTCCACCAAGGCCACACCGTCGCCCATGGTTTCGCCTACGACGCCCTTGAGCAAGGGATAGTGGGTGCATCCTAACACGAGTGTGTCGATCTGGTGAAGCGCGAGTTCCTCGAGGTACGTTCTTGCGACCAGCCGCGGCACCTCGCCGTCGGTCCATCCTTCCTCCGCGAGCGGCACGAACAGCGGGCAGGGCCTCGAGAAGACCTCGATGTCTGGGTCCAGGGCGTGGATGACGTGCGGATAGACCTCGCTGCCGACGGTCCCGGCCGTCCCGATGACGCCGATGCGTTTCGTGCGCGTTTTCCGGACGGCCGCGGCCGCCCCCGGTTTGATCACGCCGACGACGGGCACGTCCAGTTCGTCCCGCAGCGTGTCGAGGGCATAGGCCGACGCGGTGTTGCACGCCACGACGAGCAGCTTGATGCCGCGTGCGAGCAACATCGCCGCACAGGCGCGGGCGTAGCGGACCACCGTGTCCGCCGATTTCGTGCCGTACGGGACCCGGGCCGTGTCGCCCAGGTACACGATGGTCTCCTCGGGCAGGCACTCGGCGATGCGGCGCAGCACCGTCAGCCCACCGACGCCGGAATCGAAGATGCCGATGGCGTCCCTCTCGTCCGGCATCCTATGTCGGCTCCTGCGGCCCGGCGAGCCATTCGGGGTCCGGCACAATGGGAACCGAGGCGTCGAGGTGGGCGGGAAACGACTCCCTGGGCCGCGCCCCCTCGATGAGCAAACGCACGCACGTGACCGAGGCCCCGTCCGCCCCGCGCAGCGCGGACTGCGTCAGCGTATTGGCCAAGCCTTGGGCCATGAGCGCCTCGATTAACGCGCTCTTGCGGCCCTTGAGTTCCATCTCGAGGGCGATAGCGAAATCAATGACCAGTTCCCCGTCCTCCAGCAAGTACAGGCCGCGCACGTCCGTTTCCCCGGGGAGGATCGGGCTCAGGGCGCCGCTAGGGCCGCGAATGAGCGCTTCAAGGGCATTGCGGCAGTTCTCGACCGTGTGGTCTCCGTATTCGAACTGGCGGGTCTCGGGCACGAGCCCGCGGCCCGAGGGATCGGCGAAATACAGCGTGGCGTCCACCATCGCCACGGGGGCTTCGGGCGCCTTGGCGACGGGCGGTGGGGGTGCCAGTTGACGTTGTTCTTTGACGAGGGTCAGCGGGTCGGGGCCGCCCTGGGCCATTACATACACCAAGAAGACCACGGTGAACGCCAAGACCACGGTGGCCATGCCCCAGGCGGACAGCCCGATGCGGCGGATTTGCTCGTGGCGTCGGTTCCCAGCGCTCACGGCGCGCCTCCTTGCGTCGGGGCCGCGGTCAGGCGCCCGCGAACGCCCGCGGCGATCCCTTCGGCCAGGGCCGTCTGGTAGGCTTGGGTCTCGAGCATCGCCTCCTCGCTCGGGTTGGTCAGGAAACCGACCTCGATCAACAGGCCCGGCATGGCCAGGTCCGTCAGCAGATGGCACCGCAGTTGGCGGACGCCGCGCGGCTCGGCCTCGGTGGCCTGGGCGAGAGCCGCGGCCACTTCTTCGGCAATGGCCCGGCTGCGTGCGGCGTAGGCGCTGCCCACGCTTGGCACTGCCTCCGGCAACGTTCCGGCCGCCGCGTCTTGCCCCTCTTTGCAGCAGTAGATCTCGAACCCGTGCGCCTGCGGGGAAAACGCGGCCCCGGCGTGGATGCTCAGCAGCAGGTCGCCCCGGTTGGTGTTGGCAAAACTCACCCGCTCACCACGCGTGAGGGGGCGGTCCTTCTCCCGTGTGAGCAGGGCCTCCACGTGCGCCGTCTTCTCGATGACCTCCTCGAGCTGCAGCGCCACCGCCAGCGCGAGGTCGCACTCCCGCAAGCCGCCGCCGCCCACGATGCCCGCGTCGCTGCCGCCGTGCCCCGGGTCAATAATGACGACACGGACGTCGCGGTCCACGGTGCGCGGCGCTGGTGCAGACGGACCCGGCGCAACCTCCTCGCGCCGCAGCGGCGTCAGCTCTTCAATGAACAGCTCCGGCGCCAGGTCCCCCGTCTCCGCGCCCTCGGAATCGGCAGGGATTGCAGGCCCCGGCGTGGGCGCAGGCGAGGTCAGCGGCTCGAGCGGCGACAGCGCCATCTCGGTCTCGGGCTCCACTGGGGCGGCCACCGGCGTCTCCACAACGGTCTGCTGCTGCAGCTCGAGACGGAAGGCCTTGTGGAAGAACGGCGCCACGTCGCTCAGGGCCATCAGCACGTCGCCACCTTGTCGCACCACGGGATGACCCAACGTGAAGGCCTCGAGAGACGCGTTGACCTGGGTCTCTTCGGGCGCCAGCCAGGCACTCTGGGCGGCGAGGTCGACCTGCACACGGTCCGCGGTGACCCGGCACCCGCCGCCGAGCTGGCGGACCAGGTAATTCAGAGAGACGTGGGGAACGGCCCTTCGGTAGAAGACCTCGATGTCGGCCGCCCGCTGCGCGTCCCCCATGCGAACCGAGAACACGACGCGGGCCGCGTGCGCGTGCCCCGCCAGCAGCGCGACGGCAAGGATCAGCGCGGCCCCAGCCCTACGTCCTGCCACAGTGCCGCCAAGCGTGGGCCTCATTGGGGAAGAGTCACCCGGGCCCGTCGCAACAAGCAAAACAACCTTCGCCCCTATCAGCCGCGCGGCGAAACCAAGCGTCATAGTCGCCGGCGGCTACTTGTTCAGGTTAAGGATTCGTTGCTTCACGAAGACGCTCTCGGACGGGTCGTGCCCCGGCCTGCTTGTCCCACGCAGCACCCACACCAGAAGCGCGGCAAGAAGTATGAACAGTGCCACGAATACGCCGAGCCCAATCTTGTCCCGCTGAGTCATGACCTCGCTCTCCCCTGTGGCCTCGGGCGTCACGCCGGGCCGGCCCAGGCCTCCGGGCCTACCCCCGGCGCTTTTGGTCAAAGGCCTTGCGAGCGTGCAAGAACTCGCCGACCTGGACTTTCTTTCGGTCGGACAGTTTCATCTGGGCCTGCGCTTGCGCGACCTGGGCGTTGAGTTTCTCCAGGCAAGCCTGACACAGCTTCTTGCTGCGACTGATGGCCGGGGCGCCGCACCGGCCGCATTTTACCTGATCCGACAGGCTGATATTGGCGATCAGCCCGTCGTCCAGCATGCGCGTCACCACCTGGACCTCCACCTCTGCCTCGGCCGCCACCTGTTCCGCGTTCAGGCTCGGCTTGGCGTCGAGGACCGACCGAATACTATCATAGTCCGCGTTCTCGGCCTCCTGGCACTTCGGGCAGACCGACGCCTTCATCTTGTTGAACATCTTCTTGCATCGTGGACACGTCGCAAGTGGCATGGCGCCTCTCCTTGGACCGCTAGACGACACTCGCCCAATCGCTCGATATGGAATCCCAATCGATGTCCAGGTTCCCGATGACGTTGCTCTTGAGCACGAATCCGTCGGCCGAAACGTTTACGCCTACGGTCACCGACCGGATGGGGATACCTTTGTCATCGCGCAACGCGCGGTTCCGCTCCGGGTACGTCACGCGGAACCACGTCCTGCTCTTGACGGCCCGTTCCAGCTTGGTCTGCCCCTCGTCCACCGCCACCGTTACGACCACCGCGTCGGGCGTAAATACGTACTGGTCTTCCACGCCTTCTGCCCGCAGTTGGTTCTCTTCCAGACTGTGGGTGTCCAAGCGCTCGCGCAACCGCGCCCGGGCCGACTCGCGCTCGGACGGGTCGGCGTGCTCCATTTGCACCCGCAGCAAACGCTCTTGCATCCAGCAGGTCACGTCGATCACGTCGTCCCACTTGGCCTTCTGAAATGCCGCGACGTACCCTAACGCGGCCGGGTCCGCGGCCACCGTGTCGCCGGTAGCCCCGGGGGCGTCCGGCAAGACCTCGACGGGGGTCGGCGCGGGACGCTGCCGCAGGCCCATCGAGCCGCTGAGCCACCAGAACGCGAGCCCGGCCACGATGCCGACGCCCGCGGCCGCAATCCAGTTTCTTGGCGATTTCTGTCCTTCGTCGCCCACCGCAATGCCCCCGGGCCTGCGTAACAGTCGAAAAAGTCGCATATTACTATAATATTCTATCGCAATCAGGACCGACCTGTCAACGTTGCGCGAACCAAGTCCACGCTTTGAATCCTCCGACCGGACCCCAGGTTGCCCGCAACGGAGCGATCCTCGAGCGTCACCGCCGCCGGATCCACTCGAGTGCCTCGTGCTTCTCACGCGCCAAGGCCCTGGCGGCGCGCAGCTCCCACGCCTGAGGCTTCTCGGGTTCGCCGCCCACGTCAAACGCCTCGCAGACGACCTCCTTCAACTGCTGTGGCTGGATGGGCAGGGCGCGCAGGAAACCGCGATGGGTGCGCGGGCCGCGGTATTGCGGCCGGTCCCCGGGCTCGCGCAGATAGCGCTCCATGTGCTGCGCATCGAAGCCATAGAGCAGCGTGCCGTGGTGCAGGATGTACTTGCGGCGCCGCTTCTGGGCGTTGCCCGAGACCTTCTTCCCGCCCATGGCGAGGTCGGAGACGCCTTTGTGACGCACGGCCGCGCCCTGTTGTCGAAAGGCCTCACTGATGCGGCCCAGGATGTAGCAGTACGACCCTCGGATGGTCTTCAACTCGGGGTGGCCATCGCGCCTCAACACCAGCGAGAAATTCAGGCAACCCGGACCTTGCAGCACGCACCCCCCGGCCGAGGAGCGCCGGAAAACGGGCACCCGGTCCGCCACGCAGTTCTTCTCCCACACCTCGCGGCGCAACACCTGCGACACGCCGAGCACGACGAACGGCGTACGGCTTTCCCAGAACCGAAGCGTCTCGCCGACCTGGCCCCCCTCGGCGCCGTCCAGCAGGACTTCGTCAAACGCCAGGTTCTCCGAAGGCCTCTTGAATGAGATGTCCAGCAAACGCATCATCTGAATCACGGGGTCACACGGCACAGGGCAAGAAGGCCGGCCGGCTATGCCCTCGCGTTTGGCGTCCGTCGCCGGGACCCACTCACGGTTATAGGTTCTTGAGAAACGCCTCGTATTCCGTGGCGTCCAGCAGATCGTCCAACTCCTCCGGGTCGACGTCCTCGATCTTGAGCAACCACCCGTCGTCGTAAGGGCTCTCGTTGATGAGCCCCGGCCGTTCCTCGAGCGCCTCGTTCACTTCCACAATAATCCCGCCGACCGGCGCGTGCACCTCGCTGGCGGCCTCGACGGATTCGACCGTGGCCACCTCCGCGCCCTCCTCGACCTCCACATCGGTCTCGGGCAACTCGACGTAGGCGACGTCGCCCAGTTGCTCGGCCGCATACTGGGTGATGCCCACGACGAAGATGCCGCCATCGTCACGGATCCACTCGTGGTCCTCCGTGTACTTCAGATGCCCCGGGCTCATATTCAGCACCGCTGACTCCTCCAACTGTCGCCAACCGGCCCTCGCCCGCCGCGCAATCCGTCCACTCGCAGCGGGTCAGTTCCAATCAAGTGCCCCCCTTATACAGAGCGGATGCCGCCGTTTCCACCTCGGCTTCTCCGGCCCGCGCTCCATGCCCCCGAGCCATCTGCTATGATACGGCCGCGCCGGCCGGGCCGCGTGCGCACCGCGGCCTGGTCCGGGTGCAACCGGGGCGGGCGGGATGGACAGCGCAGCCACAAGAAACGCACGCGGGAGCAGCCGGAATCGTGGTCGCCAGGAAGGCTGCGCCGGCGGCCACGGCCGCCCGTACCGCAACCAGTGGATCGCGCTCGCGGTCGTCGTCCTCATAGGCCTGGCGCTTCGGGGCGCCTACCTGGCCCACATCCTGAATGCGCCCGACTTCACCGCCCCTACCCTCGATCCGCAGCTCAACGATTACTGGGCCCGTGCCCTCGTGACCGGCGACTGGACCCCGCCGCCGGACGCGGACGACCCCGGGATTCGGTCGACGCCGTACGGCCGCCCGCCGGGATACCCTTACGTATTGGCCCTTATCTACCGGCTGAGCGGCGGGTCGTACCTCGCGCCGCGGGTCCTTCAGATGGCCGTGGGCCTGGTCAACGTCCTGCTGCTGTTCGTGCTCGGCCGCGCCGTGTTCGGCCGCGCCGTGGGGCTGATCGCCGCGGCGCTCATGGCCGTGTACTGGGCGTTCATCTACTTCGAGGGCGAGCTGAACTCGCCCGTGTTCGTGGTCTTCCTCGCGCTGCTGCTGCTCCACGTGATGCGGCTGTGGCGCGCGAATGCCGGCGTAGGTTGGGGGCTGGCGGCCGGGGTCGTTCTCGGCCTGATGGCCCTGATACGCCCGAATGCGCTCCTCGTGGGGGGCGCCGTTGTGCTGTGGTTTGGCTGGGTAGCCCTACGCCGTCGCCTGGGATGGCGGCGGTTCGTTCTGTCCGGCGCCGTGTTTGTGCTGGGCTGCGCGGCGGCCATCGCGCCCGCCATCATCCGCAACTACGCCGTCGCCCGCGAGTTCATCCTGGTCTCCTACTACGGCGGGGTCAACGCCTACATCGGCAACAACCCGCGCGCCACGGGCACGTCGCCCAAGATCCCCGACCTCCGCGAAATCGCCGGACTGGACGACTGGAACTGCTTCAACTACCCGAGGGTGGTCCGCGGCCTCGGCCGCACGCTGGGCAACAAGGACATGACCTTCGGCCAGGCCTCGCGCTATTTCTACGGCCGCGCCCTCGATTTCGTGGCCCATCACCCCTTAGAGGCCGCGGCCCTCACGGGGCGTAAGGCCCTCCTGTTCTGGGGGCCGAAGGAGATCTCCGACAGCAAGGTCGTACACTTCGAGAAGCGCTACGCCCCGGCCTTGCGCTATCTCCCCGGGTTTCCCCTGGCCCTGGCCGGCTTCATCGTAGGCGTGGCGTTGTGGCTGCGCGACCGGCGCCAAGGGACCGACGACGACGGCGGTGCGCGCTTCGACGTCGCGCTGGCCGCCGTCCTCTTCATCCTGGCCTATTTCGCGTCCGTGCTGCCCTTCTTCATCTCGGGGCGCTACCGCGTGCCCGTCGTGCCGTTCCTGCTGTTGTTCGCCGCCTACGCCGTGTGGCGGGTTTTCGAGTTCGCGCGGACCCGGGCTTTCCGGTCGGCCGGCCTCTGGGCCGGCATCGGCGTGATCCTGTTCGCGTTGGCCCATGTCCAGTGGGTCCCCTACACGCCCGAGTTGCCAGGCTGGCGCCTCCAGCGCGCCGTGGCCTACGCGGCCACCGGCGACTCAGCGCACGCCATCGAGGAACTGGAGCGCGCGTTGGCCGTTGACCCGGACTACGCGCAGGCCCATCTCCGGCTTGGGGTCGAACTGGCCAAGCTGGAAAGACACGACGAGGCCCTCGCCCATTACGGCCAGGCCGTGCGTCTCAGTCCCGAAAGCGCGCTCGCCCACAACAACCTGGGCTTCGAGCTCGCACGGCGCGGCCGGTGGCAGGAAGCGCAAACGCACTACCGCAAGGCCGTCGAGCTGGACCCGGCGTCCACGCTCGCCCACACCAACCTCGGCCACCTTCTTGCCGACCGCGGCCAACTCAGCCAAGCGGCCCGGCATTTCCAGGCCGTCCTCGAGATCGACCCCGCGGACCCACACGCCCACTACAACCTCGGCAACCTCTACGCACGGCTCGGGGACAACCACAAGGCCCTCGAACACTTCCACAGCGCCCTCGAGAACAACCCCCGCGATCCGAACGTACCCAACAACCTCGGCTTGCTCCTGGCCACCCTGAAACGCTATGACGAGGCCATCGAGTACTACCGTCAGGCGCTCGAGATCGACCCGGACTACGCCAAGGCTTATTTCAACCTGGGCAACGTGTTCGGGGAAATGGGGCGATTGGACGAGGCCGTCGAGCACCTCGAGAAAGCGCTCGAGATCAACCCCGGTTTCACCCAGGCCCGCCAGAACCTCGAGGCCGTCAGAGCGGTATGGTCCAGGCGATAGAGGCAACAGCGGAATTTGCAGCCCCGCCGGCGGCCCTGCCGACGCAGTGCTGGCGAGACATGTGCGTAGAGCCCTTCACCATCGATGTCCCGACGGCCGGGCCCGAGGTCCTGTCCAAGATCGCCGTGAAAGCACGCTAACCACCAAGGAGAGATAGCCATGCAGGGAACCGGCGCCCGCCGCGTCGTCGTCCTCGACGCCGGCTACGACTCCTACACGGGCGAACGCGAGGCCGCGGCCCGCGTGGGCGCTGCGTTCGATATCTTCGACGGCGACATGTGGGACCGCGACGGACGCATCGCCTTTGCCCAGGGCGCCGCTGGCATCTACGTGCGATGGACCGTCGTCGACGCCGGCTTCCTCGACGCCGCGCCCAGCGTCAAGGCCGTGCTTCGCTACGGCGTCGGATACGACAACGTCGATATCGAGGCGGCCAGCGCCCGCGGCGTGCGCGTGGCCAACGTGCAGGGCTACGCCAACCACTCCGTCTCCGACCACGCCCTGGCCCTCATCCTGGCGTGCGTCCGCGGGCTCCGCATGGGCATGGGCCAGGTCCGCAGCAACTACTTCGTCTCCCCCCGGCCCCACCTGCCCGAACTCAAGGACATGACCCTCGGCATCGTCGGCCTCGGCCGCATTGGAGGGACCCTCTGCGCCAAAGTGCAGGGCCTGTTCAAGCGGGTCCTCGCCTGCGACCCTTACATCGTCGCCGAACGCTTTGCATCGCTCGGCGCCGTCGCGTGCGACCTCCCGACGCTCCTGGCCGAAAGCGACGTGGTCAGCATCCACTGCAACCTCACGGACGAGACGCGCCGGATGTTTGACGCCCGCGCGCTGGCCCACATGCCGCCCACCGCCATACTCGTCAACACCGCTCGCGGACCCATCGTCGACGAAGACGCCCTCCTCGAAGCCCTCAAGGCCGAACGCCTCTTCGCCGCGGGTCTGGACGTGTTCTGTGACGAACCCCCCTCGAGCAAGTGCGACGAGCTACTCGCCCACCCCCACGTGGTCCCCACCGGCCACTACGCCTGGTTCTCAACCGCGGCCAGCCAGGAGCTCCAGCGCCGTGCCGCCGAAAACATGGCCGCCATGCTGCGCGGCGAGTCGCCGGAGGATTGCCTGAACGCCGAAGCGTTCCGGTAGGTGCTCTGTTTCGCAAATGCAGTCACGGATTCGGTGCCCCTTGGAGTGCGGCGGCTCGACGCCGCTTTTCGTCGCTACGCTTGCACGCGCGGCTCGACCCGCCGGGCAGAGCGCCAACGCCGGGAGTTGCGTCGAGCCGCAACGGGAAAAGCGGCGTCGAGCCGGCGCACTCCAAACGTGGGCGTATCTGCAAGGCGGGCTTGTGCCATGGCCAAACGACCGCCTATACTGGGCGTGCCTCGCCGCGGGGCAGACGGCTGGGCCGTCCGTTGCGGGCTAACGAGCAGCGAAACCGCCGCCCGGTAGATTGTGCAGCGGTGGCTTGGACGGGACGCGGCTCGCGGGTACGCTCGCCCTCCCGCGCGGCGGCAGACGGCCTTCGAAGCAGGGCGTATCGAACAAGGGGCCCATCATGTGCGGCCTCACGGAACGAAGCGACATGTGGGGTGAAGCGAGAGTCGTGGTCGGGGCGCGCTGGTTGGCGGCGCTGGTCCTGTTCGTGGCCTGTGGCGGTGCAGAGGCCCTCGAGGCCGGGGCGGCCAAGGCCGAGATCACGCCGCCGCTGGGCACGCCCCTGAACGGCTACGGCGACCGCATGGGCCGGGGCTGCGTCGCGGTGCACGACCCGGTGTGGGTGCGGTGCCTGTATCTGAGCGACGGGGAGACGCAGCTGTTCCTGGTGAACGCGGACTTGTGCATCATCAACCGGGAACTGCGCGAGCGGGTGTTGGAGTTGGCGCCCCGCGAGGTGCCGAAAGACCACATCATTCTGACGGCCACGCACACCCACAGCGCCCAAGGCGGGATGGTCAAGTCGCCGGTGTTTCGATCCGTATCCGGCCGCTTCGCGCCCGATGTTCTCGAGAAGACCGCCGCCCGCTTTGCCGAGACCATGCGGGCCGCCCTCGAGCGGCGCCGGCAGGCGGCCATCGGGTACGGGACCGGCGAACAGACCACCTTGTCCACGAACCGGCGCGTGCCCGGCGGCCCGATCGACCCGCAGATTGGGGCGATTCGCGTAGACGACGCGGACGGCGTCCCCATCGCCATCGTCGGCAACTTCGCCGCCCACCCGACGACGGTGGGCGGGGCGGACCAGATGTCGGTGTCGGCGGACTACTGCGGCTACTTCTACGAGGAGCTCGAGAAGCTGTGCCCGGCGGGCACGGTGGCCGTGTTCCTGAACGGGGCCGAGGGCAACCAACGGACGGCCAACCCGGAGGACAAGGCGGGGTGGGGACGTACGGAATCCATCGGCCGCCTCCTGGCCGTGCGCGTCAAGTCCATTGCCAACGCCATCAAATGCGGCGACGCCAAGCTCCGCGTCGCCCAGGCCACGCCCGAGCTCCCGCGGACCATGGCGAGCTTCCTGGTCCCTTCGACGGTGGTGCTGCAAACGCTCGAGATCAACGACCTGCTGCTGACCTTTGTGCCGGGCGAGGCGTGCGTCGAGATTGCGCACGGGCTGCGCGAACGCGCCCTCAAGCGCGGCTACGAGGCGCAGTTCACCGTGGGCCTGAGCAACGATTTTCTGGCCTATTTCGCGCCGGCCGAGTACTACGGCCACATGTACTACGAGACCAGCATGAACTTCTACGGCCCGTGGATCTCGCGCTGGTTCTACGAGCAGTTCACGCGCCTCATGAGGCCGTTCACGCTACCGGCCGAGCCCGAGGACGCATGGCCGGCCACGTCGGCCGCGACCGTCGAAGAGGTCGGGGGGGCGAAGCGGGTGGTGTTGACTGGGTCGCCGTATGAGGTGGGTTTCCAGCGGGGCGCGGCGTTCCGCGACGCCATTGTCGAGGCATACGAGAGCCAGATCGTCACGCCGGTCGACGCGGGCGTGTTGCTGCCGCAGGAGGGGTTGTGGGCCACGCTGTCGTCGTATCTGCACACGACGGACTACTCGCTGGTGTACCTGGGCATCGGGGCGCGCCCGCTGCTGCAGGGGGTGCCCCTCGGGCTCCTCGAAGAGCTACAGGGCATGGCGGACGGCGCCGAGGTGCCGTTCGACGCGCTCTGGCTGGTGCAGTGCACGCCCACCTTCGCCGCACGGTCGGACAACGGGGCGTTCTTCCGCACCGCGTTCTGCACCATGTTCGCTTCCGTAGGGGATCGGGCCGGCGCGGACGACCTGCTGGTGGGCCGCAATCTCGACTGGGCCGGCGACCAACAACCGGTCATCGTCGACCTTCGGCCCGCGACGGGCCGCCGGTTTGTGCAGGTGGGCTTCCCGTGGAATGCCGGCGTGTTCTCGGGCATGAACGACGCCGGGCTGGTGCTGTGCGCCGAGCGCATGGCGGCATTGGGCGAACCGGACACCGAGGGGGCGCCGGTCGAGTTTGTGCTGCGCGATCTGCTGCAAACGGCCGGCAGCGTCGAGCAGGCCCTGACGCAGCTTCGCGAGCAGACCCACCTCCGAGGCTGCCACGTGCTCGTGGCGGGGCCGGCGAGGGACGCGCCCGAGTGGGCCTCGCAGGTGCAGGTGGTCGAGTTCGGCGCGGCCATCGTCGTGCGGGGGCCGGAGCGCGGATTCGTGCTCGGCGCCGATCCCGAATCGGACCTGGTGGATGAGGCGGCGAAGACGCGCTACGCACGCGTCTCGGAACTGCTGAGCGGCGAGCACATCATCGCGTCCGCCAAGATCAAGAATGCACTTCAGGACGACCTCCCCGGCGGGGACAGTGGGGCTCGCGTGTGGAACGCGGACACGAAGCACAGCATTGTGTTCAGACCCGAGGCCCGCGCCATCGAGGTGGCCTTCCCCGATGAGACCGGGACGCCGGGCGATTACGCCGAGATCGTGCTCAGAGAGGAGGCGCCATGAGCGGCGCCGTGCGAAACTACTCCGGGACCGTCCGCTTGGGGCCGCACCGGCGCAAGACGGGAGGCTGGCGCACCCGAGGGTGTGGCTGCCTGACGTTCCTCGTTCTGCTTCTGGCCGTCGGCGCGTACGGCTACTGGACCACCCGGGACACGTGCCCGGTCGAGAGGATGATCCCCGCCCAGATGGGTTACCAGGTGGTGGCCCACGACGTGCTGGCCAAACGGGCCAAGCTGGCCGGGTCAAGGCTGTGGCAGGCGCTGCCGCCTACCGTCGGGCTCGCGGACGTCCCCGAGCGGCTGACGCAGGACTTCGGCGTACCGGAATACGTCCTCAACAACATCGCGCCCGGTTCGTGCCACCTGTGCGGCAACGACCTGCGGGCCTTCAGCGACGTGTTGCTGGTGACGCGCATGACGCGCGTCGGCAGCTTGCTCGAGAAGGGCCATCGGTTCATCCCCGCGATCCAACGGGACCGGGCCGGCGGCCTGAATCTGAGGCACGTGCCCGACGCCGGCCTGTATTACGCCGTACGCGGGCGGGTCTTCGTGGCCAGCCCTTCGCGCGAGGCCCTGGTCCGGGCCCTCACGCTTCAGTCCCACGACGCCATCACGCCCGAGGCGCTCCCCCGCCCGGCCGGCGGGGCCGGGACGCAGGACCTGTGCGGGACGGTGGCGCTGAGACCGGTGGATCCGCTGGGCGACGTGCTCGAGGGGATCGGGTTCGCGCTTCGGGTCGACGCCATGTCGGCCACGCTGAAGTGCCGCGCCGCGTTGCGCCCGGACTACAGGGACCGCTTGGCCGGCCTGTTCGAGGGCCTGGCGCCCCAGCAACTCGTGGCCCCGCCCGAAGGCATGCTCGAGATCTCGATGGACTTCCGCAAGCCCGTCCGGGATCTGTGGCGGGCCGTTGGCGAGATCGCCGGCCTGTCCGAGCAAATGGAGAGGCTTTGGGAGACGTGGTCGGCCGAAACGGATGCGGCATACGGCGACATCCCACCCGCGGTGACGGCCCTGCTGGGGCCGTTGGGTCCGGGCGTCCGCCTGACGTGGTTGGGGGTGGACCCGCTCGAGATGGTCCCTATGCCGGAGGTCGTGGCCACCTTCGACGCCCAGCCCGAGGCGTTGCTCGAGGCCTTCGCGGCCCTGCCGCGGGCGCCTGACGAGGCCATGCCATGGGACACGTTCCTGCGCTATGACGTCGAGAAGGGGTGGGTGCATTTGCCGATGATCGGGGGACCGTCGATCGAGCCCACGGCCGGCGTGTACGGCGACGCGCTGCTGGTCAGCTCGAGCCGCACCATCGGCGACGCCCTGCTCGATGAGGGCCCGCGCGGCGAGACGCTGCCCGAGCCG
>Ga0114930_10003451_pt1 | contig 13764 bp, 9 predicted proteins | sample AnhtaG_FD_87300 | JGI IMG/M metagenome (GOLD analysis project Ga0114930, IMG submission 87300) | Deep subsurface microbial communities from Anholt, Denmark to uncover new lineages of life (NeLLi) - Anholt_01485 metaG | ecosystem: Environmental > Aquatic > Marine > Oceanic > Sediment | place... | reverse complement strand
TGGAAAGAAAGCACCAGTTCCACGCCATCTGGAAATCAAAAACACTTTATGCGAGTTAATCAGAAAACAACTTGGAATCAAATAGATGAAACAAGCTTGTTGCTAGTTATTTAACAGGGCCAGCCTCTTGTGGGCATCTTCCACCTCAGCTATCTCCGGATCAGCGTCTTTCCAGAGGGAGAGGAATTTATCGTAATGCTCTATGGCTTTGGCTGTGTCGCCTTGTTGTTCGTAGATTTTACCTAGCATGTAGAAGCTTTTGGCGTAGATGTCGCCAAAACAGAGTCTGCCTGTTGTAAGAGATATTATCTTTTCGTACTCTTCTCGTGCCTTCTCAAGATCCCCAGCCCTGTAATGAGCTAAAGCCAGTGGACTGATAAATAATGCCTGTGCATGAGCTGGAGAGGTTTGAAAAGATAACAAAGATATAGATTTATTAAAAAATTCAATAGCTTTGGAAAAATTCTCTCTGTCAAGTTCAATCATAGCTAGTAAATGATAGTAGTATCTCATGAGTTTTTTGTTGATCAATTTTTCGATTATTTCTTTTAGCTGGTTTGCAGCTTTTTGGGTTTCATTTATTGACTTCATCTCAATGTATATTAGTCCTTCCAAATGCAGTATTCTAATTTGCATACTCAAGCTTTCTGCTTTATCCGCACTATTCCATGCCTCATTGCATTCTTTCAAGGCTTCCTCGAGATTTCTTGATTTTAAGAACTTATACGCTAAGTCTAAATGGAAACTTGATTTCCAATTCTCGTCAACAAGTTTTTCTGCCAGCTCAATTCCATGCTTTGTCTGCTCTTTTGCTTTCTCAAGTTTTCCCTGCATCAAATATAAAGCTCCCAACCTATCTCTACCATATAAATGAGCTACTTGTTCTTCCATCTCCAGCAGCTCCTGATACTCCTTTTCTGCCTCAATCAAATCTCCTCTACAATGGTAAATGTCCCCTCTCAGTCTGGAATTAGGATAATAATCTGGATTGATAGACAACCCTTTATCCGCCTCAATCAGAGCAAGATCATATTTCTCTTGACAAAAATAACCCCAAGCCAACCCCTGACGAACCGTAGCATTATCGGGAGATGTATTGAGATAATCCTCAAGAATTTCCCTTGCCTTATCATACATTCCCTTTGCTCTATATACTTCTGCTGCATTTGTATAGGCGAAAGCGAATTCATCTTTATTCCGTATATTCACTTCAAACTGTTTTATAGCCTTATCCCACTGCTCTAAATCCCTGTACACAGACCCCAGCATTCTATTCCCACGCATATCATCAGGATAAAGTTGTAATAACTCATTAAACGCCTCGATTGCTTTATTATAGGTTTTCGCTGAACCCGAGTAGAATCTTGCTTCTATTATGTATCGTTCTCTAACTGACAGTCGGTCTATAAATTCTAAAGCTCTTTTCCTGAACTCTCTGCCCTTAGATGGATAACCCAGATTTGCATAGGCAGTTCCCATTAGGTTGTAAGCTAAAGCAAATTCGGGGTCAATTTCTACTACTCTCTCCATATAATTAATACATCTACGATAATCGCCCGTCGAATTATACTTAAATCCCTCGACATAATATTTAAACGCCTCAGGAGAGCTGGTTGTTATTTTACTTATATCCTTATCATAATCGCTTGCAATCTCTTCTTCAGAAAGCTTAAAACTCTCCTTGATCTTTCTTGTCAGCTCATCCACCATTGTGTGTAAACTTCCCTCACCCTTTCCTTCCACCATTTCTGAACAAATAATCTCCATCGTGCTTGATTCCTGAAGAGTAGTATTTATTCTAAAAGAATCACCAGACCTGGCGGCGCAGAATGGGATCGGTGGCTACGATCCATTTTCCAGGGACCATCTCTTTAATGATCTGGTAAAGCCCAAGCAAATCCGCCCCCTCGGCAGGAATCTCCGGCTGAGCTGCCGACTCGATTTTCGGTCGCACAGTGCCCTTCGGCTTCACCACCACCCTTGTTCCGCTGGCGAGGTCCCAAACAGTGGCAAAACCGTTTTCGCGGCGCGCTCTCAATGTCAACAAAACCGGAATCCAACCGCAGATGTTGGCGGCGACTACAAAATACAGCGCGATCTGAAGTCCGGTCAGGTCGGCATCGGAAATCAATGCCATCATGAGGGGCATTCGGACGCCTTCAACACAGCCAATGGGAATGAGGATCCGGATCAGCGCCCGTCCGATGCCGGGCGGTCGGCCGTTTGTGCGGACTACGCGCAACCCCTTGAGCCGCTTGCCCAGGCCGGCACCCCAGATCCCCTCAACGATACTGAAGTAGAGGAAACCGAAGCTGAACAACGCAATATAGTATCTCGCCGAATACAGGGTGCGTTCGACAAGAGGCTGAATAAGTAAATCCTCCCCACCGACGGAGAGCATAAGGATCACATAGGGGATCAAAAAGGCGATTAAGTAATCGATCCAGCCAGCTGACGAACGGATCTTCATCGATGCAGGCTCCGGTTCTTTGGAACTGAAAGGCAACAGCGCATTGCGCAGCGCCGTGTAGTCGGCGTAGCGCCCGTCCGGTTCTTTGGCGAGGCACACAGGCCACCACCCGCTCAAGGCCAGGCGGCACGTCTTTACGCAACTCGGTCAGCGGTTTCGGTTTTTGGTTGACGGCGTTGGCGACGACTTGCACCGCGTTGTCTCCCTCGAAGGGCGCCCGGTCGGTGAGCAGGGTGAAAAGCGTTGCCCCAACCGAGTAAATATCGGCACGCAAGTCCAAGGTATCACCACGCAACTGTTCGGGAGACGCGTAGGCTGGAGTGCCCATGATGACGCCGGAGGCCGTGACATAGGAATCGTCCTTCGCCAGAGTGGACACTGATAAGCCGAAGTCACCGATTTTCACCGAACCGTCCGGGCTGACGAAACAGTTGGACGGCTTTATGTCGCGGTGCAGCACTCCGGCTGCGACGGCGGCTTCCAGGCCAGCGATGACGTCGAGGATCGCGTCTACCGCCTCCGTTGTCGGGAGCGGGCCGCGTTTCTTGAGCTTGTCCTTGAGCGTGCCGCTGCCGGTAATCTCCATGGTGATCACCGGGACACTTTCGATCTCCTCGGACCCGAAAATGTAGAGGCTGTTCGGATGGCTGACGCCCGCGGCAAGGCGGCCTTCGCGGAGAAACCGCTGACGCATCTCCGGCGAATCGAGTTGTTGTCCCAGCATTTTCAGGGCGACGCGGCGCCCAGTGGCGATCTGTTCGGCTTCGTAAACCGTGCCCATGCCGCCGCGACCGAGCAATCCAAGCAACCGGTAGCCGCCGAATTCACAGGGGAATTCCGAGTGCCCGTAACGCGACAGGGATTCGCCCGACGCCAGCGTGACGGTCTCGGCCTTGCCGCCGGGCGGCTCCAGGGCGCCCGACATGAGGCAGGCGGGGCAGAGCTTTTCGGTTGATTTAGCGGGAACCACCGCACCACAGCGCTTGCATTTATCGTTTTCGGAAGTGTTCATGAATCAATCTCCAAATTTGGTTTCATTCACTTATTCCTGAAATAAACACGCCGGGAGGTTACAGAAAAAATTCACCGCCTCCGTAAAACCGCGACCAGATAGCGCATTTCATCGTTGAGGTCCGCTTCATTGCTGACCGTCTCCGCGATGGCGGCCCGCAGCAGCTTACGGTAACGTTGCCGCAACCGGTGCACGACAACCTTGACCGCGCCCTCGCTCATGTCCAGTCGCGCCGCGATTTCCTCCCGGGGCGACTCGTCTTCCCCGGGAAGGCTGCCCTTGAGCGCATCAAACTGTTCGCTCTTGCCAGCTTTCACCATTTCGTCGCGCAGGGCTTGCAGGGCCCCGGCAATGGTCTCCAGCGCCCATTCACGATCGAAGAGGTGTTCCGGATTATCCGACTGCTTCGATGCCCCGGCGTATCGGGCCTCCAGATCAAGCGCATCCCATTCGATGAATTGCACCTGGCCACCGCGCTTCTGCGTTTGGGCCCGATGCCATTCATTAGCCAGGAAATGCTTCATCGCGCCCAGTAGGTAAGAGCGAAACCGGCCCCGCTCGCGATCCGCGGAGGCAAATCCACCTGTTTCGATGATTCGTGCAAAAAAGGCTTGCGTAAGGTCCTGGGCGTCGACCGCTGAATACCCGCGGCTTCGCACGAAAGCATAGAGGGGATACCAATAAGCCCGGCAAAGTTCCTCGAGCGCCTCTCGGGCGCGGGTCTGACTCGCCTCGTCGGGCTTGGCCGCGCCCACCAAGCTCCAGTGCGTGGTGGCAAATTGCCGGGGACCGGGCGGATCTTTCATATGCTTACTCTAACCTGACATTTCCCTTGAGTCAATTGTCTGTTTAATTTGGTATAATTCTCTTTCATGAGGTGTATGTCGTCAAATGGTTTCGGACACTTTTTGCTAATTTCTTAAGCTACAGTTATCGCCATTCATAATAGACCTAATTGATTTGATTTGGCAGGGATTCATCTGTAGCTAAAGAATTGTACTCATCTGTCCGAATCTCGCTGAACCGACACAGTTGGTAAAGAGGATGGTAGCGGGGGTTGGATTTGAACCAACGACCTCCGGGTTATGAGCCCGACGAGCTAGCTGTGCCCAAACTGTGCCCAAAATTTGTCAGAAATATACAAGAATCTATAAAAATATCTAAAGATATCGAAAACCTAATGACATGAAAAATTAGCTCTCAACAGAGGTCCCCCCTTATATTTTTCGCTTTTTCGTCTTTTTGTGCCTTTTGCACACGTAAGAAGTCACAGGTTCAAATCCTGTATCGCCCACCATTTATCTTCAATAATTTGCCTACCCTTCCTTCGCTTTCCGTAACAAATCTCTAGATCAAAATCATTCAGGCTTCAGATTAACATCATTTCTTCTAATTTAAAGTAAAATAGCGCTAAATATATACATTATGCGACATTTTGATATGCTGTCATACTTTTATAATCCCAAATCTGATAGTACAATCTGATTGACTCTTTCCTCATTAATTGATATTCTTTTTGCCGAGCAAGCGGAGGGAACAATGGGAATTAAATGCCCCAAATGTCAGTCTGAAATCTTGGATGATTCCCGCTTCTGCAGCAAATGCGGAACGCCTATTCATCCATCTGAGGAAATCTTCATCTCACAGACCAGGACCATCCTGAAACCCATAGAGGAATTACTTCCTGGTACCACACTTGCCCGTAAGTATAAGATCATTGAGGTCTTAGGAAGAGGGGGAATGGGTATTGTCTACAAGGCCGAGGATACCAAGCTTAAACGAAGGGTTGCCCTTAAATTCTTGCCTCCTGAGTTAATGCTAGAGGAAGAGGCCAAAGAGCGTTTCGTGCTCGAGGCTCAAGCTGCAGCAGCCCTGTCCCATCCGAATATCTGCACTATCCATGAAATCGATGAAGAGGAAGACAAATCCTTCATTGCCATGGAATATGTTGAGGGGAAGACATTAAGGGCAAAAATAGAGAGCGGGCCTCTGGAAGAACAAGAAGCCCTGGATATTGCTATCCAGATAGCTGAAGGCCTTGAGGAAGCACACAAGAAAGGTATTATCCACAGGGACATCAAGAGCGCCAACATCATGGTGACAGAAAAAGGGCAGGCTAAGGTCATGGATTTCGGTTTGGCCAAGGTCAAAGGGGGGACTCTGCTTACTAGAGAAGGAACAACTCTTGGCACGGTAGCCTACATGTCTCCAGAACAAGCGCGAGGAGAAGAGGTGGATCACCGCTCGGACATCTGGTCTTTGGGAGTGGTTATGTATGAGATGCTTTCCGGGCAGCTGCCGTTTAAAGGAGACCTGGAGGCATCGATTCTTTATTCTGTTGTGCATGAGGAACCGAAACCTCTCAAGGCTATAAAACCCGACATTCCCGTTGAACTGCAGCAGCTTATATATAACGCTTTAAAGAAGAAACGCGAATCCCGTTATTCATCAGCAGCAGAAATGTTAAAAGACCTGAAGAAATACCAGGATGTTCTGCGGGCTGAGGAATTGGGAGCGTTTAATCTACAAACATTCCTTCGTCGCATCCGCAAGCCACAGGTTGCAATCCCAGCTATTTGTGCGGTCCTTATTATTGCCTTAGCTTCTGTCTGGTTCTTCAACCGTCAGGCCAAAATCCGCTGGGCCAGGGAAGTGGCTCTGCTGGAGATCGAGCGGCTTGTTGAAGAAAATTGGCGGGATTTCACAGAACCTTTCAAACTAGCAGAGATGGCAGAAAAATACATTCCGAATGATCCCAAGCTTACTGAGCTCTTTTCGAAATGTTCCTTGGATATAAACATCAAAACAGAGCCTCCGGGTGCGAATATCTACACTAAGGAATATAAGTATCCAGACAGTGAATGGGAATATTTGGGTGTTTCGCCTATCGAAAAAATCAGATTACCCATCGGAATCTTCAGGTGGAAAATAGAAAAGGAAGGCTATGAGACCATCCTGGCTGCATCATCCAGTTGGGACTTTACTATAGCACCAAAAGAACAATTAATTCGCTATGACCTCGTGAGAGTGCTGGATAAGAAAGGAAGCATCCCAGAGGGCATGGTGCGGGTACCAGGCGTGAAAACGAGGCGAGGAAAATTGGATGATTTCTATATAGACAGGTATGAAGTCACGAATAAACAATACAAGGAATTCATGAACAATGGTGGGTACAGAAACAGGGAATACTGGAAACATGAATTTATCAAGGATGGAAGGGGCCTGACAAGGGAAGAAGCCATGGCCGAATTTGTGGATCAAACAGATAGGTCTGGTCCTGCTAAATGGCAGGCAGGAGATTATCCTGAGGGGCAAGGTGATTATCCGATTTCAGGAATCAGTTGGTACGAGGCCTCAGCCTATGCAGAGTTTTCGGGGAAAAGTCTGCCAACAAGAGATCATTGGAATACTGCAAGGGGCACATTCACTCCTATTATCAAATGGTACCAACTTGGAGGTTATGCCATTTTTGCTCCTTTTAGTAATTTTCAGGGCAAAGGTCCTGTTCCGGTGGGGAATCTTCCAGGCATAACGTCCTACGGAGCCTATGACATGGCGGGGAATGTGAGAGAATGGTGCTGGAACGAAACCCAGCAAGGAAGATTAATCAGGGGCGGCGGCTGGAGCGATAATAGCACCATGTTCGGGAATTTAGGTCAAGCGCCTCCCTTTGATCGTTCTTCTAGAAATGGATTCCGGTGTGCTCTCTATCCTGATCCTGAGAGAATCCCTGAATCAGCTTTTCAAATGGTAAAAATTGGTGAAACTAGAGATTATTACAAAGAAAAGCCGGTTCCGGATCCTATTTTTCAGGTCTACAAAGAGCAGTTCTCCTACGACAGAACTGATCTAAATGCACGCGTGGAATCGAGGAATGAAAGCTCTGAAGACTGGATTAAAGAGCGAATAACCTTTGATGCCGCCTATGGCGGTGAGCGGATCATCGCCAATCTTTTCCTTCCAAAAAATATATCGCCCCCCTATCAAACGGTCATTTATTTCCCCGGAGCTCAAGCTTTACATCGAAATTCGAGCAAAGACCTTGATAGCTGTTATGAATTTAAGGTTTTCCTTTCTTTTATAGTGAAAACCGGCCGGGCTGCCCTCTATCCTTCTTATAAAGGGACTATGGAACGCAGAGATGATGCTTTGTCTCCAATCGCATTCGGAGACGATTCCCATCTGTATTCTGAATACCTGATTCAATTGGTCAAAGATTTCAAAAGATGCATCGACTATCTGGAAACCCGTCAGGATATTGACAGCGATAGGCTTGCTTATTACGGAATGAGTTGGGGAGGATTGCTCGGAGCGATCATCCCAGCCGTGGAGGAACGTCTCAAAGCAAGCGTTTTATTGGGAGCAGGCTTCTGGCGTCTTTGCCGTCCTGAAGCAGATCAGATTAATTATGTTACCCGAGTGAAAACTCCAACCTTGATGTTAAACAGGAGATACGACACACTTTTCCCTTATGAGACATCGATAAAACCTATGTATGACCTTTTAGGAACATCGGATGAACACAAAGAAACGAAGGTTTACGAAACTGACCATATCGCTCCCAGGTTGGAATTCATCAAGGAAACCCTGGCCTGGCTCGACCGCTACTTAGGGCCGGTGAATAGATAATAATTTCTTATAAAAAAGAACTTGATAGATTTGTTAGGGAAGCATGTCCTACTTAATTAATTTCTCATTATGTCATTATAGTAAGGCTATTACATGACATTAGTTACACTTATAGATTTTTCTTATATTGTTGTAATTATAATGCGATTACATTATAATAATAACAAATGGAGAAATCATGTCAGATATAACCGAAAAGGTTCTTAAGAAATTTCAGTATAAGCGCGTAGTCCGGTGGAAAGAGATAGCCGATTTCCTCCAAGATCAAGTAAAAACCACAACTGCAGTACAATGGCTTATGAAAAGCGGCAAGGCAATATCTATTAGAAAAGGACTTTATTACTTAAAGCAACCAAATGAATGGTTGCAAGATGAACTAGAAATCAACCCCTTGCTCATAGCAGGACATATTTATCCAGAAAGTGTGGTCAGCTACCATGCTGCATTGAAATGCTATGGAGTTGCATACAGCGAATCAAATGTTTTTCAAATAGCTTTGCCAAAATCCATTCGGCGCGCATGGAAAGCCTTCAGCTTTCAGAAAGCCCACTACAGATTCTATCGTGCAAATCTATCCTTCGGTGTCACTTCCTCAGTTATCGAGGATGTAAGAGTCCAACATTTTTCCCGTGAGCGCATTCTATTAGAGGGATTGATGTACCCTGATCGCTTTCTGGGTATGAGTGAATTTCTGAAATCTATAGAGGGATTCTCTTGGATAAATCTGGAGTATCTTTTTGAGATGGTCAAACATTATCCGATAAAATCAATCAGCATGAGACTCGGCTGGCTGCTTGAAAACAACAAGCAACAATGGCATGTAACAGAATCTGATCTTAAAAAACTTGAAAAGAACCGCACCGAATCGAGAATATTACTCGTCAAGAATAAGCCCAAACAAAATTATCTTGTAAAAAGATGGAGTTTAATGGTTCCCAGGATTCTAAGGGACTTGAGTGAAACATAATGTTAAATTTAACAAGAGATGAGCTTGACACCTTCGCAAAAGAGACAAGATTCCTAAAAAACTCTTTGGAAAAGATGTTCAGGCTTCTCGATATTCTCTCCATATTAAAGATAAATCCAGTCACAAAGAATGCTTTTGTTTTAAAAGGAGGGACCGCTCTAAATCTATTTATATTGGACATTCCTAGAATCTCAGTTGATATAGATCTAAATTATATCCAGTCTATTTCTCGATCTTCTATGTTGAAAGATAGGAGGACGATCAATTCTGAGATTCAAAAAATATTCCATTCCACATATGAAATTAGAATGTCAAAAGATGTCCATGCCTTGACTCAGTTTGAGTTTCGTTATGCAACAATTTCTGGCTCCTCAGATATGCTGAAACTAGAGATTAACTACCTGAAAAGGATTACTCTCCTGTCTCCTCAGATAGTAAGAATCCATCGCTTTGATCGGAACATAAATTTTTTATGTCTCGAGTTTCTGGAACTCCTGGCAAGTAAGATCATCGCCCTACTGAATAGATATACGCCAAGAGACCTATTTGACGTCTATCAAATGATAAACTCTCCTTTTGAAATTAAAAAGGATTTATTAAAAATGCTTCTCTTTTTCTATGGGATAATAACTGAAACTGAGATCTTCGAATTATTCAAATTAAAATTTGATCTGATAATTCAGGCCGATATTCATAATAAATTATATCCAATGCTACAGAAAAGGACTCATCCTGATAGATATGAATTGGTAACTAATGTTGAGAATTTTTTGAATCCCTATTTATCTCTGTCAGATAAAGAGGCTGAAGTATTACGCAACTTATACAAAACAGGTAAAATAGATATGGATATTTTATTCCCTCAGAAGGAAATTCAGGAAAAGGCCCTCAATTCTCCTTCACTCAAGTGGAAAATCAAAAATATCATAAAAAACCTATAAATGTCATTCGTCAGCACATAAGTCCGAAACCACTTGACGACGAACATACTTCAAGATTACTTTTAAAGCTTAACTTCCTCCTCGTTGACCGCATCTTTTCCAATGTGATATGTATATTACACATTGCCAGCAGGTGGAATTTGAGGTGAAGTGTGAGGGACTTATGGCAGGGACCACTAGGAATTTTTTTTCTGCCCTGGCCGTGATGCTTGCCCCTATACAACTGGGCATGAACTATGTTAATAAAATGGCCATGGATCGCTGGAGCACTAGCTTTTCTCATATTTTCTCCGTTCATCATAAGGAATATAATACACAATTTTGCCCACCTAGAATTCATCAGGAATGCTAGAATGCTTAAATATGCTGGAGTCAGTTCATAGAGCAAAAAATTTCCAAGCATTTTAGCTATTTGACTCTTTCCTCATTAATTGATATTCTTTTTGCCGAACAAGCGGAGGGAAAAATGGGAATTAAATGCCCCAAATGTCAGCATGAGAATCCTGATACCCAGCAATTCTGCGGCGATTGCGGAACACAGCTTACACCTTCAGATGAAGTCTCTCCCTCCATAACAAAGACCCTCGAAACTCCCACAACAAGATTAGCTATAGGCTATCTCTTTGCAGAAAGATATGAAGTCCTGGAAGAGCTGGGCAAAGGCGGTATGGGAGAAGTCTACAGGGTGAAGGATGAGAAATTAGATGAAGAGATGGCCCTGAAAGTATTAAAGCCTGAAATAGCTGCTTTTAAGGGAACAATAGAGCGTTTCAAGAATGAACTGAAGCTTGCCCGTAAGATTGCTCATAAACATGTCTGTAAGATGTACGACCTCAATGAAGAGGAAGAAACTCCATACATCACAATGGAATATGTTAAAGGCGAGGATTTAAAGAGCTTCATCAGAGCAAAAGGTAGGTTAACACAAGAAGAAGCCATTCCTATAGCTAAGCAGGTGTGTGAAGGGTTGGCTGGAGCTCATGAGCTAGGAGTTATCCATCGTGATTTAAAGCCACAGAACATCATGATAGACGAAAAGGGCAATGCTAAGGTGATGGACTTTGGTATTGCTCGTTCGGTTGAAGCCGCTGGAGTTACTCAGACTGGCGTGATGATAGGAACGCCTGATTACATGTCACCTGAGCAGGCAGAAGGAGAGAAGGCGGATCAGAGATCTGATATCTATGCGCTGGGAGTGATTCTGTATGAAATGGTGACAGGGAGTGTTCCATTTAAGGGAGATACCGCTTTCAGTGTGGCCCTAAAGCATAAAACAAAATTACCTTCAGATCCAAAGAAGTTCAATCCTGAGGTTTCAGAGAATCTAAGTCGTTTGATCCTAATATGCATGGAGAAGGAGAGGGAGAGAAGGTATCAGTCTGCAGAGGCACTTCTCGATGATCTGCGTAACATTGAGGATGGTCTTCCTCTCGGAACAAAAATTCGCCCCCGGCGAGAGACTTTTTTTGCAGCATTGATCCGAAAGAAGCTCTTCATCCCAGCTTTGGTTTTCTCTCTTGCCATTTTTGCTGTCGTCACATGGCAGCTCCGTCCTGATAAAGGAGCCGCTGCTGCCAAGATTGAAAACTCGATAGCAGTCATAAGCTTCGAAAATCTGACCGGTGATGGGTCCCTTGACACTCTACAAAGAAACATCCCCAATCTTTTGATCACCAACCTGGAGAACACCGGGTTTTTTCATGTTGCCACATGGGAACGCCTGCGTGATCTGCTGAAACAGATGGGGAAACAGGATGAGGAGACTATAAACAAAGAATTGGGATTTGAACTCTGTCGCAAGGAAGGCATTGAAGCCATCGTGTTAGGGAGTGTCATGAAGGTGGGAAGTATATTCGCAACGGATGTAAAGGTCTTTGATGTAGAGACTGAAGAACTCATTAAGAGTACAAGCTCACAGGGCGAGGGATTAGATAGTATCATAAATACACAGATCGCCGAACTCAGCAGAGAGATCGCACTGGGAGTTGGAATTACAAGGGAGGAAATAGAATCAACTGATCTCAATATTTCTGAGTTCACAACCACATCCATGGATGCCTATAACTATTTTATAAAAGGAAGAGAGGATTTTTATAATCAGTATTCAAATGATGCCGTAAGACGTCTTGAGAAGGCTGTTGAGCTCGATCCCAACTTTGCCATGGCTTATTTGTATCTAGGTATTACATACAGTCTGCTTAACGATGTAAAAAAAATGAGAGAAAGCTTTGATAAAGCAAAAGCTCTTTCAGAAACGGTTACAGAGAAAGAGAAGCTTATGATTGAAGCAGAATATGCCTCATATGTAGAATTAAATCAAGAGAAGTGGTTAGAGAATTTAAACAAACTCGTTGAGAAATACCCTAGAGATAAATGGGCGCATCTGGAGTTAAGTAAGTATTATAGAAAAAGGGATATGTACTCCGAGGTTATAAAGCATTCAGAAATAGTCTTGGCACTTGATCCTAACTGGGGAGATGCTTACGAGGAACTTGCCTTTGCTTACTCAAATACAGGAGACGATGAAAAAGCGATTGAATATATGAAAAAGGGATCAGCTGTGATTCCCGGGGATCCCAATATGAGTCTTTCCATGGGTTATTTTTATGTGAAGATGGGAAAGCTTGATGAAGCCATAAGAAAATTCAAGGATGCTTTAGATATCAAACCAGATTTCAATACCGAAAATTTCATTGCTTATGCCTATGCCATGAAAGAAGATTATGCTGAGACGTTCAAATGGATCGGTAAATTCATAGCAGACGCTCCCTCGGAAGGCAGAAAAGCTACGGGATATCTGATCAAGGGATTTTATCACTACTGGCTTGGCAACTCAAAACAGGCTCTTGACGATCTGCAAAAAGCTTGGAATATACATCACGAGTTGGGTGGTAGAGATTTTGTATCCGAATATGTAATGGGATATATAAATTATGAGAGAGGAGAATTCGATTTAAGTAGAGATCGAATTCAGAGTTGGTATGATGGTCTTATGGAGCTTTATCCGCAAGATGCGCAAGATATGCGAAGTTATGTATCTTTTTGGCTCTATTCGCCATTAGGGCAAATTGAGTTAAAACAGGGAAACATCGATTCTGCCAAGTCAAGTCTGAAAAAGATGGAAGCCTTAATGCCCAAAATAAGTAGCCCCCAAAAAACACAAGGGTATAATTGGCTTCTTGGCGAGATATTACTTGCAGAAAAATCGTATGACGAGGCTATTTCGGCTCTTAAAGACGTGACTCAGATGAAAATGCCTTGGCTATGGCTTACTCAGCCAGTTATTTCTTACAACCTCTTTAACACCAAGGCCCTCTTAGCACAGGCATATAAAGAAATGGGGGATTTAGACCAGGCCATTGAGTTATACGAGCGATTGGCAGATCCCAATCCTGAAAATAGGGAGGGACGACTCATACGCCCTAAGAATTACTACGAATTAGCCAAATTATACGAAAAGAAAGGCTCGAAAACCAAAGCTATCGAGTTTTATGAAAAATTCCTCGGCCTCTGGAAGGATGCTGACCATGGCCTACATGAGGTGGAGGACGCAAGAAAGCGGCTGGCCCTATTAAAAGAATTGTAGGGGTTTGATTCATTGTGAATAAAATGGGGACATATGAATAAAATGGGGACATGATACCCATTTCCTATTTTTTATATCATCCAGTTTTTTTAGAAAAGACAGGTCGAATATTGAGCCTGTAGAAGAGACCGTCGAAAAAAGGGAAATAGATATCATGTC
>Ga0114930_10003450_pt1 | contig 13772 bp, 13 predicted proteins | sample AnhtaG_FD_87300 | JGI IMG/M metagenome (GOLD analysis project Ga0114930, IMG submission 87300) | Deep subsurface microbial communities from Anholt, Denmark to uncover new lineages of life (NeLLi) - Anholt_01485 metaG | ecosystem: Environmental > Aquatic > Marine > Oceanic > Sediment | place... | reverse complement strand
TATAATTTTTTTTATTATAATAGTGTATATAATTTTTTTTATTATAATAGTGTATATAATTTTTTTTATATTATATAGTGTATATAATTTTTTTTATTATAATAGTGTATATAATTTTTTTTTATATTATAGTATAGTCTATAAAAAAATTTTTTAAAAAATTAAAATGATTATTGAATATGGCTAGTACGGGCATATTGTAATAAATCAATTCTACTTCCTTCATTTAAAATATCAATTAAATTAGGTACACTAATATTACTACTAATAATAGGTAATCTAGTAGGTGTATTAGGACTGGTAGACCATAATATTGCTGGCTTAACATTACTACTATTTGGTAAAGTAACACTGGATTGAGGTTGATTAGTTGGCGTAGTTAAGGGGTTGGTTAAAGTTTGGGGGCGCAAACTTTGAATAGTGCTTTGTCGAGGAGTAGCCGTAGGTAAGGTTGTTCCACCAGTAAAGGATGACACTGCATTAGATAAGGCGTCGGATAACACTTTATTACTAGTTTGGGCATATTTTTGCATTGGATTAACTGTATCAGGTTTTGATTCAATATTCGTAGTCAACTCTGAAAAGTCTTGTAATTGGGCCTCAATTTCTTGTTCATCAGCAATATCACCGACCAAATCCGAATCAAATTCAACATCATTAACATCCTCTTGTTTATACACAACCTTACGTTCACTAAATATTTCATCATTTTCATACCGATCTAAAAATTCATTTATCTCGGTTTGACTATAAGTGGCTTTAGATTTAGGTTTTTGAGGAGTACCATGCCGTTCAATCATTTCGGCCATTTCTTTGTTACCAATTCGTGAAGCTAATTGTTCTTCATCATAACGCGGAGCTTGAGCTAAAATAGTACGATTAGAAATACGATTAATTTGTTCGGTGGTTCCAATACCAGAGGCATTAATTATAGTTTCAGCCGCTCGCTGGAATGTGGCCAAGGTAATAACTCCATCCCCAAGAGTAACCGCCCCATTAAAATTAAAGAAGGTGATTAGACCTATATGAGTCATAAAATCGGCAATTAAGATAATATGCCGAGGATCAACATATTGATTAGAACCACTAAAAATATCGTTGGTTAACATAATAATAAAATTACGTACTGATTCGATGCCATATAAAGATAAAATTTCATTAATATCATTAGAATAAGTATGATAGGGATCAACTTCGGGTTCAGATATAATGTTAACTAAATTGTTACCAATAGTATCAGCATAATAAATTTGGGATAAATTTTCAAATTCACTGGGTGGTCTGACAATAAGTTCACTACCCTTTTTACTATGTTCACGCTGATATTGATAACGCTCATCATTATCTATTTTGTTATAATAATCATATACTTGTTTAGGTGAAATATTCTTTCTGGTATTACCCTCTGCAATTTGCATTGCACCATCAAAATCAGCCGGCTTTTTAGTCTTAATTAAAATTAAATTATCCGTATCGATATTATCATCTTCATCGTCTATAATTTCCATTTGCATATATTCGACTAGTTTAATAAAATCTTTTCTTTTCAACCCATATTTACGCATAGTTTTAGTATTAAATTGTACTAGCCAATTATCACCATGTTTATATATGGCATAAACCATGGCCCATACAGGTAATTTAACCGGGAAAATATCTTTAATACCAGTAATACCTTTAATTTTCATTTTATCAATAGATTTATATACATCTTTAAACAAGAATAATCTAATAATTTCATGTTGAGGTAAATTACCCCCCGGATGAGGAACATTATCTTCAACAGGATAAATATCAATATATACCCGGTTGGCATAATAACTGCCATCTTGATCATCAATTAATTCTCTAATAATAGGCGACATAATACATTTAACTGATCTATTAGCTACACCTTCGTTATATTGAATTGCATTACAAATTTCATCCGGAGTAACATTATATTTAATGAGTTTAGCAATATCAATATATAATCTCAACATAAGTTTAACATCACTAATCTTAGCCGGTAAACCATTAACACCAAATTCATCATCGTTGACTTGCTGACTATTAGGTGAATCCGAATACCAATTATCATACGCTTTGTACCACCACGGCACGGTATCACCAATAATTTCCTCAGGTGTATCTAATTCATATACCATGATATTTTGGGCCGTGGTCTGCATAAAATCTTTTACGGTCAAATAAACATATTTTTGTCTTAAATTTAATACTTCACGGAAATTTAATCTTTCTCTAAAAAATATCGACGTGGATGGATTATGAATTCTAGTACCTTCTAACAACGATGAAATAGCTTCATAACCCGCCGCGACATTCTGACCACTACCTGAAGAATGGAATGAATCTAGAACCAATTGCATCAAAGGTTGATTAACCGAATTACTAGCAATTATACCCGCAGCTTGTCCTGGAATAGCTAAAGACCGAGTGTATAAAGCCAACATTTTACTTTTAAGATCAGCAATTCCTAAAGGAGTTATTTGATATAACTGTAATTGTTCATATAAATATTCACGAATCGAATTAGCAATAGCCCGCTTATTTTTATCACCTACTGCGGTAGGTAAAGGAAAGCCAGCCAAAATATCATTGATTTCATCCGGAGTCAAGTATCGGGGTAGGTATTTCTGCCATAAATTATCGGCCATGTTGTTGTTTAAAATTAACGAAAATTTTAAATTACCAATTCAAATTTTATTAATTTTTTAATTCTATATAAAAATAATATTTATGGAAATATTGACTAATATTTATTTCCAGAATTTAATATATGGAATATCCGTTTAAAGTAGTAGTTTATATCGTGGCTTTAACCCCCGATCAATGCTCTGAACGAATATTAAATATCCAACGGGCTTTTAGTAGTGATTTATTTCAAGTATTAGTTAGATATATCCCTCCCCCACCCAATTTAACCCCCTCCAGTACGATGACCTCTAACGATCAATTGGCCGCGTTTCGTTTTACAACGATACTTAATGAAGCCCAAAATAATTTCCCCAATCAATATATGATATATATATTAGAAAATAGTGTAACCTTGGCTAATAGTGAAATTATTGCTAATACCACTTTTTTCGCTATAATTAATAATGGAGTGTTTGAAATTGACCCGGATAAGGCTCGTTGGGAAATATTATATTATACTCGTTGGCTAGACGCCTGTTATGATTATGATCCCGAAACTACTCTACAAATACCTAATACTTCGCAATTTATAACTAATTCGGATGATACATTAGGGTTTCAATGTTATTTAATTTCACCTTTGGGTCGACAAATGTTATTAGGATTACAAACCATGTTTAATGATGAATTATTTACCCCAATTATATATGCGGTTGATACTCAAATTAATTTAGCGGTGATGACTAATGGTATGCGGCGCTGGGTTACCGTGCCCAATATTTTTGAATATGATGTGACCTGGAACCCTAATAGTTATAATTTAAATACCTCTAAAACTTATACTTGTAAACCCGATTTTGCCGAACAAGAAGAAGGTTTTAATTACCGGCCTTTAATTATATTTGTGGTTGGAGTAATATTTTTATTTATCGTAGGCTGGGCCTTACTAGTTATTGGCCCGCAAGATTGGTGTTATAAAAGAAAACGAAATTGTTGCCCCAATAAATATATCCCTCAGGGTCAGGCTTAACCAACTAATATTTAATTAGATATTTATTTATTATAAAATATCTAATAATTTTTAAAAAAAAATAAAAATAGTTTTAAAAAGATGAGTGATTATGCTCAATTAGTGCAACAACATCGGGCTAACCCTTACCATGAGCAAATTAAGGCTTACATTCAACAACAAATCGCCGCAGTAAATAAAAATGCGGTTGATGCTAAATACCAACAATTTTTAGTTGAGATACAAAATAAAGCTAAAATTAATAATGACGATATTAATAATCCTTATCAACTAGATAATTTAGTACATAAATTATATCGTAATGCAAAAGATTTTTTTCAGCCCTATTTTGCGGCCAATTTCTTAAATTATAACGCCATTAGTTCTTACGGTCCATATGACGGTCTTAGTAAAATTGATAATATCATTGATAAATATTTGACTAAAGGTAAATCAATTTATGATTATGTGCAAGATAATATTAATATTACTGATACCAGTTTTACAACCTTATATCATAATTTGCAGTATTATAGTTTGATTGTACCGAATATTTTTGAGCAAGTTAACCAAATGATTACTAGTAATAATTATACCTTTTTCTATTTTACCTGGGTAAATCCGGCTTTACCGGCAGTGCAAGCCTTATTTGGTAAAACCGATTTAAATATGGCTAATTTTGAAACCGGGGCTAGTTTCTTAGCCTGGCCGTTACAAGAACAATTTTTAAATAATATTCAACAGGAATTAGTAGATTCAGATAATCTGCACCACGAATTTAGAGAATATGGCTATCAGGGTATTGAAGAAATGCAAATGAGAAACGTATCTAATATTGAATCGATATTTAAGAAAAGTTATCATGAACCTAATATGGCGGTGAATACCAGCCAAGACCGACGCCAGGTGATGTCTAACATAAATTTAAATACCACGGGGGGTTGGCCTAAACACAAATTACGGCAAGCCATTGTTAGTTCAGGCTTATTAGTACCGCGAACTGGTAAAGGTAATTCTGGTACTAAACAAGTTAATATTAGTGGAGATCAATTCCGTAATAGATTATCGGCTCAGCAAGATATGTCTCCGCAAGCTTTAGCTCGTTTAGAGCAAATATTAGGAGTTAAATTGGCCGATATTACTGATATTACAATAAATTATAAATCAAGTGGATCATTGTCTACAGCAATTCCAATTCCGCAAGATATAGATGACGTCGACTTAAAAACTACCGGTTTACCTTGGCGGGCCATAGGTATAGATAAAAATGGTTTTGCCCCCTTAAATGTTAATATGTCGCAAAAATATTTTGAAGCCATATATCGGCGGATATATGGTACCATTTATACCGTTGATTGGCAACAATTATGTCAATCTCAGCAAATAAATATAGTAAAATTAGATACGCTTAAATTTATTATTGATACTTACTTTAATCCGGGTCAGCCCTATCAATTAACTAATCATCAACAAGCCTGTCAAATTATTGCTCAATTCTTACCCCAATTACAAGCCGCTATAAATTCGGTGCAAGGTCAACCCCAAAACTGGATTAGATTTATTACTGACCGTTATAATAAAAGTATGGTTCAACAGCAACAAAAACGGGCTGGAGATGGAGATGGAGCCGGTGAATCGCATCAGACTAAACGTAAAATGTAAATAAAATAATATTAAAAAATATTATTTTAGAATTTATGTTTATAAAATAATACATTATATAAGAACTAAACTAAATTAAATAAAATAATATTCTAGAATATTATTTTAGAATTAATGTTTATAAAAAATTGATAATTAAATTAAAAAATTTTTATTATATAAATAAAACATATTATAAATGAGTTCAATTAAAATTTCAGTTAAAATACCTAATTTAACTAGGCCAATACAACCAGTGACTACTATTGGACCAGCAACTGTATCACAAACAAATAAAGTTCTAAACAAGGATAGTTTGGTGCTTAAACCTTCTGATCCGAAAGAAGAATATAAGCGTCGTGATGATCAAAAGAAAACCATAGTACATTTGGGTCAACTTAAATTAGGTATGGCCGTTTTAGCATTTATGACTTATTATTGGGATCCAGCTAAAGTTCCGGCCCCGATCGTGGTGTATGCTGGAGCCGCCCCTGGTGATAATATTAAGTTGTTAATTAAATTATTTCCCCAAGTGCGGCAATGGCATTTGTTTGATCCCCGCAGTATTAATATTAAACCTATCGAAGATAAGATAATTATATATAGTGGAGAAGAAAACGGTTATTTTAGTAATGAATATGCCAAAAAGTTTTCCAATAGAAATGATATATTCTTTATTTCGGATATTCGTTCCAATGTTAATCGGGCTATAGATGGTGGTAAAGAATTTGAGAAAGCGGTTTGGCGTGATAACTTAATGCAGAAAGAATGGGTTGATATTATTAAGCCAGTATATGCCCATCTTAAGTTTAGGTTACCTTTTGCCGGTAATAATTTACCCCAATATTATGATTATTATGATGGAACAGTATTATTGCAACCCTGGGTTGGACCGACTTCGGCTGAAACTCGTTTGGTAGTCGGTAAGGATAATTTAAGTACGGTCGGTTGGGATAATATTAATTATGAACAATACCTATTTCATCATAATGCTAGAGTAAGAGAAGGACCTAAATATAATTGTAGGTATAGTTCTGAACCGCTGGTCGGAGTACAACTGGGTACTGATAAGGGTTCGGAAATGGTATATCAATTACTACACGATTGGGATTCGATGATGACTATTCAAATTTTAGGCGATTATTTAGTTAAGACTGGTTTAGAAAATAAGTTTAATACTGATCCGGACGGTTTTAAACAAGATATTGCTAATTTATTTAGTTATATTCTTAGATTACTTAATCACCAATTAGATGATGATCCTACTCAATTAACTGGGCGGTATTTAACCAGTCCAGCGATTAAACGGGCCGATCCCAATCCCGATCATACTTATAAATTTAAGGACCGTAATAGGTATTTGTTAGCTAAAAATAATGAAACTGATGGAATGTTTGAATAGATTTTAAAAAGTTTTAATATAGATTTTTTTAATATAATATCTCTTATATAAAAAAAGTTTTTAATATATTATATCTCTAATATAATATTTTTAACAATTTAATATTCCTAATATGATTAAACTATACATTAAATATAATATAATTACTAATATAGTTAATAAAAAGGCATATAAAAACACTAACGAATAATCATACTGCCGATTACCTTCCGCATCAGTGTAACACACAAAATTGGGTTTAGCCAATAATAATATTACTAAGATTATTATAAATGTTACAATAAATAGTATCAAAAAATAAAAGGCTAAGGTATGATTAGGATGATAATTACAACTCATTTTTTAAATTAATATTATTTATAAAATATTAATTTACAATTTAATTATTGCATTTTACTGCTGGAAATAAAATGCAATAATCATATTTAAATATTAATTTACAATACGATTATTGCATTTTAACGCCGCAACCAGATCTTCATCATCCCAATAATTTTGGTTATTACGATACCATTGTAAAGTTTTATCTAAACCAGTTTCAAAATCAATTTGTTGCTGCCAACCTAATTCAATCAATTTACTATTACTAATTTGGTAACGTTGATCATTGAAATTACGATCTTCAATATGTTCAACATAATCAGTATAATCATAATGCATTAATTTACATAGTTGTTCAATAACATATTTAATAGAATATTCTTGTTCGGCCCCAATATTATATATTTGATTTACTTTTCCAGCAAACAAAATTTTCTCAAAAGCGGTACAAACATCATCAATATATAAGAATGATCGAGTTTGTGCTCCACTACCTTGAATTTGACATTTCAAATTTTTCAATAAGCGTAAACAAAACCGGGGAATAGCTTTCTCCGGATACTGATAAGGACCATATACATTGTTACCCCTAGTAATAATAATAGGTAAATTAAAACTATGATAATAACTCTTAACTAAACATTCCGCCGCAGCTTTACTAGCCGAATAGGGATTAGTCGGATTTAAAATGGTTTCTTCAGTGGAGATATCATCATTGTCACCATATACTTCATCAGTACTAACATGAATAAAACGTTTAACCTGATATTTAGTTGCGGCTTCCAATAATACGTGGGTCCCAATTACATTATTACGAGTAAAAATAATTGAATTACCAAAAGAATGATCGACATGACTATAGGCCGCGAAATGTATCACCGTATCAATTTTATGCTCAGTAAATAGGGCTTGCATATGATATATTTCGGTAATATCCCCTTGAATAAATTTAAAATTAGACTTAGTGATGATATCATCTAAATTTTTAATATTAGAACAATAACTAAGCTTATCTAATCCAATTATATTAAGATCAGGATATTTTTGCACTAAATAAACTGTAAATGCCGCGCCAATAAAACCGGCCGCCCCGGTAATTAAAATATTATGGGGTTGATACATATTTTTAATTTAAGAATATAGTATTTAAACTTTATTCTTAAAAGTCCTATTTTTTTAAAATATTTTTTTTAAAATAGTTTAAATACTATTTTTATTATTTAAAAAGTAGTAGTTAAAATTGTTATGAAAATTTTGTTATATGGCGGGACCGGTTGGATCGGAACTAAGTTGTATCAAATCTTAACCAAAAATACTGCTGCTGAAATAATATTAGGGCAGTGCCGACTGCAAGATTATGGTTATGTTCAGCGGGAAGTCAATAGAGTTGAACCAACCCATGTTATCAATTGTGCTGGATTAACGGGCCGGCCTAATGTGGATTGGTGTGAAGACCATAAAGTTGAAGTTTTGCAAGCCAATTTGATTGGAGCTACGGCCTTAGCCGAATATTGTTCCCGTAATGGTATTCATCATACTTATATGGGTACCGGTTGTATTTTTGAATATGATGCTGTGAACCATAATTGTCCGCTACTTATTACGGATTCTGGAACGGATCCTACTTCACCTGAAAATTCGGTTGATAAGTATGATTTAACGAATACTACGGGTTTTACTGAACAAGATAGTCCTAATTTTACTAGATCATTTTATTCTTATACCAAGGCTATGACTGAGAATGTGCTCAAGCATTTACCTAAGGTTTTAATTTTACGGATTAGAATGCCAATTAGTGATGATTTACATGAACGTAGTTTTGTAACTAAGATTACTAAATATCAAAAAGTGGTTAATGTGCCGAATTCGATGAGTGTATTATCGGAGTTATTACCTTTGATTCCAGATATGGTCGTTAAGGAGAAAACCGGTATTTATAATTTTACTAATCCGGGGGTAATTAGTCATAATCAGGTATTGCAATTATATAAACAACATGTTGATCCTAATTTTACTTGGCAAAACTTTACTTTAATTGAGCAGGATCAAATTTTGAAGGCCCCTCGTTCTAATAACTATTTGGATGCTAGTAAGCTTAAACAGGAATATCCGCAAATTAATGATATTTATACTGCGATGGAACAAGTTATGCGTAAGATTGGAAATAATAAGTAAGATATTATAATTTTTTATATTATAATTTTTTATAATAATATTATAAAATAATATTATTTTAATACGGTCTATTATTTTGTTGACTATAAATCTGTTGTTGTCCGGGGCGGCGATCAATATATACAATTTCGCTACTACCACATTTACCACAATGACATTCAGTAAAAAAGTCTTTTAAAACTTGACTAGTTTGTTCAACCGAAACATCTTTATGATGAGTGACGTGCTGATCACTATCATCTCCACCCAGTAATTTGACCATAGCATTGAGGCCGCTCATTTTTTAAAATAAAATTTTTACTATTTTTAGAATAAAATAAAAAATATTTTATATAATAAAAATGAAATATATAAAAAAATAAAATATAAATATTATAAATAAAAATATATTATAAATGGCCTTATACCAGTTAGTTTTAGATTGGAAAGATCAGCACCAAGTTCAATCCGATAATAAACCTAGTTCAGCTAAACAAACTGATTATATTAGCTTGTTATTACAACATAGTAATAAAAATTTAACTGATATAAGTGCATTTTTACAACGCCAAATTAGTGATATAAATGAAATACATAAAGTTGAAGTAGGTCTAGTAATTAAATTTTTACGTAAAGATATTAAGGTTAATGACGATCAAATGTTGATGTTATTCAATATATTTGGACTACAAGAGGTAAATTTTTTTGCTAAATTATGTGGAAGAGAATTACAAAAATATACAGATATGACCTTACACGAATACGATATTATTAGTAAAAATATTGATAAATTTACCTTGCGTTCAGTAGATATACCCTTACAAAGCAATGATCATTATGAACATGGTTATCAATTTAGTAAATTATGTCCTAATAATACTATGTATTATATCAAATTCTTTAGTTTCATGATGCTAGACTTTGATAATATTACTTACTCGGAATTAATTGCTAACTTAGATAAATATACTCAATTTCGCTATGCTATATATCAAACTGCCAAAGGTTATCATGTTTTTATTATGTCCCATTCAATAAATTATAAAGATATCAACTGTTTTAAACTTATGATAAATTTGGGTTCAGATCCTTATTACTGTTATTTTGTTCGTAATAACGGTTTTAAAATCAGACTTAATATTAAGAAAGATCAGACGGTGAATTATGTTAGTAAATTTAGGGGCTATCATGGTGATGAAAAAATTAAAATATTAGAAAGCAATGCCAAATTATTATTATTTCATGATAAACTGTTAAATAAATATAGTAATTTAAAATAAAGTTTTTTTTATAATCTATCAATTTCTGCATCATAATCCGTTTCTCTTTTGTGTTCGTACTTTGCAAAAGCTCTTTTTCTCTTCTGTTCAAAATATAGATACCAGGTGCAATGTGAAATACATACATCAGCTAATTTCTTAGTATATCTATCATAATCGGATACATCGACATAATTTCTAGCTTGTGATATTTTTTCCTCGCGAAGAAGCTTCAATAAAGTTTTAGTTTGATTTCGACATCTTTGACATTGATGATTAGGCATTTGTTCAACCGGAATCATTGGCGGATAAATAAAATTACCATTATCGTCATATAAAATAGGTTCATCATTTTGTAAATCATATCGGCCTAATTCAGATCGGTGCCATTTTATATATTCTAAAGGACTATTCCAAGGTATTTCCATTTATAAAAAAATGGATAAAAAGATTTTAAAAATTGATTTTTTATTTTTTATATTTTAGTCAAACTAAAATCGTAGTTAAAAATGAATTTGCTTTAAAAAAATATAAAAAAACATAAAAATAAAAATGGGAAAAGTCACGTGTTATTACTGTGGAAAAGAAATATACCGGAAGCACGGAAAGATATTTGAGACGCATGGCAACTGGAACAAGTGGATTTGCAATACTGGATATTGTGAAGAAGCCATAAGACAAGAGCGCCGGGAAAATGAATTATTCAGTAGCATGAAAAATATCCCTTTAGTACCGAATATCTGCTCGCGTGGAGTGCCAAACGAAATGCCGGGAATATTTGCTCCAGGAAATGAATATCAGGACAGGGCCACCGCAGTGGCCATGAATATGGCCAAAAAATAATAAATTAAATTAAAGATAAAATAAATTTTAAATAAAAATATAAATAAAAAATAATGCATAATATTTTAGAATAAATTTATTTTAAAAATATTATACTTAACCACGGTATATTTTTATCAAATATAATAAAACATACATTCGGGTTTAAACAAAATTTTTATAAAAAATGAATTTTATAAAAATAATTACAGTTTAATTTGCAGAAGTAAATATAAGATATGTATAGTGAAGTTAATTTGCGAATAGATAATCGCAACCAAGTTTACCATTGGGCTGATTTCAACAAAGAAATAATTTCTCCCCAAATAGGTAACTTATTACAAAGAACCCGTTTACATGATAATCAGACCGATATCTATGTTGTATATAAAATAGGTCAGCGCAAGAGCAAAAACAATCCCAATGTGATAAGTACCGCTTATTTATATCCGGTACAATATTACGATCCCAAAACTGAAAGCATTGGATTTAAGGCTGATGGATTCCCATTGACTTTAAATTTATCCGGTGTTGGAACTTGGTTTACCAAGGACATGCAAAAGAAATATGAATGGAAGTGGTTAAATTATTTACCTTATCCATTCAATGTACATATAAAGAATATTGATGATCCGGAGTTGTCCCCAGCTTCACCTAAATTCAATTTATCGCCCCGACAATCAACAGTGTATTAAACAATATTGTTTAATACCTAATCAAATTAGGTTATAATTCTTCCTAGTTAATAGAATAAAAATTTAAAATTAAAAAAATGAAAAACAAAAAATCAAATTAGATAAAATAAGCAAAACTTATGTTATCTTCAACTAACCTAAAATTTAACCGCGTGGACCTGCTTATAAAATTAATTGCTGAATTTTATAATAAGCAGGACCATCGGCAGGTCGTAGAATTAAGTAAATTAGTACTACATTATTATGAAAATACCAATAACAATAAAATCGCTCAAATTATTGATGTTATGCATTATTTAAGTATTTCGGCTTTTTATTGTGGTGAAATCGATTTAGGTCGGGAGGCCAATGATATCTTGCTTTTTTGTAATGATCGTAATTTACATAATATGGCGGTACAAAATGGTAAGTTCTATTTTAATCAACTCAATAGTAATACCAATTTACAAATAGAATTTAATCCCCCGGCTCTAGTTGGACCTAAACCTAAATATATGGAAGAAAAGTATCGTTGTATGAATCCGGCCATTGTTAATATTACTGATAAGACTAATAATAGCATTATTGGATATTGGTATGTACAGCGCACCTCTAATTTTGATCAAACCAAGGGTAGTAATTATGAATGTATGGAAAGTGATAACTTGGTTAAAACCCGTAATTACTTACTAAAATTAGATTTAGAATTTAATATTATTAATCAATGGGAAATTGTGGATACCGTTACCAAAACTCATCGCCCCTGTCATGTGACCGGTATTGAAGATATTCGCTTATATAGTGTTGCTAATAATAATGATAATGGTAGAGATAATAGTAATGACCTATATATTAGCGGGACTACCTTTTATAATCATGATTATGCTCAACCCAAGATTAGTTGGGGTAAGCTTAAAACACCTAACCAAGATCAAGATATTATAGAATTAGAGTATTTTAATCCCATTCTTAAACCTAATCCCAACATGATTGAAAAGAATTGGTCTTTTGTGCATTATATGCAAGATGAGTTTATGGTAATTTATCGATTATTACCTTTACAAGTATATAAATTTAAAAGTAGTGATCCTAATAATACTTGGGAACAAGTAAATAGTCCTGAACATAAATTTTGGTCCAGTTATATTCGGGGTTCAGCCGGTCCCATTCGCTACAATCAGGGTTGGTTAACCGTGGGGCATGAAGTTATTTATGATACTAACAATAATAATATTACCGGCCGAACTTATTTACATCGCTTTATTTGGTATGATGATTTAATTAATTGTACCCAAACTAAAATTAGTTCGGCATTTTATTTATCGGATAATTTTAAGGAGTTTAATATTGAATTTTGTTTGGGTATGGCTTTGCATCATAATGCTAAATCCATTATTTTGGGGGCCGGCATCAATGATCGTCAGGCTAAATTATTTGTGGTCGACTATACTACTATTGATAAAATGTTGCATGATTTTAACCCCGAGTTTTATTGATCATCTTAATGTGATTGGTAAATAAAAAAAATATATTATATAATATATTTTTATAATATTTTAGTTAAATTATATAATATATATAATATATAATATATAATATATATAAAACTTTTTTATTTAGTTAAACCCAGTTGAACCTATATATAAAACTTTTTTATTTAATTAAACCCAGTTGAACCTATATATAAAACTTTTTTATTTAGTTAAACTAAATTATTCTGTTTTAAAGATAAATACAATTTAGATTTCTTTAACATATATATCCTTAAAATACCATATTTAATATGATCTTCTCGATCATACCATTCCTCGGGAATATTAAATTTGGGATCAGTACTTTCAATATCTAAATTT
>Ga0114930_10003449_pt1 | contig 13780 bp, 14 predicted proteins | sample AnhtaG_FD_87300 | JGI IMG/M metagenome (GOLD analysis project Ga0114930, IMG submission 87300) | Deep subsurface microbial communities from Anholt, Denmark to uncover new lineages of life (NeLLi) - Anholt_01485 metaG | ecosystem: Environmental > Aquatic > Marine > Oceanic > Sediment | place... | reverse complement strand
GCGGCTGCCGACGGTAAGCCCGATGACTGGCACTAAGTCGTAACAAGGTAGCCGTAGGGGAACCTGCGGCTGGATCACCTCCTTTCTAGGGATATACTAGAACGTTCCCGGCCATTTTGCCGGGGGCGAATGTCAGGCCTTTCGCTGCTGAGCTTAACTGTTACTTGATATTCAAGCCCTGCGTTTCGGCGCGGGGCTTTTTTTTGTTCGCAGGTGCAGTCTTGAAATTGGCTTTGATTGGCTTTGTTTTTTTGGACTCTGCAAGCCGGTTTATTTTCATAATCCTTTTGTAAAGTGAAGTTTACGTTCATTTGGGCCTTTCGGAAATTGGCTTTGTTTTGCATAATAATAGTCAAAATCGTCGTCTCTTTCTCCATTTGACATTAACCGCGGGGATCGCGAAGACCGCGGAGAAGATAGAGATTGTATTTCTTTATTGGGCATTCACTTACACAAATTCCCGTTTGCTCAGCGAACTCGGCGTTCTCAGCGGTAAGAAATACGGATTTGGGCATTGCTGGCTATGAAGAAGTCCTCCTGTGATTTGCTGCCGAGGGATCGGTATCTTAGATATTTGGTATTTTCTATCAACTATGAACTATGAACTGTTAACTATTGTGATTCTAATCCATTAGATTGATATATATTATACATCACCAAAGGTTCGGCGTCAAGTAAAATATTTATACGCCCGCGTCAAATCCTAAATTCGAATATCTCCGTAAGGAGTCCCCAGGACTAAATCCGAAACAAGCACGAATTTTCAAATGACACAAACTCGAAACAAGGCGCGACGGACATTGTTTGAAGATTCAGCGGTTGGTGAAACGAGATACGAACTAAGCCTGTCCCGAGCAAGATCGAGGGAAGCGACGAGAAACGACCTTTAAGGTTTAGTGCTTAGTATTTTTAGTATACGCGGCCTTTGGCCGTTGTCAGGCCTTTCGCTGCAGGCTTAACTGTTTCTTGTAAATAGAACACCCTGCGGGTCTCGCAGGGCGTTTTTTATTTGTCATTCCCGTGAAAACGGGAATCCAGATTATTTAGCCCGTCAATGTAATTGACGGGTTCTCAACGGTAAACTTCCCAAAAAAAATATTTAATAATATTTATTGAAAATAAAATGTGTTTAATGTAGTATAAATGTTGCGCCGTGACTGCGTCATAATGCAGGATTAGGGGGTAACCCTAACACGGCGTCGTTTTTTTTAATGTAGCTTCGCAATTCCATATCCTTCTATTTTTCCCCTAGGGCTGGTTCTGATTCTTTTAATAATTAACTTATAAAAACGGTCGTCATTTTTAGCAAACCACCGATAGATACTTCCGGCCACCATATCAGCAAGCTGAATACCTGTGCTGAAATGTGACGGAACAATAAATACTCCTTCCAATATATTTGGAAAATTTGAAGTATGCACATCCTGTCCGTGCATCATCCTGTAATGCATGTTCTGAAGTCGTTTATCTTGCCTTCTTTCTCTATGGTCACAAATGGCAATGCCATTCATCTTGCCCCCGGCTTCTTTGGATAGGTCTTGAAGATAATACTGGAATCTTTCAATTATCCGCTTATAAGCGTACCAATATAGATCATCGTCACTGTTAATATGCGATCTTTTATAACACTCTGTAACATCCGCGATGACGGAAATGATTTTGATTGATTTGTAACGAGCTATTATACTGAATATATCTGTTCGGAAATTATCTTTCACTAATTGACTTAGATGGGAAAGTGATGTTTTTTTATTCTTGTCTGCATAAAAATATCGCCATTTAATTTCACCGGGAACATTGTATTTCTTTTTTAAAGAGGTTAGATCATCATTTACTTTAAACCAGGTACTTTCGGAGATAATAATACCACCAAGGACAAATTTATCATCTGGGCTGTGCTTACCAATAGGAGCCAGTGAACCAGATTCGTCTATAAAAAGTAAATGCATAAAAAAAACTCCCGTTATTCGGTAAAAGATCCAAGCTTACCTGTTAGCTTAATTGTTCCATTTTACCATTTGCCATTTGATTTTTGAATTTTTCAAGCATTTCGTTGCAAAGGATTAACTGCTGCTTGATATCAAAAACCCTGTTCTTTTGAGCAAAGCTCTTTTGTTGCGCTGGTTAAAGACCTACGCTTTGTGCTTTTGTAACGGAATTTTCAAGGAATGCGAAGGAAAAGATTCGTGGTGAAGCCAATTACAAAATACTCGTAATGCAAAAATAACATCTCTAAACTTTTCTTGGCCAATAGTAATTGTATCACCAGGCTGGTACCAGTTAAACACTTCCATATTCTTGATGGTAGAGTTTGCTTTCCCTTTATTGTGAAGAAGGATATTTCGGAGTATTCTAAGATCTCCCCATACAGGACGGTGAATACTTTTTGTAAGGCCCATGGCTTTCGTTAGTGATTTTCTCAAATAGTGTTCCCAATATGAATAGAGCATTACTACACACATATTACCAAGATATAAGCAGTTTGGCCCATCAGGCTTATTCCGATCTTTCATTTCACCCAAAGTAGTTCGGTACATACCAGAGCCAGCATAACTTTTACCCTGAGAGCTCTTCCCAAATATAGAAAGCATCCATTCATGTGAAAAATTATGAGCATCCCAAATAGGTTTCCCAAAAATATTAATATGATCATCATCCTTGAATAGTTCTTTAATATAATCCTGTTCCTTATCAATATGCTTCAGCAAAAACTCAGAGGCTATGAGGCTGTCGAGGTAAAAACCATGAATTTTTTTCAGGAAACTTTCGAACTCAAAGTATAGATTTCGAAGTTGTTTGATATCCTTACTCATAGTTCACTTTCTCGCCCAAAGGGAAAAGTTGTCTTGGCCGTTCAAGGAGTAAATCCAAATCAGGGCTGTTGCGTCTCGCTTAGGCTTATAGTATTATGGTCTAAATTTTCGTTAAAGGCAAGAAAAAAACGTAAAAAAATGAAAAAGTCAAAAGGCAAAAAGGAAAAGGTGGGGATTAGTCGATTAGTGAATTGGCGAATTAGCGGTGGTGTTGTGCCGACTTCGGCGAGCAAAGTCGAGCCGTTTACAACCTAACAGTCTTAATTAGTCGTTAGTATTTTGTCGCTGGTATTTAGTCCTAAACGCTGTACGCTATACGCTGCCCGCTTGACAATATAAGATATACGCATCAGAACATAAGGCAGGAATCAGAAGACAGAATTCAGAAATTACTACATACCACATACGAACCACGATTCACGATTCCAAGCCGGATTGACTTAGAACGGCAGACACAGTTTGAAGATTTTGAATTTCGGGCCTTCGAGATTGTTTAGGATTTCGAGTTTAGTGCTTCGCATTTGCGGCCTCTGGCCGCCGTTGGGCTTTTCGCTATCGGTTTAACTTTTTCCTGATATAAAAAACGCTTTGTGTTTCTCATGGAGTATTTTTTATTTACTTCTGTACTTTTAACTTTTGCCTTTGTTCTTGTGCCTTTCGTCTTTTCACTTTCCTTCGGGCCAGATACTCTTCACGCATCACGAGATACGAAATACGTCCCTTATCATGTTGAGCACAGCGCTAGCGAAGTCGAAACATCTGGATACCGAACAAAGAAAAAGTGCCGGACAGATTCAATTTTCCAAAACATTTGCCAGAGCTTTTTATTTCACCTTGAATTCATAAAGGCTGATACTGATGGGAGCAACCTCCAGCATCTTCGGCACCTGCTTAAGCGGGGACTCCACAATTTCCACTTCAGGCTTCTGTCCAGCCACGTTTCGTGTTTTTATATCGGCAGCAGCAATTTCCCACATTCTGGACTTGTCTTGAAGCTCGATGTTTTTGAAGACGATATTGATTTTCTGGACTGATTCTGTTGGGTTCACAATGGCTATAGTTAAGAATTTCCGGTCGCTGCTCAAGGCCGCAACAACATCGAGCGGATAGGTGTCACTACCGGATGAGACTGTGGGTTTATCCACGCCGACAGTCCCTTTCACCGGGCGCTGTGGAGAGCTACCGATGACCTCGACGGGGATAGTTCCGAAATGGTGTCGATGCAGATAAAACACAAGGCCGGTCGTACTATAACAAGATTCGGCACCATCAAATGCCAGACAGGACGAAAACGCAGTATAGGCCCCCATCTTAATTATATCCGAGTGCCGGAACATCTCGTGGAGTCCTTCTGCAGCACAGAGCGTACTCGTGAAATCTCTCCTGCCGCCGCCAGCCCATTCGTCTATAGCGAGCTTGATGTTCTTATCTTTCAGATGCGGCATTCTTCTGAGATATTCCTCCCAAGCTTCGACGGCGCAGCGTACCCTGTTCGGAATCCTCCGAACACGATCGACCAGCGGGTCTTCGACTCTGACAAATTTCTGCTCATTGACGTCGAAGGCACTGTCGGTTAAGGGATATAAGTGTTCGGCGAGGTACTCAAAATAGTCGGAGGAATGGGCCAGAAGGTTGCCGGACCAGTCTTGCGGAGAACCATACTCGAACGGAAGCTTGCTCGGCAGTGGTGGACGGTGATGTCTGACAGTGGTACTGGTCTCAAATGGAGTAGCTCCTGAGGCCACGATCTCGATCGTGGGATCTACCCGTCGCATGGTCCTGGCGAACATGTTGTGCTTGATGACATAGTGGTCAATGTACATGTGCCCCAATTGCCATTGGCCATACATCTCATTGCCGATACCCCACCACTTGACCTTGTAGGATTCCGGATGGCCGTTCGCTGCGCGAAGCTTGCCCATGGATGTATCTACCGAGCCGTTGACATATTCGACCCATTGGGCGGCTGAATGAGCATCTCCTAAACCGGCATTCACACAAATGTATGGATCAATACCAAGCAGGCGGCATAGAGTCATGAACTCATCAGTGCCAACATCGTTGTACTCTACTGTGCGCCAGGCGTAGTCATAGCGTGGCGGTCTTTTGTCCCGATCACCAATTCCATCGCGCCATTCATAACCGGAAACGAAATTACCACCCGGCCAGCGGTAGATTCCCGAGTTGAGTTCTTTGAGCAGCATTATCATATCCGCCCGAAATCCATTAATGTTGTCTGCCGGCATGAGTGACACGACTCCTATATAAAGCGACCCTCTTCCGGTTCCGATGATTTCAAGTCGTCCGTCACCAGTGTCTGCTCCGGAAGTGAATTTCAGAGGAAATTTAGTATATTCGCTCGATAGCGAACTGGCGGATATTGTCTGACGGTCACTTGGGTTTGGACCCCAGATGAGGATGATTTCGACCTTCGCATCAGCATCGCCTGCGAGCATAATTCGCCCTGTGTAACTCTTGTCCTTACGCAAAGCCAGTCCCGCCTGCCTAATGCCGTGAGGAGTCTCACTATCGAGCTTAATCACAGGAGCGTGTTCGCCGACGTAAGCATGCTCGCTGTCCATCACCACGAACTCGTCGGGGCCGACCGGCCTCCACCTGTTAAAATTCCTCTTTCTATTCACGGGATTCAGTTCTTTGCTTGAATCCACAGGATAAAAGAATTTTCGGTCACTGAGCATCTCTGCCCATAGCCCTTTTTCAAACAGATTGAAGAGGAGCTCGGTGAACTGGCCGTAAACGTATTGATGTATGGGCTCACCAGTCTTGCCCGCATCAACCGTCATCGACAATTCCTGTGCATTTACACTGAGAGCCATGCCGGCCACTACTAAAACCAAAAAGAATCGATTCGTGTGCATTTTTCACCTCCTTAATTCAGATAACGAAAATGAGCCTGTTAGTCCATTGTGTTCAATTCCCAAGCGAATGTCAATATTATCAGATCCTTTCTTGGAGTACTTTTAGACTCCTTTTACTATTACTATGGCGATTTTGCAAGTTATATTTGTCGTGCAGGCATTTTTGCTGCAAAGCTACCCCCGCCCACAGGTGGCGGGGCTAAACCAAAAGCTTAAATGTTCTCGATATTAAAGCCCTGCCGCAAAGCAGGGCTTTTTCCATGCGCTGCCATGTTATCCTGAACGAAGCTAAGCGAAGCTGAAGAATCTGGCCGACGAATGATCAGGAATCCATAATCCTTCGGCGAAACATGCCTCATGAGATATGAGGCCGATGGACGGAGCGGGGGATTTTTTGTCTTTTTTATATTGAAGTGCTGATGTATAATAGATTTTATGATTCGTAAAACGGTAAGCAAACATCGTTTGGATGGATTGTCCGAAATCAGGCAGAACCTACAATATTGGCTCAGCAGGCCGCCCGAAGAGCGACTGGCCGCTGTAGATTCTTTGAGAGCCCAGATATATGGAGATACAGAAAGACTTCAAAGAATTGTTAGAGTTGTTCAACGCCCACAAAGTTGAGTATATTGTCGTGGATGGCTACGCGGTGGCTTTTTACGGTGCTCCACGTTTAACAGGTGATATCGATATCCTGGTCAGGCCCGACGGGGACAACGCCAAACGTATCCTCGCGGCCCTTGACGAGTTTGGCTTTGCCTCGCTGGACCTTTCCGAAACCGATTTCACTTCACCGGATAATGTTATTCAGCTTGGTGTTCCGCCGGTACGTATTGACATTATGACATCGCTAACAGCAGTTACATGGGAAAAAGCTAAGGCCGGAAAAGTGTCCGGCGATTACTGCAACACAACCGTGTACTTCATCAGCAGGGAAGATCTCATTGCCAACAAAAAAGATCTCGGCAGAAAAAAAGAGCAGGCAGATCTTGAGGCCCTCGAAGAATCGTAATACCTTCTTTGTCTACCTTTTAACCCTTGCCGTTATGAATATGGACTACCTTTTAATAAAAGATAGTATTTTTTATTTGTCATTCCCGCGAAAGCAGGAACCCACGCTCCCCTGTTCACTTTATGCTGAAGCCTCTAAAGAAATCTTGCTGAAGAACCGATAACCAATACTATGGCATCAGAATTAGTTTCACATAATTGCACAGAAACGTCAATACAGAAGCAAAACAAGCCCTTCGCAGAAGAGGCGATCGGCATGAAGAAATGTCCCTTTTGTGCAGAGCAGATTCAGGGCCAGGCCATCAAGTGTCGGTACTGCGGCGAGTTTCTTGACGGCTCGGCCCGTGCCGGCTCGAAGCCTCGGGGCAAAAAATGGTACTATTCCACGCCAACGGTAGTATTTGCATTGTTGTGTCTTGGGCCGTTGGCCCTTCCGCTTGTGTGGTTGAACCCTCGCTACAAACCCGCGACCAGGGCGATCATCACTGTGATAGTTTTAGCCGTCACGGTTCTTTGTATGTACCTGGTGGTCTCCGCCTATCAGCGGCTGCTCGACCAGCTCGATGCACTTGGCATGTAAACACCGCTCGTGTGGTGGGTTCAATAAAAAATACCCCGCGATGTAACCTGCGCTTAACCCCAGCACCCGCGGCTGGGGCCTTTTTTGGAAAGGACCTTTGCCGGGGGCATTCGTTACTTATCCCTGTGGTGCGGGGGTTTAACAATAAAAACGCCCTGTGGTAGAGGGCATCCTGCAATGCGGGCCTACGGTCTGCGGAGCCCCCCTACCGACCCGGCGGTTCCCGAAGATTCTTTCCCGCAAAGAGATACGTTGAAGTCAACACCTTTGATCATACCTGTTTATAGTCTTTTTGACTAATCAAAAGGACTATGAGCTTTTTTCAAGTGGCAAGAGCTACTCTTTCGTGTGTTCGAGGCCTCAACGAGTGGGAAATCCTCCAGTGAAGGAATCAAAACGCAAAACCTGTCCTGAGCCCGTTCGACTACGCTCAGAGTAAACTTCGCCGAAGGACGTAAAATTGCGGAAGCCCCTTTGACCTTGCTCGGAATAGGCTCTCCGGCCCGCCTGTCATCTTGAGCGAAGCGCAGCGAAGTCGAAATATCTGGCCTGTGACCAAACGTCACGTTCACCACTTGACCGGCCCTTACCCGATGTCATTTTGATCTTTTGCCTTTTGACTTTTGCATTGCCCATACCCCCATACTGACTCAGCGATTCAGGACGGTTCTTTCCCGTAAAAAAAAGTTGAAATCAAGCTGTTTGGTCATATAATGGGCATAGTCTTTGTGACTAATCAAAAAGACTACGATGCTTTATATTGTTAATAGATCGAGTTTAAGTGAGTTATTTGAGCACAGAGGGAGTTAAGGCTATGGCTTTCAATACAAAGCAGTGGAAGTATCTGAGAAAATGTTGGCATTTGACGCCGAGAGAGGTAGAGGTTGCGAAATTAGTGTGCGAAGGTTTTGATAACGACCAGATCGGCCGCAAGCTGCACATTGCATACAATACGGTCCGTGCTCATCTCGGGAATATTTTTCGTAAGATTGGGGTCAGGAGTAAAGCAGGCGTGATTCTCGAATTTGTTAAAGTCCTGCAAAAAGTCAGGATTTAGATCATTTCTGCTATCACGACAGATAACGCAGTTTTTTTTCGTTCTTATAGAGGCTTTTTGATAAGTATTTCAGTCGATGAGCTTATAGTCTTTATGATTAATCAAAAAGACTATAAGCTTTGTTGAAATCACAAAGGAAGGTTTTTTGTGAGTTGGGGGCCTCGGGGCAGAAAATGGTACTTTGCCACGCCAACCGTTGTAATTGCATTGCTGTTTCTCGGGCCGTTGGCCCTTCCGCTTGTGTGGTTGAATCCTCGCTACAAACCTGCGACAAGGGTGATCATAACTGTGCTCGTTCTAGCCGTTACGGTTCTTTGTATATACCTGATGGTCTCCGCCTATCAGCGGCTGTTCGACCAGCTCGATGCACTTGGCATATAGCCCCCACCCATGTGGTGGGGTGATAATAAAATCAAAAATCCTCTGCAATGTAATCTGAAATTAACCCCAGGACCTGTGCCGGGGGCTGCCGCAAGGCTATTCGGTAATCTTATAGACGGAGTCACCCGTACGGACGCGGTCGGGGACCTTTACGCCAATCGAATCGCCTGCCTTCGCTTCCGTGACATTTACATTCTTTATCTGCATTGAGTCAACCATCAGCTCAAGATCTGTGGTATGACCTTTGATCCGGATTTTATCGCCGACTCTTAGAGGAGCGGCCAGCTCAATACCTGCAACAACGGGATGTGCGAAGAAATCCGAAACCGTTCCAATAATCTCCTCAGTCATTTTGTGCATCCTTTCAACTTAACTTATTTGCGAAATAAACCAGTGTTATTTTAACCGGGACAACTCTTTATGCAAGTGGCAATATTCAGGAGTTTTTTGTTGAATAAAGAGATTAAAAGCAGATTATGAAGTGATGCTAATGGTAAAATTTACCTTTTTACCTCCTTCGGCAAAGTATCTATTGAGCTCAGTCGAAAGGTCGACACTGAGCTCGTTCAGGGATCTCAAGGTCTCTGGCTGCTGGCGGCCGGGCCCTACGACAAGCTCGGGACAGGCTGACTCAACGGTGCATGGGTCTGAACCTGGGATGGTCATGCCTTGGTATGTGGTGGTGAGCACCGGGAGGAGGTGGATGTCCCGGCCCAATAAACACATGTGGCGGTGGGCAGGATACGACTACTGCGTGACGCCCGTGACAGCGGAGATGACCAGTGACCACGGTACAGCCGGTAAGGGAGATTGCCAATATTATAAGTACGATGGTCGATATTAGTGGTCTCATTTTTAGTACTCCTTTTCGCATTTTTTTACTGGTTTTGACTGCGTCTCTATAGATTTAAGGCAGTAAAAGCGAAGAAAGTAACGACTTTTTCAGGTATGTAGCTTGTGTTGAGAAGCTATTCACGGGTGAGCGTAAGGGCATAAGCGGATGTCAGGGCCGGAGCAACGATGGCCAATCGCAGGTTCGCTCGGCGGTTGTCGGGGCCGGAGCCGTTTATGTGGTCGATTACAAATCCTTCGGGGACATGGACAAGGCTGTGGAGTATTACAAGAGAGTGATTCTTCAGTTTGTTGGGTGACTTAGTCCAGTGCAAGATTTTTTAGAAAAAATTTTTAGTATTTTAAGCAATTTTGTCGATATTTGTGTTTGACAGACAAATGCTCAATCTTTAGAATTGTTGCGTATTATTAACGGTACGGGATTTCTCAATGTCTCAGATTAGGGAAAACAAGCAGAAGCAGTTGAAAAGCCACAAGGTGGCCACGATGCTTGTGCGCATAAGCCTCCCGGCTCGCGTGACCAGGACCTGTGGACTAGGTATTTTCGTAGGCTGGAGAAAGGAGGCCGCTCCCTAAAAGGACTTGAGAACATATTTTAAAACGAAGAAAAGCCTTTCAGGGAGCAGAAAACCTGAAAGGCTTTTTTATTTGGCTTATACCAGCAAAGCAATCGGCTTTGCGAGGACGTGAAAGGTTTATTAAATGATAAAGGTCAGGGAAATGGACATCGAATTCTACAGTCACTACCTTAACGCGCTCCAGGCCAGGCCCGAACCGCAATGGCAGTACGACGAGACCAAACCCTGCGGTGTCAACTATAACGATACCTGGCGTGCATGGTCTCATGACCGATGCCAACAGGGCTTCAGAGATTACAAGGCCGAAAGCGATCAGATAATCGCGCTTCTTGGCCTGGACTCGGATGCAACAGTGATGGATATGGGATGCGGGACAGGTGCTTTCACGATTCACGCTGCAAGGCACTTCAAGAAGGTCTACGCGATCGATATATCAAAGTCGATGCTCAGACGTGCTTACAAAAAGGCCAGGAGAGCTAAGCTCGGCAACGTAGAGTTCTGAGTTCTGTAATGGTGGTTTCCTGACATATATGCACAATTCCGAACCTGTGGACGCCATCATTTCAGTAGCGGCGTTGCACCATTTGCCCGATTTTTGGAAGATGATAGGGCTTAAAAGACTTGCCCGGATGGTCAAGATAGGCGGAAAAGTATACATCAAAGATGTAGTCTTTTCATTTGACCTGGCCCGCTATAAATCCTGTATCAAGGCCTTCATCCAGCTGATGGTCAATCGTACTGAGCCCGGAATGAAATGGGACCTGGAGACACATTTTCGACAGGAATACAGCACGTTGGGCTGGATTATGGAAGGCATGCTTGAGAGGGCAGGATTGGCGATAGAGATGGCCGACTACAAAGATAATTTTTTCGCCGTGTATTTGTGTACGAAAAAAGGTGAATGAAAATGCAACGAATGCTTGAAACAAATATGAATGAGCGCAGAGGTATAGTATTGATATTGGCATCGACAGTGGCATTTTGTCTAATGTCGGGGCTTGTGCGATATGCATCTGATATCGATCCGTACAAAACGACACTGTTTCGCTTCATTGTCGGGCTCGGGATATTGGGAACGGCGGCCCTTTTCGGCAGGATTAGATTGAAGTTCGTCAACGGTCCGCTTCTGTTGCTCCGTGGATTGTTCGGCGGTACGGCGATCCTGATTTTTTTCTTCTCGATATCAAAACTTGGTGTCGGCAAGGGAACAGTGCTAATATATTCGTTCCCAATTTTTGGCAGCATTTTTAGCTCTATCTTATTGAAGGAAAGGATCGGTGCGGTCCGGCTGGCAGCGATTCTGGCTGCGTTTGTTGGCATTTACCTTCTTGCAGCCGACAACGGCCAAGGCCTGTCATTGATAGGTGTTCTGGGCAAGTATGAACTTCTGGCAATCTTCGGCGCGATGCTCGGCGGAATGGCCCTTGTGTCGGTCAAGAAGCTTCATGACACCGACTCCTCGTATGCGATATACTTTGCACAGTGCGTCATCGGGCTATGGGTTGTAGTGGTGCCGGCGAATATTGTGCCATGCTCGATTGGATTTTCCGGTGGTCTTTTGCTTGTTGCTATCGGCATCGCCTCTACAGTGGGCCAGCTCTTGTCAACTGAGGGATATCGCTATGTACAAGTCGCAACAGGGTCTCTATCTATTGGGAATGCTGGTGCCGGTAATGAACTACTTTATTGGCGTAACGATCTTTGGCGAGGTCATTTCATGGCAATCGATTATTGGCTCAGTGACTGTGATAGGGTCCTGTGTCGTTGTATTGCTAAAGACCAATAGTAGTTTAATAAGATAGTAGATCTGGAGCAGTAAGAATGAACATTAGCATCGAAAAAATGAAGGATGAAGATTGGCCCCAAATAGCTGATATCTATCAAGAAGGACTTGCTACAGGTAATGCTACTTTTGAAGAGCAGGTTCCCGACCGGCAGCAGTGGGACAAAAGTCACCTGCGGCAGTGCAGATTGGTTGTAAAGGTCGCTGGCCAAATCGTAGGCTGGGTTGCGCTAAGCCCGGTATCAAGCCGATGTATTTATTCCGGCGTTGCTGAGGTGAGCTTATATGTTAAATCATCAGCAAGAGGACAAGGCGTAGGTAAAGCTTTACTTCAAGCAGCTATAGAAGAATCAGAACGAATTGGCATCTGGACCTTGCAGAGCGGTACTTTCCCTGAAAATGTAGCGAGCATTGCTTTTCAGAAGGCATGCGGCTTTCGTGAGGTCGGTACGCGTGAGAAGATCAGTTGTATGAATGGGCAATGGCGGGACGTTATTTTGATGGAACGAAGAAGTAAATTTGTCGGTAAATTACAGGTGAATGATAATCATAAGACAAGGTGAGGATTACTTTATGAACAGGTTAGAAGAAATCTCAAAGAAAAGAGAGAAAGCTCATAGCAAATTGCTATCTCTAAAATCCAAGGTTTATGAGGCCTTCCTGGAAATGGAAAAGGCTGCTTACTGCGATGGTGCTTTACCTAAAAAAGACAAGGAGCTTATAGCAGTGGGTATTTCGGTTGTGATTGACTGCGAATCCTGCATGCAATGGCATATTGAACAGGCGGCCAAAGCAGGGGCCACAATGGCCGAGGTACTTGAGGCGATTGAGGTCGGGATTGAAATGGGCGGCGGCCCTGCAACCGTATCGGCAAGATTCGCCCTTGAAGTTATAGAGACTGTATTCAAAGAAAGGTAGGCAAAATATGATTGATGCTAATTCTGTTAAAAACATAGCGCAGGAGCTCGGTGCTGACTTGTGTGGAATCGCATCAATGGACCGCTTCAGCGAAGCACCTAAAGGTTTCGGACCAATAGACATCTACACGGACACCAAATCCGTAGTTGTTATTGCCAAGAGATTCCCGGAAGGGCCATTCTTATCCAAGAGCCTGATTCCCTATGTAGTAGCTTGTGACACTATACTGAACGAGGTTATTCAGCTGACCTGCGACCTTTGCTGCCGACTTGAGCAAGAAGAGGACGTTATTGCAGTTCCCGTGCCAAGTCAGCCCTATGGATATTGGGACGAAGAAAAGTGTGAGGGAAAAGGAATTTTGTCATTACGTCACGCCGGATATTTAGCTGGATTAGGAGTCTTTGGCAGGAACACACTGCTGACAAATGCAACTTTTGGCAATCGAATTGTACTGGGTGCAGCCTTGTTGAACATAATGGTCGAGCCTGACGATTTGGCAGGCTATGATTTTTGTTTAACCGATTGTCAAATCTGCATAAAAAGCTGTCCGGCGGGAGCTATCGATGGTAAAAGTGTAAATCAGAAATTATGCAGGGAAAAATCTCAGGGACATACCAAAAAAGGTGATCATATATATCTGTGCAATAATTGTCGCAAGCTCTGCCCAAATGGAAAGGGATTTAACCAAAAGCAGCTAAGGGAGAAAAACTAAATGGAAAAATTAACTTTTTATATTGTGGATGTATTTGCTGAAGAAAAATACGCGGGCAACCAGCTTGCAGTTGTCCGAGACGCAGCGTCTCTGTCGGATAAACAAATGCAGCAGATCACTAAAGAGATGAACTATTCGGAGACAACTTTCATCTTAAGCGAGAAGCCACGAAAAGGTGGCTATGATGTTCGAATATTCACGCCGGCAGCAGAGGTG
>Ga0114930_10003444_pt1 | contig 13792 bp, 11 predicted proteins | sample AnhtaG_FD_87300 | JGI IMG/M metagenome (GOLD analysis project Ga0114930, IMG submission 87300) | Deep subsurface microbial communities from Anholt, Denmark to uncover new lineages of life (NeLLi) - Anholt_01485 metaG | ecosystem: Environmental > Aquatic > Marine > Oceanic > Sediment | place... | reverse complement strand
CCTTAAGAACCATGCTCGGCCTCAACTAGCCGGCTTTGTCAGCTCTGTAACCCTTTTATTTCTTAGTAGACACCAAATTTGCAATCTAACACAAAGGAATAGAAATGTCAACTAATCGAAGCTTGACAAATTTTTGGGGAGTGTGTTATACTAAAAATGTTCCGAGTAATCAAGCTGAAGCTTGGTGAGTGGCCAAACACTGGAGAAGCGGAAACTGAAAAGCGTGAGGAATTAAAAAGCCAAGCGCAAGGTAGGTGGAAGTTGGAAAGTGGGAGGTAACGGGAACCAGGGAAGGGTGAGGTTGCTCGGAACATTCTTTATTTTCACCTGCAAAACTCTTGCTACTCTTATAATTTCTCCTTGTTAAATATTAGAGGGTAAAGTAATTATTGTGTCTCGCTCTCTTTAATTAACTCAGGATGTAGGATGCCAATAAAAGGCAGATTACGATATTCTCCCATGTAATCTAAACCATAGCCGACTACAAACTCGTCGGGAACCTCAAAGCCTATATAATCAAGAGGGATATTTGCCAATCGGCGTGCTCTCTTGTCAAGTAACGTGCAGACACGAAAACTAGCTGGGTTTTGAGCTGAAAGGTGGCCGAGAACATAATTTAGTGTCATGCCAGTATCTACAATATCCTCGACCATCAATACATGTTGCCCGGTTATGCTGCTGTCAAGGTCTTTCGTTATTTTGACCACTTGGCCATCATCGCCACCGTAGTATGAGATAGCCATAAAATCGATCGTGACTGGCAGAGAAATATGCTGCATCAAGTCAGCCATAAAGCAGACAACGCCCTTTAAAATACCAATCAAGACTAGACGCTGACCGGTGTAATCATGAGAGATGTGCCTAGCCAAAGTTCTTACTCTCCGCTGGATTTGGCTGTGAGTATAGAGGACTCGGCTAACTCCTTCTACCTTGGTTTCACTCAAGGGGCCATAACCATACTTAGCCAGGAGTTTAAAAAAGTCATTCTTGGTAAGAAGCCTGATATTAATTTCAGGATAGAGCTTCTTTAGCTGACGTAATTTGCGATTCTTTTCCGTTATCAAGTTTTGCTTCAATGTAGTGAGCTCAACATAAAGGTTTAGCTCAGGTAAATAGAAGTCAGGAGTGAACATCTCAGCTATTTCGCCATCCTCCCAGCGAAGAGGGAAGGAGCGAGGTTCATAAAGCCATTCAATGCAGTAGAAATCCAAAAGTTTGGCAAACGCTTCTTCGCTAGGGTGAGCAAACTCCGTTGGTCGCAGCGATGTGGTGGGCGATTGAGGCACTTGAGCTAACCTTGCTTGCTTCTCACTTGCCTTGTATCCTCTAGCTAACAATTGGTGAAGCTCTGCTCTATTCAAGAGAACAGAGCTCATATCGGTAACGCTGCTAAGGAAGCTTTTATCAGCCTCTGAAAATTGACGAGGTTCACGTGTATACACTCTGATTTCACCAATTGTTTCTCCTTTCTCAAGTATAGGGACTCCGAGTATAGAACATACTCTTTGCTCTTCTGCTATTTGAGGGTGTTGAATCCGCTCATCTTTAGTAGCATCGAGAACCACTACCACACTGCCATCAAGGACTTCGGGGAGGCTTTTATGAGCATCAAGCGGGCTTTTTCTGAGATAGAGGTCGCTTAGACCATGAGCACCTACAGTGATTAAATATTCCTTTCTCGGGTCAAGGAGCGAAATACGGCAGCCATTTGCTTGCATCGCCTTGGTAGTGCTTTTAGCGATAGAATTAAAGGTTTTTCTTAAACCAAAAGCCGAGTTGGCGGCTTTAGCTACCTGTTTTAGAGCTAAATAATAACCACCCTTGGAGCTACTCATTTCTTATTCTCTATTCACATTTGGTGAAACCACAATTAGGGCAGATATTACAACCTTCCTGATAAATTAAAGGACTACCACACTCGGGACATTGCCCTGCCCAGCTTTTGACCACTTCAGATACTTTAGAATTGTTATCATCCTCATTATTGGCATATTTCTGCAACACAATGGCAATAGCATCAGCACAGGACATAACAGCACGCCCTTGCTCCCAAGCAATGGAGGGACAGCGGATGCCGCGCAAATGTCCGCCAATAGAATTCACATCTACCCCAGACCTCAAGGCTAAAGAGGTAAGGCGACTAATAGCCTCGAGCTGTGCCGCTGCACAGCCTCCGGCTTTCCCTAGAGTGGAGAAAACTTCAGCTATGCCCTGCTCATCAAAATTTACCGTTACATAGATATAACCACACCCAGTGCTTACCCTTTCAGTTATGCCCCTAGTAACTTTAGGCCTCTTCCGGGGAACTAACTTACCTTCAGTCTTTTCCCTCTTTTTACCTACGGTAAGAACCTGGCTTTCTCGACTTCTATCTCGATAAATAGTTATTCCTTTTAAGCCTTTATGGTAAGCCAGCGTATATACTTTGGCTACATCTTCAGGCGTTGCTTCGTAGGGAAAATTAACTGTCTTGGAGACAGCACTATCAGTGAACTTCTGAAAGGCTGCTTGCATCCTAACATGCCATTCTGGGGATATATCATATGCGGAGACAAAGAGTCTCTTTATCTCTTCAGGTACAGCCGGTATATCTCGTAGCTTTTTTCCTTCAGCTAGCTCCCTCATCAATTCTGGGGAATAAAACCCGCCCTTTTTAGCTACCTCCTCAAAGTAAGGGTTTGCTTCTATGAATTCCTCACCTTCAAGGATATGGCGCATATAGCTCAAGGCAAAGATTGGCTCAATACCACTGGAGCAATTAGCGATTATGCTCAAGCTGCCAGTAGGGGCAATGGTACTTCGAGAGGCATTTCGAAAACGAGGGCCATTAGTCACATCATAGATGCTCCCTTTAAAAGCGGGGAAAACACCTCTCTCCTCAGCTAGCTCTACTGAAGCTTTATTTGCCTCCTCGGATATGAAATGCGTAACTTCTTCGGCTACGCTGACAGCTTGTTCACTGTCATAAGGAATGCCAAGCTGGATCAGCATATCCGCAAAGCCCATCACCCCCAAACCTATTTTTCTAGTGGCTTTTGTCCTTTGAGCTATTTCAGGCAAGGGATATCGATTAACATCGATAACATTATCGAGGAAGCGAACAGCTAGCTTAACCACCCGTGAGAGCTTAGCATAGTCAATTTGGGGTTGGTTATTCTGGCAAACCACCATTTTGGATAGATTTATAGAGCCTAAGTTACAAGATTCGAAGGGAAGTAAAGGCTGTTCACCACACGGGTTAGTGCTTTCTATCTTACCTAATTTAGGCGTGGGATTATGCTTGTTTATTTCGTCTATAAATACAATGCCCGGATCACCAGTGTGCCAAGCCATATTAACTATTCTATCGAATACCTCTTTGGCATTAAGCTTACCAGCCACCTCTCCAGTTCGTGGGTTTATTAAATTATAATCAGTGCCCTTCTCTTCAGCTTCCATAAAATCGTTAGTCACGGCTACCGACAAATTGAAATTAGTCAAAGCCTCAGGATCCGCCTTGGCTGCAATGAACTTCAAAATATCGGGGTGGTCAACATTAAGTATCGCCATGTTAGCCCCGCGGCGCATTCCGCCCTGTTTAATGACATCGGTAGCGGTATCAAAAACTCGCATAAAAGAGACAGGACCGCTGGCAATACCACCTGTGGAGCCAACTCTATCCTTTTCTGGTCTGAGTCGGGAAAAGGAAAAGCCAGTGCCACCACCACTTTTATGAATTAAAGCAGTATATCTCACAGCATTAAAAATGGATTCCATAGAATCATCAATGGGGATAACAAAACAGGCTGACAGTTGCCCTAATTCGCTGCCGGCATTCATCAGTGTGGGGGAATTAGGTAGAAATTCTAAATTTGCCATTAATTGATAAAATGCCTCTTCCATAGAGGAGGCATCAGCTTCCGTGTCGTAAAGGAGTTCAGCTGAGGCAATGTGCCTGGCTACGCGGCGAAACAGCTCCTGCGGAGTCTCAATAACTTCCCCTTCCTCGTTCTTTTTTAAATATCTTTTTTCCAGAACTCTCAGGGAATTATCGCTAAGTTCAATTCCGGAAATGACTTGGATACTTGCTTGAGGAGAAAACTCGTCTGCAGTTAGAACTTCACTGACTATTGCTTGGAGTTGGGAAGAGGATATGGGATACTTACGGCGTGGTGAAACAAATTCCTCCATACCTGGCAAGGGTCGAATTCCTTCTAAACGTTGCATCACTTGTCCTGTAAAGCTTTCCAGCATGTTCCTATCAGTTATGCCCATAGATTCAGCAGCAGCAAAAACAGCTCGAGCTACCTTATCTCGATTAACAGGCTTGATCTGGCTGGTTTCTCTTCGGGATTTAGCCATTTCTTACCTCCGCTTTCGGCTAATTAAGGAATTAACCGCCTCGGAAGGCAACAGCGGTAATTGATTTGCTGGCGGCGTCAGGGTTTCCCCTTCCGCTAAGCTATCCACCACCTGTTTTAAAGCACCGATATCAGCAAATTCACGGTAAACGCTAGCAAAGCGAATATAGGCTATATGGTCAAGCTTCTGCAATCCTCGCATAGCCAAGTCGCCAATAATGGAGCTAGAAATTTCAGCCTTGCCTAAGCGATAAAGCTCAGCTTCAATGTTGTCTATGAGTTTATCGATAGCTCCTGTGGGTAGAGGGCGTTTCTCACAAGCTTTGCGTATTCCGCAGGAGAGTTTATCTCGGCTGAATTCCTCACGCCGGCCATCTTTCTTAACCACAAGGATGTTCTGAGACTGTACGCGCTCGTAAGTAGTGAAGCGAGCTCCACAGGCAAGACACTTCCTCCGTCGTCTCACCCCCTCATCCACAGACCGAGAATCTAGCACCCTCGATTCCGATCCACTACAGTAAGGGCACTTCATAAATCCCTCCAAGAATTGTATTATAAAGAAATTTTACTACTATATGTAGTAAAAAACAAGTAAAGAAAAGGCGGTGTTTTGTAATTTCACCGCCTTTCCTTTAATGAGGTTTAAGGTCTACTGCCAAGAAATTTTAGCTGGCTGAGGGGTAAGCTCTGCTTTATCCTTAATAGCGCTTACTAATTGGGAGGAAGGGTAGCGCTGAGTACGGCGCAAGAAAGAGGGGACATCAAGGGTTTCACCGCTTTTTATTAAACGGCGAAGTTCCTCCAAATTAGGTGCCCCCTTGCCATACTGACTACTGAAGCCGGTGGCGATAATGGTAATCTTAACTTCGCTGTCCAGCTTAGGATCAAAGACCACCCCAAATATGATGTTAGCTCTGGGGGCAACTGCCTGGCTAATGACTTGAGCTGCCTCATTACATTCGAAGAGAGTAAGGCTAGGGCCGCCAGCGATATTGAACAGCACTCCCTTAGCTCCGCTTATGGAAACATCGAGCAACGGGCTAGCCAGGGCAGCCTTAGCAGCTTCAGCGGCTCGATTCTGCCCACTGCCTTTCCCTACAGACATCCATGCTGGGCCAGCATCTTTCATCACCGATTTAATATCAGCAAAATCGAGGTTAATTAACCCAGGAACGGTGACAACCTCCGAGATGGCCTGCACTCCGTGAAAAAGGGCGTCGTCAGCCAGTTTAAAAGCGCTATCAACAGTGGTTTTGGCATCACAGAGCTGCAAGAGGCGGTCGTTAGGTATAATAATTAGCGTATCCACCTTGTTAGCCAGCTTAAGTATGCCTTCTTCAGCTACTTCAGTGCGGTGTCCGCCTTCGAAAGCGAAGGGTTTGGTCACTACACCAATGGTGAGAGCGCCAGATTCCTTAGCCGTTTGAGCCACAGCGGGGATACCGCCGGTGCCTGTGCCACCACCCATGCCACAACTGATAAACACCATATCAGCCCCCTCAACGATCTCCTCGATTATCTGGCGACTTTCCTCAGTTGCCTTCAATCCTAGCTCAGGGTCACCGCCTACGCCTAGGCCTTTGGTCAATTTCTCCCCCAGTTGAATGCGAGTAGGCGCCTCAGCCAATGCCAGAGCTTGAGCATCGGTATTCGTAGCTATGAAATCAACACCTCTAATGCCCTCACGAACCATCCGGCTAATAGCATTACAGCCACCTCCGCCAATGCCTATTGCCTTAATTTTTGCCGGTGTTGGAGCAACTATCGTTTTTGCCATTTGAACCTCCTTTCTAAGAAATATTAAAGTTTTGTCATCTTTTAACCACGAAATAGCTTCCTAAACAAACTAATAAAACTGCCCAAAATGCCGCCTCTTTTTACCTGCCAGCTTGATTTTTCTCTATTTCTTGCCTGCCATAGAATCAACCCTGTAGTAGTAGCATAAGCTGAGTCATGAAGAACATCAGTAATGCCATAAATGCCTGAATCCGAGGGCTGACCTTTGCGTACTGGAAATCGCAACACTGACCTCCCTAGCCCATCAAGCCCAGTCAAGTTGGCTGTGCCACCTGTAAGCACTAAGCCGCAAGGGGCCAAAGTTTGATAATCAGTAGTGGGCATTTCCAGGAGTATGAGTTCAAACAACTCCTCCATGCGCGAGCGGATGATGTCGCATAGGTCACGGTAAGAGGCGCTGTGGCCATTCTCCATGCCCGTTACAGTGCTTTCCTTGCTGGTGTCTAACCCTGGTGTTACATTCCCATATGTTTTCTTCATTCTCTCAGCTATATGGAAAGGTAATCCCAAGCCGATGGCGATATCACTGGTAACTTGGTAGCCAGCTACAGGGATAATTGAGGTATGGTAAATATTCCCTCCTTTGAAGACAGCTATATCTGTAGTACCACCACCAATGTCAGCCATAATAACGCCAGAATCTCTTTCCTGCTGGCTTAATACTGCCTCGCCAGCAGCCAAGGGCTCCAGAACTAAATCTTCAACCTCGACACCTACGCTGCGGACACATTTAACTAGATTTTGCACTGAGGACACCGATGCCGTGATAATGTGAGTCTCCACGTCTAATCTGGTGCCGTGCATGCCTACAGGTTGTTTTACCCTTTCCTCGCCATCTAAGGTATAATAGCGAGGGATAGCGTGAAGTAATTTCTTCCCCTCAGGAACAGAAACACTACGAGCCGCAGACAGCACTCTTTTGAGATCTTGAGAGCGAACTAATCGATCGTCACGTGGTATGGATACTACGCCTCGATTATTAAGACTGCTTATATGCCTGCCGGTAACCCCCACATAGACAGAGTCTATCCTCATACCGCTAATCCTCTGAGCTTCCTTTATTGAGTCAGCAATAGATGTTTTAGCCTCATCCATATTGACTACAATGCCCTTGTGCAGGCCATGACTGGGGACAACTCCTACTCCTAAAACTTCGATGTCGTCTTGCGCTCTTACATTAGCTACAATGGTGGCTATTTTAGTTGTGCCCACATCAATAGCGGAAACAAATTTCTTTGCCATTTTTTACCTCCTTTCTTATTATAGATATCCTTGTTTACTTCAGGCGTTCGGCTATTCTCATTTTAGCGCTGCGGCTGCGTGGGTTGGATTCTATCTCCAACGAAGTAGGTCTAATGACCTTCCTTGATATAAGCTTTAAGGCGGGCACATGCCCACAGCGGCATACTATTGTTCCCAGTGGGCATAGGCAGCCACTAGCTTCACGTCGCATAAATTCCTTAACTAAGCGGTCTTCCAGGGAGTGATAGCTGATAACCACCAGTCTGCCTTGAAAACGAAGGAGGTTAATAGTTTGTTCCAGAGCCACTTTTAGATTCTCCAACTCTCTATTAACAGCGATGCGAAGCGCCATAAAAGTCCTGGTGGCTGGATGGATCTTGGCATGCTTATGACCAAGAACTCGTTTCACCACCTGAGCAAGTTGTACAGTAGATGTAATAGGGCGACTCTGTACAATGTGCTGAGCTATTCGCCGGCTGTGACGCTCCTCTCCATATTCCTTGATAATACGGGCTAACTCCTGCTCAGAAAAGGTGTTAACGATGTCAGCTGCGGTTAGCCCTTGTCTGGGATCAAACCTCATATCGAGAGGAGCCTCGCGCTGAAAGCTAAAGCCACGCTGGGCTGTATCCAGTTGCATAGAGGAGACGCCAAGGTCAAAAAGAATGCCATCAACTGGATAGAATTTGTATTTGTTGCAGATAGCTTCAAGGTTGGCGAAGTTATCGTTAACCAAACTAACTACTTCACTATAGTCGCCAAATTTAGCTTCGGCTACTCTAATAGCCTCGGAATCAGCATCAATACCTAAGAGCTTGCCTTGAGGTAAAATCCTTTCCAAAATGGCAGTAGCATGCCCACCTAAACCTACAGTGCAATCAATAAAATACCCCCCCGGTTGAGCTTGTAATCCTTCTATGGCTTCCTTAAGCAAAACAGGTGCATGAGTTGGTAAAGACATAGTCACACTCATTAGCTATGCTCCAAGGCTCTCCATAATTTGGGATGCCTGTTCTTCAGCTGTAGCTTTTTCTGCCTTCCACAGTTCCTCATTCCAAAGTTCAACATAATTATTGGCGCCAACAACAACTACAGTATCGCCAATCTCAGCATAACTGCGTAAGGGAGAAAGCAACGTTATTCTACCTTGCCTATCAAAGGAGGCACTGAAAGCAGAACCGAAGATGGCGCGATTCAGTTTTCTTAAATTAGCTGGGGTTACTGCCTTAGCAGCCAGAGTATCAGCCAACCTTTTCCACTCAGCCGAAGGGTAAACAATAATGCATTTTTCTGTTCCCCTAGTTAATATCACAGTCTCCTTCATTTCGCGTCTGAATTTTGGTGGCAGAGGCACCCTTCCCTTTTCATCAACTTTATATTGATATTCACCAAAAAACATCTCTCTCCAAAACCTACCCTTTTTCCCCACTTCCTCCCACCCTTATTATAACTTTTTACCCCTCTATTTTGTCAAGCCCTCGAATTGAATCATCTAATATGTAACCGAAGAGTTACTTGTTAAATCACATAAAAAGTAACCGAAAATATCTAAGATGTAGCCTGGTTAATACTTTAAAGGAGGTCAAGACCAAGCTATGGAGAGAATGGACATGCATTCAAGAAATGAATATCTGAAAGTGGTAAAGGAAAGGTACTTTGTGTCCAGGACTAAGAAGGAGAGATCTCAAATCCTGGATGAATACTGCTCTAATACCGGCCAATCCAGAAAATATGTTATCAGGAAGATACACAGGGCAGATCTTAGACCAAAGCAAAGGAAGAAAAGGAAGGAGAAGTATGATGGTCAGGTTAAAGCTGCCCTCGCTAAGATATGGGAAATCTTTGACTATCCTTGTGGTCAAAGGCTGAAGTCCCTGCTGGAGGCAGAAGTAGACAGATTAAGGGGGTTTGGGGAGATTGAAATACCGAAAGAGGCAGCCTTGAAATTGAAGATGATAAGCTCAGCCACAATTGATAGGAAGCTTAAACACCAAAGAGAATTTTTGCGCCTTTCAAGGTCAAAAAGTGACCCCAAGCCTGGCTACCTTTTAAAGCAGAAGATTCCTATAAGGCTTACCCAGTGGGATACCTCAAATGTGGGTTATGTGGAAATGGATATGGTTGTCCATTGTGGCTCTTCTAGCTTGGGGGAGTATATAAATACCTTAAGTGTCACTGAGGTATCTTCGGGATGGTGGGAAGGTGAAGCTATCATGGGGAGGTCTCAAGAACACAGTTTTTGGGCATTGAGGAAAATAAGGGAGAGAACCTCCTTTGACTGGAAAGGAATAGATCCTGACAATGGATCGGAATTCATCAACCAGATCCTGTACAAGTATTGCCAGAGAGAAAAACTTGAATTTACCAGGTCACGGCCAAACAGGAAAAACGATAATGCCTACATTGAACAAAAGAACTGGACCCATGTGAGGAAAGTATTTGGATACTTGAGATACGATACTTATGAGGAGCTGATGATCATAAATAACCTTTATCATAATGAGCTGAGGCTATACAAAAACTTCTTTCAGCCAGTAATGAAGCTAGCCAGCAAAGAGAGAGTGGGTAGCAGTATCAAAAGGAAGTATGATACTCCTGAGACGCCATATCGGAGGCTAATGGAATCAGATCAAATCCCAGAGGAAGTTAAAGAAGAACTCGAAGGCATATACCTCAGCTTAAATCCTGCCCAATTAAAGAGAAGCATAGATACCAAATTAGCTAAGCTGTACAAGGCTTATGAGGAAAAAAGGAGAGCCTAAAAGATTGATCCCTATAAAAAGTTAGTACCCCATACGGTTACATTTTATATGATTCAACAACCTCCAGTTGGGTTACCTACTTAAATGATTTGACACGGCTAGCTGTTGGCTCCAAAAAAAGTAATGTTATGATACACGGTATACAATAGATGACCGCCCCAGGTTGCGTTTCGTATGGGTATACCAGGAGCTATGCCCAGCTAATTCGGTGGACTTTGCCCACAAGATGCTAGCCTTCTTCCCCTTTCCTGTTGGGAAAATACAAACTGACCATGGGATAGAATTCACCTATACCTTCATGCCTTGGGTTAAGAAGCCGCACCCCTTTGAGGAACTCCTTAAGGAGAGGGGGATAAGGCATAAGCTCATCCCCATTGCCACACCAAAACAAAATGGAAGGGTAGAAAGGAGCCACCGCACCGATGAGAAGAATTTTATAACCAGCGGGGATTTAGAAAGCCTACCAGGAGGAGAAGAGAGTTATCTCATTTCCTCGATTTCTACAATAACCAGCGTTCCCACTCAGCTCTGGGCTGGATAGCGCCGTTGGAGAAGCTGTGTTCTTTCCCAGAGTACCGGGGTGTTACCCCTTCTCTAAAAGGTGTTACCCATGTTTGAGAACATCACATTCATGGAAGGTTTGGAACAAGTTAGCGTAAATCAAATCTCAAATTGCATGCCAGTATGTAAAGGTGAGAATTTTTCTGTAAAGGTTGAGGTAAAACTCAACCTGCGCCTTGAATCCCGTGCAGTGACCTGCACATATCCATGATATATTCAATTTGGCAAGTTCCTCAACCGTTCCTTTTATTCGGGCCTCAGTCGCATCCGCAAGATGCAAACCACCGATAATAGCTCTATTTTCTCACAGCCAGTTAACTTTATGGCATGCTTAGCAATATTAACGATTCTGGTATGGCTATAACCTGTTACAATTACTAATCCCCTCCCCTTAACATTTGCTATAACAGAGATATCATCGAGCATCGAGGCATCTTTGTCCTTCCCATTCTCTATCGTCTTCAGCTCTATCCCCACTTCCTCAAAATCAACTCTGTTTCTTCACTTCCGCGGTTGTCATAATTCCAGGCATAAGCACAAGAGCGTCTTTAGTGAGAAAAAGGCTACCACCAGCTTTTTCTATGTTCTCCTTCGAATCTCTTTGCCAGATGCCCGCGTGCCTGAAAAGGGATTAGTGAGGAAATTTAGACGGAAGATACCGGAATGAGCAACTACAGGAACATCGCTTTTACCTATTTCCTTGAGTATACTCACTATTCCCTGAGTACGGTCATAGTGGCAATGAGTTAGAACGATAGCATCAATAGCCGATGGGGAAACATTCATAATCCTCATATTGCTAAGCAAAGCCTGTGAATTTTGACCCACATCGACAAGGATCCTCCTAATATTCGAGTCCTCTATTCCTTCAAGAGGAAAAGAGACTCCGTGCTGTCCTAAATATGGACTTTCATAAAGGACAGAATCCTCCGCCAAAACTGTTAATTTTTAGATTGTCTAGTTCACTGATTTTTCCCATACTCCTTTCCTACTTTAAAAAGCTAGGATACTCCATATTAGGCAGTATCCTAGCTCAGTTTATAGCGAAGTGTTATTGCTTACACGGTAGTTAGCTTTACCCGAACATTCTTATAAGCACCTTCAACCTTCTCTACTTTCCAAATCTCAAAGGTACCAGAAACACGGTCACCTATCTCATCAAAGGTTATAGTGCCACTGGCACCCTCATAATCCTGTCCTATCTCTAGCAAGGCATCCTTTACAGCAGCGCCATCATAGACACCAGCCTGCTCTATGGCCTGGGCAATAAGTTTAATGGCATCATAGGTAGTATCACAGTAAACGCTGGGGACCTCTTCGAACGCAGCTTCATAAGCAGCAGCAAACTCATCATAAACTGCGCCTGAGGGGCCAGCAGCTCTGGTGCCAGCAATAATTGCCTTCTCCATAAACTCGGCAGCACTCGGCTCTTCAAACATGCCCGGCCCGTAGTTGCCATCACAGCCTAGCCAGGCAATGTCATCCAAGCCCATTTCCAAAGCTTGCTTGAAGACTATGATGCCGTCTTCGCAGTAGGTGACAGCGAGAACCACATCGGGATTATTAGCCTTAATTTGCTCCAACTCGGTGCGATAATCCATTTTCGTTTGGTCATAATGTATTGATACCACATGCTCTCCCTGCCAACCAGCTTCTTCAAGCGCTTCAACAAGCGCTCCTTCCAAGCCTACACCATAAGGATTTTCCTGTACCATGGTAGCTAACCTAGTAAAGCCTCTATCTAGAACAACTTGGGCTAACACCCGACCTTGGAAGGCATCGCTAGGCGTTGTCCGGAAAACCCAGCTAGTCCATTCTTGGGCAGCAATTTCAGGCGAGGTGGCTGATGGCGATACTATTAACACCTCATGGTCAGCCACATAAGAGCCTGAAGCCATAGCTGCGCCACTGGTCATGCCGCCAACAAGAACTTTAACACCGTCTATCTCAACCAACTTTTTCACCCGATCTAAGCACTTAGCTGCCTCAGTGGCATCATCCTCTTCCACCAATTCTATTTGCTTTCCCAATACTCCACCAGCAGCATTGATCTCCTCAACCGCCAGCCTGGCGCCATCCATCATATCCTCGCCCATAGGACCCAGAAGCCCTGTGGTAGAGAGTACGCAGCCTATCTTGATCGTCTCAGCTTCCTTTGGAGCACAAGCCACCGCAGGAATAAGTAAACACAAGGCAACTAGCACTAATAATAGTTTTTTAATCATATTTCACCCCTTTCTAAAAAATTTAACCTTAATTGTGCACGGAAGATAAATCGGTGTCAATACCTTTTAGGGCTCCAAGAGTAATATTATGATACATGGTATACAAATAGATATGGGTAACGCTCCTGATAAGATGGGAAAGCTCGATCTAGAAGAAGGAGGTTACCCATATGGACAAGTATATTATAGAAAGAAGAGCCAGAATAAGACTAGCCTGGTTTAAGAGATATGAGGAGATTGGCAATATAAGCCGGGTATGCAGAGAGTTTGGCATCAGTCGTAAGACCTTCTATAAATGGTGGCCCCTCTATGCCAAAGAAGGACTTCCTGGGCTTAAGGATCGTTCTAAACGCCCTAAGAGCCATCCTAAGACTGTGCCTGAGGAAGTCGCTCAGCTCATCGTGAAACTGCGTCAAAAAAGCCATTATGAACCATGTAGACTAGTTTTTTACCTTAAGCGAGACTATGGGATTAACCTGAGCGTTTACGGCGTTTATAGAGTGTTGGTAAGAGCTGGACTAATTAAACCGAGGAAACATCGACCTCGTAAGAAGCCAGTCTATTACCAGATGAACTACCCGGGGCAGAGGGTTCAGGTGGATGCCAAATATATGCCCAAAATCAGGTTAGGGGGTCGTCCTGAGCCTTACAAAGAATACCAATACACTGCCATAGATGACTGCACCAGGTTGCGTTTCGTATGGGTATATCAGGAGCTATGCCCAGCTAATTCGGTGGACTTTGCCCGTAAGATGCTAGCTTTCTTCCCCTTTCCTGCTGAGGAAATACAAACTGACCATGGGATAGAATTCACCTATATCTTTATGCCCTGGGTTAAGAAGCCGCACCCCTTTGAAGAACTCCT
>Ga0114930_10003442_pt1 | contig 13799 bp, 10 predicted proteins | sample AnhtaG_FD_87300 | JGI IMG/M metagenome (GOLD analysis project Ga0114930, IMG submission 87300) | Deep subsurface microbial communities from Anholt, Denmark to uncover new lineages of life (NeLLi) - Anholt_01485 metaG | ecosystem: Environmental > Aquatic > Marine > Oceanic > Sediment | place... | reverse complement strand
GATATGATGTGTTACATGGAGCCCTGTGTGGCGTGTGAGATAAAAAAAGATTGAGACTGGCAACGGAGGAAAAACAATGTCCATAACACTATCAAGAATTAACTCATCGGCCGCAACTCTGACAAAGAACCGGACCGAGGACTCGGTCTCGCCCAATTCGGGCATGTGCGTGACCTGCGTCGATGGCTGCATCGGTATGTGCGAAATCGGCAAGTCCGCCTACCGGGGCCATGAAGTGATCTACCCGCAACCGTTCGGGGTCATTACTACTGCCTCGGAAAAGACTTATCCCGTTGACTATTCACACTTCACTATCATGGGGACGGCTGTAGGCGCTCACGGCATAGAAGCCGACAGCGACAAGGCCATCTTTCCCAACGTCAACCTGGAAGTCACATTCGGGCACGACAAAGGACTCAAGTTCCGTTTACCGTGGATCATTCCCGGAATCGGGTCCACCGACATCGCCAAGAACAACTGGGAAGGGCTGGCCATCGGCTCGGCTCTGGCCGGCACCGGCTTGACCATCGGGGAAAACGTGGTGGGGATGGACCCCGAGTCGACCATCAAGAATGGCCGGGTGATCGACACCGTAGACCTGAAACGTCGCATCAAGCTATACCAGGACCACCAGCGCGACGGTTACGGAGCCATTATCCTACAAGCGAACGTTGAGGACACACGCCTTGGCGTCCAGGAGTACGCCATCGACAAACTGGGCGTTGAGGTCGTGGAACTGAAGTGGGGTCAGGGAGCCAAGAACATCGGCGGCGAGGTGAAAATTAGAAACCTCAAAAAGGCGCAGATGCTTTACGAACGTGGCTACATAGTGATACCCAATCCGACCGACCCTGACGTGATAAAGGCCTTCGAGCGCGGCGCCTTCAAGGAGTTTGAGAGGCACTCACGCTTGGGTATGGTTTCGGAGGATTCGTTTGCACAGAGAGTTGCGGAAGTGCGCAAAGCCGGCGCGAAATACGTTACCCTTAAAACCGGCGCCTACACTCCGGCTGATCTGGCCCGCGCGGTTAAGTATGCTTCCAAGTACAAACTGGACCTCCTCACTGTGGACGCCGCCGGCGGCGGTACGGGAATGAGCCCGTGGCGCATGATGAACGAGTGGGGTGTGCCGCCGGTGGAGTTGCATTCACTGCTGTACCAATACGCCAAACGTCTCGCCGACAAAGGCGAGCATGTCCCGGCGCTGGCTCCGGCGGGCGGGTTTACATTCGAGGATCAGATCTTCAAGGGTCTGGCCATTGGCGCTCCGTTTGTCAAACTCATTGGTATGGCCCGTAGCCCAATCGCAGCCGCCATGGTCGGTAAGACAATCGGCATGGCTATCGACGCTCATCAACTGCCCGTATACGTAGAACGCTTCGGTCAAACCCGAGACGAAATCTTTGTCACTTCCGGCGAGCTGCGCAAGGAACTTGGTGACAAGGAGTTTGAAGCCCTGCCGGCGGGTGCTATCGGACTCTACACGTACTACGAACGTCTGGCCCAGGGTCTGCGCCAGCTCATGTGCGGCAGCCGCAAGTTCACTATGGAACACATTACACGCGACGACATTGCCGCCCTGACCCGCGAGGCCGCCGAGATAAGCGGCGTTCAATACGTTATGGACTACAACAAAGCGGAGGTTGACGAAATACTCAACAGCTAAGCCAAGAAAAGGAAGACAGCCGGAGCCTCGACCTCCGGTTGGACTTCTCCTTAACGGGGCCTCCTGTCGCAAGATAGTTACTCGACGACTTTGGCTGTAAGACGCCGCTTGCGTGGGGAGGCTCTTTTGTAATATGAATTTCTACCATCACCTGGGTCCAGAGAGGACATGTATCGCACAATGACTATCCTGCCAGCCTGAGCGACTCACACCGACTGATACTGAGTTGCACTCATTGATCAATTATTCGTGCGCGGCGGACGTCCCCGTCCTCCGCGTCTCAGGGGAAGTCGGCGCACGAGGACATACGCTGACCACAGAATGGACTAGGACTGTAAATCATTTGAAGCTCTTCTAAGATCTTCTTCAAGGTCTTTGAGCAGTTTTTCATGACGGCTGCCGGGCCATTTTATTGCGTACGGGTGAATAAGTGCTGCGGCTTCTTTGTATGCTTCGAGGGCGTTGGAATACTGTTGCATAGCCGTGAATACATCCCCCAACACACCCACGCTCGTGGCCAGATTGGGTTCAAACCGGGCGGGGTTGGCCTCGGCCAGGCGGCGACGTATCGCCACCGCCTCTTGTATGGCCGCCAGTGCCCCGGCTCTATCGCCGGTGTCACTTAAGCGATTCGACAGGTTGTTAAGGCTCAGGGCCAAGTCGGGTTCAAACCGGGCGGGGTTGGCCCCGGCCAGGCGGCGGTAAATCTTCTCCGCCTCTTGTATGGCCGCCAGCGCCCCGACTGTGTTTCCGGTGTCACTTAAATGAAGCGACAGGTTGTTCAGGCTCATGGCCAGGTCGGGTTCAAACCGGGCGGGGTTGGCCTCGGCCAGGCGGCGATGTATTTTCACCGCCTCTTGTATGGCCACCAGCGCTCCAGTTGTGTCGTCAGTGGCACTTAAACATATCGACAGGTTGTTCAGATCCAGGGCGAGGCCTGCTTCAAAGCTAGCGGAGTTTGCTTTAGCCAGACGTCGATCAATCTCCACCGCCTCTTGTATGGTCGCCAGCGCCCCGACGGTGTCACCGCTATCACTTAAGACAACGGAAAGGTTATTTAGTATTCGCGCTCGCTCTGCATCTTCAGTGATATGATGAAGAAGAGTTCTCCATACAGCAATGGCAGTTTTCAGCCAGCCCAGCGCCAAATTGCCTTTCGAGAAAAAGTCGTCAAGTGTTGAACACCTGTCGAAGTTACCCTCAACCGCCTCCGCCAGCCAGTCACTCAGGCGGGGTTCATTAATACCTAAGACAATCTCAGCATCATAGCATAATCGGCCGAAGCGTTCAAGTCCACCATCAATGTCACCTTTCAGAGCTGCCCAGACAATTCCGGGAGCTTGTTCCGGCCTGCGGCCAAGCACGTCAACCATAAACGCGGCGGCAACGATATCGGGTGTGGGCGCCCGGACTTTGCCGTCGATCAAAAGCCCGGCGGTCATTAGTTGGCCCCGGATATCCGCATCTGGCTGGAAACCAACAGGCAATTTTGATTCGGAAATCTTTTTGATGTCCACTACGCTCAGTTCATCCGCAATGGCAGCCATGGCCAGGAGGCGAGCCAGGGCAAACTGATCTTTGACCTTTCTCCCATCGGCCATCCGTTGATATCGGCCAACCTCACGCTCAACCAGGCTTTTGACAACCTCACGACCTGAGAAGTCGACTATTTCTCGGTCGGGATTTTCCGCGCTGTGGACGGCGGCGGCCATGATGAACAATGCCCGGTCGTTTTCGGGCGCAAGTTTCAGCCAAGCAGTCATGGCCTCCTCGGGCATAGGTGCGGGGCCAAGCCCGGAGGTAGAGTATTGTTGCAACTCCGTGCCGGCTTCTCTTACGGTGGTATTATATATCGTCATGGCGCTTTGCACATCGAGGCGGCCAAGAGTGACAGAGTGCATGTCCACGATATTTCTTGCATTCGCGGCGCTTATAACCTCAGCCCAGTTATCAGGAGTTTGCCTGGTGAGAAAAAGCACGCGGAGGCGAACGTCAGGAGACACATTAGTCAAATCCTTGAGTAGCTCCTTGACGCACTCAACATGCTCCTCCGGGTAGTCAATGATTAACAGCGTGCCTGCCTCTTTCATGGGGAAGGCGTGTGGATTTCGCAGATCACCAAAGCCGGCCGCCCAGTTTTCTTTTTGCATAGTCTCAGCGAATTCAGCACCCAGCCGACTCTTACCGACACCACCCTCGCCAACTACGAATTTCACCCAGACCGGATGATCGCTGGTGGACCACTCTTTGAGTCTGTCCATTTCGTTATCGCGTCCGGCGAACTCAGAAATGCGCGTGTGCCAGCTCAACAGAGAGAACAACTTCTGATCCGGCAGCAGCTTCTGCCAGGGAACACTCAGTTCTTTGACCTGATCTTCCGTGACTTTTCCCTGGGTCCATCCCAATTTCCCGATCGCGGTGACGGATGGCCCCAGGTTGAAACTAAACAGTGTAATGGATGCGAGCGAAAACATGGCAATCTCAATCTATCAAACGGCGTGCGCTGACCCAGCTTAGCCGATGCGTTATACGAATCACAATAGATATTGCATTGGGGGATGTCAAGGACTTTGATGTCCTTTGTCTGCCCACTGGAGTCAGGTAGGTCGCGACCCCTGATCTTATGAGAAAGCCGAGTCCCCGGATATCATTGGGTGATCAGCGACCCCCAAAGAGCAAGGAGGCTCGATCATGGCGCTTTCGACATTCCAGCGTTATGCAACCCCGCAACATCATGGCGGGGGATTTGGGATACATATCAAACTTTGATTCTTCAGCGGAAAGTGATCGCCTGAAAGTGCGAAGCGCAAAATCAGACTTGTCTGCGGGGGACTTGGGATACATATCGAACTTTCTTTATAATGAATTGAGAGAAAACACGGAGTGGTAGGCGCGAAGCGCAAAAACAGACTTGTCTACAGAGAGGCAGGGATTCGATGTAGGGTATTTTGGTTAACTTATTGATGTAGCGTGAATTGCCCGTATTTCAGTGACAGTCAACGCGTTAAGTTACTTCAAGTTCCGTTAAGTTCGGCCAAGTTGCGTCGAGTTCGATGAAGTTCGTTGTTAGAAAATCGTTAGAAAACCGAGCCTGCCGATTCTATCAGTTCTGACAAATACGACCTGAAACCAAGTTCGGGTCATAAGAGAGCAAGCAGCTCGTGACAGGAAATCGAACCCCCAGTACGGAGCTACTCCAATCTCTATTGCACTTTCCCAGACAAAGATCTTGTCTTGACCGAAAGGAACAGCACCGGTACGATGATCAGGGTCAACACCGTGGACGACACAAGTCCGCCGATCATAGGGGCGGCGATTCGCTGCATGACCTCAGAGCCGGTGCCATGACCGATCATGATCGGCAACAGCGCCAGGATGGTCGTCGCAACCGTCATCAGCTTCGGTCGCACTCGCTCAACCGCCCCTTCTATCACCGCTGCCTGCAAATCCCCAAGCGTATTCAGACGATTCTGAGCACGGTACCTGCTAACCGCTTCCTCCAAATAGACCAACATTACCACTCCGGTCTCCGCCGCCAGGCCGGCCAGGGCAATAAAACCAACATAGACTGCTACCGAGGAATTGAATCCAAACAGATAGAAGAACCAAATCCCACCGACGAGAGCAAACGGCAATGACAGGATTACGATCAGGCAGTCAGTCAGATTCTTGAAATGCAGGTAGAGCAACAGGAAGATCACAAACAGGGTCAAAGGCACAATCACGCGGAGCTTTTCCGCTACCGCCTGCATGTTTTCATATTGTCCTGACCACACAATGCTGTATCCCGAAGGTAGTTTTACCGATGCTTCCACAGCTTCCCGCGCTCTGGAGACATAGCTGCCAACGTCAATACCTCTGAGATCAACAAAGACCCAGGCTGTCAGCCGCGCGTTTTCGGATTTGATCATCGCTGCCCCTTTGCTGAATCTGAGTTTTGCCAGTTGCCCCAGGGGCACCTGGCCACCATCCGGGGTTGCTACCAGAACGCGGCGAAGCGCTTCTGGATTGTCCCTGAGTTCACGGGGATAGCGAACACTGATAGGATATCGTTCCCGACCCTCGACAGTCGAAATGATATTCATACCACCTACAGCCGTCTTGATCACATCCTGTACGTCACCAATTGTCAAACCGTAGGCGGCTATCTTGAATCGATCAATGTCAACGTCAAGATAGTTGCCGCCGGTAACCCGTTCGGCGTAGGCTGATCTGGTGCCCGGCAATGGTTTAACGACGGCCTCGATTCGCTGGGCAATCGCATTGAGGCTATCTAGGTCAGGTCCCATCACTTTGATACCGACAGGTGTCTTGATGCCAGTAGCAAGCATATCGATTCGGGTCTTGATCGGCATCGTCCAGGCGTTGGTGAGCCCGGGAAACTGAATAGCCATATCCAGCGAGTCGACCAGCATCTCCGGCGTCAAACCGGGACGCCATTGATCCCTTGGCTTGAGCATTATGGTCGTTTCCAGCATCGTCAGAGGAGCCGGATCAGTGGCCGTTTGAGCGCGACCAACTTTGCCAAAAACCCTTTCGACTTCAGGAAAGGACTTGATGATTCTGTCTGTCTGCTGAAGAAGTTCTTTCGCCTTGCCGACCGAAATGCCGGGAAGGGTGGTCGGCATATACAGCAAGTCCCCTTCATACAAGGGAGGCATGAACTCCGACCCAATCCGACTTAGTGGTACAACTGTAACGGCCAGAATAACCATGGTAATAACAACCACCACAAGCTTGTGTTTGATGGCGAAGTTGATTATGGGACGGTACAATTTGATACTGATTCGAGAGATTGGGTTACGCTTTTCCGATCGTATCTTTCCCTTCAGAAAGAGCGCGATCAGCGCTGGAATCAGAGTTACCGAAAGCAAAGCCGAGCCCGCCATCGCAAATGTCTTTGTGTATGCCAGCGGCTTAAACAGCCGACCGGACTGACCCTCCAGCACCAATACCGGCAGGAATGAGACAGTGATAATCAGCAGCGAGAAAAAAAGCGCCGGGCCGACCTCTTTGGCTGAATCGAGAATAATCTTGTGGCGCGGCTTGCTAGCGCTGTCACGCTCCAGATGTTTATGGGCGTTCTCCACCATTACCAGCGAGGCATCAACCATAACACCGATTGCGATTGCTATTCCCCCCAGTGACATGATATTGGCGTTTATCCCTAAAAGATGCATGGCCAACAGAGTTAGCAGCACGCCTGTTGGGAGCGTTACCACAGCAATGAAAGTAGAGCGTACATGCAATAGGAACAGAAGAGTTATCAGAATGACAACAAGCATTTCTTTGAAAAGGGTGTTGCGCAGATTGGCAACAGCATTGTCAATCAGCTCTGAACGATCGTACACAGGAACTACCGTTACACCCTCTGGAAGTCCGGCAGCAAGTTCAGAGAGCTTCTGTTTTACGCGGCCAATTACCTCGCGAGCGTTATCGCCCCACCGTATAACAATAATGCCGCCGACCGTTTCACCTTCTCCATCCAGTTCCGCCACTCCACGCCGGATATCGGGACCGTATTGTACGTTGGCAATTGACGATAGCAACACCGGCGGACCGTCCTTTGGAGTATGAACCGGGATATGGCGCAAGTCATCCAGATCGCCCACATAGGCCTGACTGCGAACCATAAATTCAGTCTCGCCCAGCTCCAGCAGCCTTCCCCCAACGGCGCCGGTCGACCGTTTTACGGCCATGATGACATGTTTGAGCGGAATATCGTAGAACTCAAGCTTGCGCGGGTCGACCTCAACCTGGTACTGTCTCACAAAGCCACCCACCGTAGCCACTTCCGATACGCCCGGCACTGACGACAGTTCATATTTCAGGAACCAATCCTGAAGGGATCGCAGCTCAGCCAGATCATACTGGTTGGTTGTATCTACCAGAGCATACTGATAAACCCACCCCACTCCGGTGGCATCGGGACCGAGTTGAGAAGTTGCATCTTTGGGAAGCCGACCGGATACCTGCGATAAATACTCCAGGACCCGGCTGCGAGCCCAGTAAAGGTCAGTGCCATCTTCAAAGATTACGTAGACAAACGAAAGGCCATAGTATGAGTACCCTCTTACATTCTTTGCCTTTGGCACCGCCAGAAGCGCCGTGGACAGAGGATATGTCACCTGATCTTCCACCACCTGAGGCGGCTGGCCGGCATACTCAGTTTGTATTATGACCTGCACATCAGAGAGGTCGGGGATGGCATCAACGGCGATTTCATCTGCGGCATAAATCCCTGCCAGGAGTAAGACGACCGTGACCGCAAGTATTAGCCAGCGGTTGTTGATCGAGTACTCGATGATTTTGTTAATCACGGCTTTCCTCCGTCTGATATCTGACAAGGTTCATGCCACATACAGGGCAGGTCCCCTCACGATCCTGAACCACGCCACATTCCGTCATGGGGCAGACATAGACCTGGTGATTATCGGTTTCGGCCAGGGGAACCAGCTTCATACCGCATTCCGAGCAGGACCCTTCGCCGTACTGCAGGACATGGTAATGTTGCTGCATCGGACAGGTGTAGATGTCGTGACCTCCAATCGCTAGGAGTTCATCAGGATCTAAATCGAGTTTGGCACCGCCGTGTTCATGTCCGGTATCAGGTGCTTCCTGAACAGGTTCTTCCTCGCCGGCAGGAAGCAGTTCGGTGAGTTTCATTTTGCACTTGGGACAGCGGCCGGGCTCATTCTGAACCACAGCGCATTCTCTCATCGGGCAGACATAGACGGATTCATTGTCTGTTTCTTCTACCGGCACAAGAGCCATGCCGCACTCCGGGCAGTCGCCTTCATCGTACTGCAGAACGTGAGCGTGACTGGGCATTGGACAGGTGTAGACACCTGAGAGGCCTTGCTCCTCAGCGGGCGATGGGTGCAGATCATGATCGCCTCCGTGATCGTGTCCGGCTTGGTATCCTTCCGCAAGCGCTTCGCTCAGGCGTGATTCGCTGTCCAATAGGAACTGGCCGGAAGTTACCACCAATTCATTTTCGCTAAGCCCGGAGCGTACCTCAAGAAGGTCATCGTCTCCTACGGCTCCGGTCGTGATGACTCGCAGTTGGTAATCGCTCTCATCCGAGGTCACATAGACCAGCTGCCTGGTTCCGGAGTTTATTACGGCGGATCGGGGAATAGCCAGTCGGTCACCTGAAAGCTCGGAAATTATTGACACCTCGGCATACATCTCCGGTTTCAACCGGTAGTCTCCGTTTTCGAGGTCGAGCCGTATCTCAACTTGGCGTCCGGTATTAAGGAATGGTGAGATGTATGAGACTCTCGCAGTGTGCTTCTCTCCGCCGAGATTGGGCAGTTCTACTGTTGCTTCCTGACCGAGGCTGACGAACGGCAGGTCCTGTTCGTAGATGTGCGCAATCACCCACACCGTCGAGAGATCAGCGATCTTGTATAGTTCGCTTCCTGGTTTGAGATGATCTCCTTCGGATACAGTCTTTGCTGTCACAATACCATCGGTAGGGGATAGGATCAACATGGTGCGCGTGATCTTACCGGACGACTGCAGTCGTTCTATCTGGTCCGACGATATGTCCCAATTGCTTAGACGCATGCGGCTGGCTTGCATCAAGTCAGTCATGCCGCCTGCGGATGAATCCGAAAGGGAATCTTCCATCTTCTGGCTTGACTCGTAGGCGATCAGGAACTCTCTCTGGGCGGTCACCAGCGCTGGGGAATAAACCTCCAGCAATGATTGACCTTTGTGAACCCTTTCTCCTTCGTGGTCAACAAAGAGTCGTTCTATCCAACCGTCGATTTTGAGGTTAACACTGTACATCAGCGGCTCGCTGAAGGCGATCTTGCCGAAAGCATGCACCTTCCTGGTTATAGATTGATACCGAACGGGTGTGGTGACAAGACCCATATTCTGCGTGGTGGTTGGATCAATTCTGACCGAACCCTCGGAACCGGAGCCATCCTTTTTGGGTGTCAGCTTCATGCCGCAGATCGGACAGTATCCCGGTTCATCGGAGATGATCTCGGGATGCATGCCGCAGGTATACTGCTGTTTTTGGGTGCTTTCAGTTACCTGCGTCGCGTTATCCGACCGGGGGATCAGCGTATAAGCGGCTCCAAAGCCCAGCACCAGAGCTGCTATTGCTACAATAATTGTTTTCATGGTTTCACCTTTCTTTGAACATCAGTGGTTAGTTCGCGTAATACGGCCGCTTGCTGGTGGTATTGCTTGAGAAGTTCGAGCCGTTCCAGTTCAATATCCATTACCTCCAACTGAGCCGCCAGAAGGCCATTAAAATCGACCTGGCCGACTTCGTAGGCTACCTGCGCCGCTTCTACGGCTGCTCTTCCCTGGGGAAGAATTAAATGATCGTATTGCTCAATGCGTTCTGTCAGAGATTGCAGTGCAAGCAGGATATCCGCCACTCGTTGTTCAATCTCGTTGGTAATCGAGCGCTCTTCCGCCTGCGAGGCCAAGAGCGATTGCCTGGCGGCTGCCGTCTGGTTCTTCTGGCGCGCGAAAAACCACAAGGGCATTTTCAAACCTACTTTGAATGTTAGGAAATCCTCACCACGAACCGGATCCATCGGAATATCCTTGCGAATCCGGTAATCAACGCCAAACGTCAAATCAGGCCAGTAGCTTGACCGGGCAAGGCTGACCTGCTTTCCCGCGATAGTAGACTTGAGTGTCGCATTGGCGAGGATTGGGTTCGATACCTCTGAGATCGAATCAGTAGCGTCAGATGATATCGGCGGTAAGACTGACATCAATGATGCGTGAATTGTTGCGGGATTATCAGTAAGCCACCCCAGCCGGGTCAGCGCTGAGGAACGCATCTGCCGGGCCATGAGAATCCGGTTCTCCAGTCTGGCTTCAGCGGTTTGCGAGCGAAGCACATCCTGCGCCGATCCCAAACCATTGGCATACCTGGTCTGGGCGACATCGATGATGTCCTGGATCAGTTTTAGATTCTCAGCGAGAATATCTCCGGTTAGAGTCCAGAATGAGTAGTCATAGTAGTTGCTTGTCACAAGCCGGATGACACTGTTTTCTCCGGCAGCCAGGTCCAGCACCCGACTCTCAGAATTCAAACCGGCAATCTCTGCCTGGACAGACAGCTTCCCAGGCCATGGGATGGTTTGCGACATGCCCACGGATACACCGGTCATCGGGGTTTCGTTGAAACTGAACGATGTCCGTGGGAAGTTCAGAACACCCACGGTAAGTTGCGGGTCAGGAAGCCAGCCGGCATATTCGGCTTGATATTCGGCACTGCGGAATTTATGGTCTGCTGCCTGAATCGCGGGATTGCGTTCCAGCGCCACCCGGACCAATGAATCAAGCGTCCGATTATCGTTAATGTCATCTGCCCAACTTGCTGATATCAACAGCAGCCAGGCTATTACTAAAATGGTCCCTTTCTTAGCCATATAAAGACTCCACCTTTGGTTGTAAGTTGGAAACTGCTGCAATTTACCCGTGGAACTGACATACTGTCAAGAAGTTTCGGCTGCCGTCATCGCGAGCGAAGCGTAGCGATCTCAATTAGTAGTTGGAGATTGTCACGCCCGCCTAAGGCGGGCTCGCAATGAGGCGGAGGCCGTCTTCAGCAGCTTGCCACGCCAAGAAGGGAATATCAAATGAGATATGAGGAGTTCAGAATATACAGCGGCGGACCGGGCACCGATGGAATGTCTATCCTGAAAGTCTGATCGGAAACGGTGACAGTCAGCAGGTTGTCGGAGACTGCACAGGTTACTTCGGCAAAAGTATCGGGATAGGCGACCGGTCGCGGCTGTGCCTCGAAAGGGATTTCCGCAATCGGTTCTGAGTTGGAGACTTGGCAGCAACAGGAACCCTCGATCGCTATTGATTCGCTGTCAGACACACTGTTCTGGCTGCATCTACAGCTACAATAGGACGTAGGACAGTTACTCCTGTCACAACTTAACTGATATGCCTGAAGGCACGGAGTTGCAGCTAAAGTCAGAGCTGTCAGCACTGCCAAAGCAGTCCTCAATATCTTTTTCAGTCTCTGCATATTCATAATATAGGCATTATGCCTGTTTTTCATAACATCGATTTCCGGTAGAGGTTCCAGCAGGATGCTATAAACATCACTCGTTCAGTCTTTCCAGTTGACGAAATCGTTCGTCGTTGTCCGGCAGCTCGGCTGGGTGTACCCGCTGGATCCACCGGACGATCCCTTTTTTGTCGATCAGGAACACCACTCGCTCAGTGTACCCCTTTTCTGTCAAGACCCCATACCTGCGGGCCACTTCACCGTGGGGCCAGAAATCGGACATGAGCGGAAAGCCTAACCCACCAAGGCTCTTCGCCCAAGCGATATGGCAGGGAACAGAGTCAACCGAGATGCACAAAAGCTGGCAATCGTGCTCTTCGAACTTCTCGTATATCTTCTGATAACTCGGAACCTGCGTTGCACATACCGGCGTCCAGTCAGCAGGGTAGAACGCCAGAACCACGTTCTTGCGACCCTGGTACCAAGCCAGATTAAGTTCGCCCTCGTTGTGAGTGTTCAAGGTGAAATCCGGAGCGGGATCGCCGATTGTCAACTCAACGTTGCCTTCTGTCATATTAACGTCTCCCTCTACATTTGGGACAAGTTCCCTCATACTCTATACAATACCCGAGTATCTGCCACCCGTTTGTCTCCTTAAACTTACCGCCCAACGGGCCTAGTGCAAGGTCAAGAATATCCCCGACCCGCCCGCAGACAACGCAGCGAATATGACAGTGTCGTTCTGGATTGCCATTAAACCGGGCTTCCGAGCCACTAGTATCCAACTTCTGAATAATGTTATTCTGTGCGAGAAGTTCCAGGTTGCGGTAAACTGTGCCTAAGCTAATTTTTGGCAGACGCTTCCGCACAATCTCGTATAGTTCTGCAGCCGTTGGATGCAAGGTGAGCTTTTCCGGTGCGATACCCCCACGATTTGGTGTTGCGTGCAGCATCAATTGCGGATATATTTTATCCATGATAGGAAGCATATTCGGGCTTTTTCGGGCCGTTCGTGTCTCTTGGAGGATCTCTTCCCTATAAGTGATTGCTAATCAGCATATTACGCTGTTAGAAAATCAATGGCGGAGAGGCAGGGATTCGAACCCTGGGTCCACTGTAAGCGGACAACGGTTTTCGAGACCGCCGCTTTCAACCACTCAGCCACCTCTCCGATTACTGTCTATATCCCCTATCTAAGGTCTCCCTCAGACGCCAACAATTTAATTGTAGAGTTTTGATTGTAAAGAGATTTGTGTTGTAGACTACTCTCACCAATCAGGATCCAGCTTTGTCCTGTTATATCACTTTCTAATCTGTGATATGATAAATCATAGGTCAAGAGTTTCTGACACATGTCCGCCTTCGGCGGATGGCAGGTCTCGGAGAGATCTGCCCTACAAATACAGTGGGCGGCAGATGTCCACATCTGCCCCGTCCATACGCTGCTTCAGTCGGGTAGGTCAGGACCCTGTGGTCCTGACGTCCTTTGTTTCTTCCTTCGGTTTAGTGTCAGGAGGACAAGCCTCCTGACCTACGAGATCTACTTCAACAGTATCATCTTCTTTGCGTCGACAAAGTCGGCGGCCTGCAGGCGGTAGAGGTACACCCCGCTGGCAACATTGCTGCCATCCCACGATACACTGTGTACTCCGGCCTCGTAGCTGCCCTCAGCCAACGTCGCCACCAACTGGCCCATGACATTAAAGACCTGCAGCTTGACATCACAAACTGCCGGCAGGCTGAAACTAATCTGAGTAACCGGGTTGAAGGGGTTAGGGTAGTTGCTGTTCAGAACCGGCGTTGATGCGGTGGCAACAGGTGGAGGACCACCCAGGATGACAACACAGTCAGTACCCTCAAAGGGCGTTCCGTCCGTAAGCTCCCCGGTTATAGTAAGTGGGATGACATCCCCATCATATACTTCTCCCAGAAACTCTACGATCAAGCTCCTGACAAACTTAAGCGTCAGATCGGCATATCCGTCAGGCCCAAGTGTGTTGCACTCGCACTCTATACTGCCCCCCATTAATGACAGGTCTAAGTTAAGCGAGTATCTTGTGGCTGGATTCACAAAGGAGTTCAGTCATGAAGCGACGGCATTGGGATAGCAAGACGAAGGTAAAGATCGTT